>Ga0310690_10003511_pt1 | contig 23349 bp, 38 predicted proteins | sample AusTroGonzalo_MG_2_FD_207661 | JGI IMG/M metagenome (GOLD analysis project Ga0310690, IMG submission 207661) | Bovine rumen microbial communities from tropical cattle in Woodstock, Queensland, Australia - Gonzalo_04 (v2) (version 2) | ecosystem: Host-associated > Mammals > Digestive system >... | reverse complement strand
TTGAGAATTATGGCTTATAACAATTATTTTCCGCAGACTTATACGAATCCGTCTTACGCATACAGCGGCGGTGCGGCCCCTGCACAGACATGGACGACCCCGGCGCCTACGACGAATAGCCTTAGCGGTATAAACTGGGTTCAAGGTGAGTCGGGAGCAAGGTCGGTATTCGTGCCAGCAGGTCAGAAAGCGCTTTTAATGGATAGTGAAACGAATGTGTTCTACGTCAAGTCATCCGACGTCAGCGGCATGCCACTACCTCTCCGCATATTTGAATATAAAGAGGTAGATAAGGTCGCGACCAACGAGGCGAACGGTCGGCCGCAGAGTGAGTATGTCACCCACGAAGAACTTGAACGTGCAATCGCGGAATTAAAACCACAACCGAAGGAGGAAAAGAAAAATGAGTTCCTTATATAATGACTTCAATCTAAACCCAATGAATAAAATGGGTAACTTTTTAAATCAGTTTAATCAGTTTAGGTCTACTTTTTCTGGAAATCCAGAGCAGCAAGTAAGACAACTTATACAAAGTGGCAGGATGAGTCAAGACCAATTTAACCAACTGGCTCAAACGGCTAATCAATTGCGTCAATTACTTAAGTAATCAAAGTCTTGTGTCTATCTCATCAAAATTATTTATATATAGGAGGTAGACAAATGTCTTTAACAAGTGAAGGAATGGGTGCGGCTGACCTGGCCGCAATCACAAGAGGAAATGACGGCTTCTTCGGAGGCGATGGTGCTTGGTGGCTTATCGTTCTTTTCCTGTTCATGTTCAATGGATGGGGTGGATATGGCTACGGCGGTGGTTATGGCAATGGCGGAGTTGGAAGTGAAGTTCAGAGAGGTTTTGACCAGTCTGCAGTTATGAGTGGGCTGAATGGAATTAACTCAACTCTTACCAATGGCTTCGTTGATACTGCGGCCGCACTGTGCAATGGCTTCGCTGGTGTCAATGGCGCGATTGCTAATGGATTTGCCCAAGCTGAAATCGCAGCCAACGCGCGTCAAATCGCTGACTTACAACAACAGTTTGCACTTCAAAGTTCTCTCCAACAGTGCTGCTGCGATAACCGCGCTGCAACCGCAGATCTGAAATACACAATCGCAACAGAGAACTGCGCCGACAGAACAGCTCTCGCAGATGGTGTCCGCGATATCCTCGAGTCCCAGAATGCTGGAATCCAAAGAATCCTTGACACAATGTGCCAAGACAAAATTGATGCGAAGAATGAAAGAATTGCAGACCTTGAGCGTCAGCTTACAATGGCTAACCTGGCCGCATCACAGGGTGCGCAGACTGCGGCAATTCTTGCGAACAATGATGCACAGACAGCAGCCCTTGAGCAATATCTTGCTCCAGTTCCGCGTCCAGCTTACATAGTTCAGAATCCTAATGGATGCAACTGCGGAACTACTTGCAGTGGCTGTGGTGTATTCTAGGAGGTAGTGTCATGGCAGAATATTTAGCAAATGCAACACAGTTGGTTGAACTTAATCAACCAATTGTATTTAGTGCTTCTATTCCTTGCACAAGTGGATATGTAATTCATGAAGATGAAACAGGGATTTTTATTCTGAGGGGTGCTACACCAAATTGTTTTGCACGTTATCAAGTTACTTTTAACGGCAATATAGCTGTACCAGAAGGCGGTACTGCTGGTCCAATTGCGGTTTCTATTGCAGTTAATGGCGAGGCAAGAACGACTTCGCGCGCAATTGTAACGCCAGCCGCTGTGGAAGAGTATAACAACGTTACTTCAACTGCAATTGTAACTGTCCCACGTGGATGTTGCTTTAGCGTAAGCGTCCGCGCGGTAAGCGGATTGGTAGATGATGCGACTGGTACGCCAGCTCCATCAATTAATGTAACTAACTCCAATTTAGAAATCACAAGAATCGCATAGGAGGTTTGAAATGGAAAGAAAGACTATGGAGACTCTCCGTACGATGATATGTGGAGAGTTAGATGATATTGCAAAGAAAGGTACGCTTTCTCATGAGACGCTCGATATATTAAAGGACTTATTAGAGTCAGCAAAAAACTTAGAGAAAATTGAGAAGTATCAAAGTGAGAAAGAAAAAGAATGGGGAATGGACCAAGGATATAGTCAGAGAAAATACTATATAGATGCCGACTATGACCCATATGGTCCGAAGATGTCTTACGCACAGGGCGGCCGCGGCATGGGCGGAAACTCATACGGTTATAGAGATAACAGAGTTTATGATGGTGGCAGAAGCTATGCAGGTGGTATGTACTATGACCCAAGATATGACCATGGTTGGTCAATGCGTGGAATGAGTTATACTGGTAGTTCTAAAGCTGAAATGGTTGAGGAACTTAAACAGATGATGAATGAGACGTCTGATCAGACTGTGAAAACAGCCATTCAAGAAGCAATTACAAAAATGAATAAGTAAATAAAGGGGCGTATTTTCATACGCCTTTTTATTTTAAGAAATTTGACTTCTATAGTCAATTATGATATACTATAAATAGAGAATGTTAACATCTCTATTGTTAGACTTAAAACTTACTACACAGGAGGTATCTAGAATGGAGATAAAGACATTCGAGGCACGGTATGAATTAGTTGAATTTTGCTATTATATTGATAATTCTAATCTTGGAAGCCATATAAGCGTTATTGAATTAACAGTCGACACCAATGACGCAGATTTTCTTGAACAAGAATTATCAACTATCTTTGTAGTAGAAACCGAAAAACAACACTATGTATTCTCTGGTTTTGAAGTATCGGAATGTTATGAAGATGATAATGGCTTAATTAAAGTAGTTTGTATCAAATGAAAATTAATTTTCTACATTAAAGGACGGTAGAGACTGTCCTTTTTTGTTATGATTGATAAGGCTTAAAAAGATAAAGTAGGTCATTTGTTTCGTGACTTATTATAGAGAAAAATTCGAGTGAGGTGGATAGAATGATTATACGTGGGACAACACCATATCATAACTTCATACTTCCAATTTTAGCAGAGGATATAGATACTCTTTGGGTCACATATTGTCAAAATGAAGATGAAATTATTTTCAGAAGTACAGAAGCTACTGATGAGAATATGTCGATTGTCAATTTTGTCGATATGCTTGAAAATGCTTCAATGGAACAATTAAGTGAAGAAGAACAAGAATGTTCTCAATTAACTCTTCATTTAACTCAAGAAGAAACCTTAAAATTTCATTTCTATCCTGCCGCTAGAAAAAATATAGCAGTAATTCATATTCGTGTATTAACAACAGATGGCGAAGCTTATTCTTCAGAGCCAATTAGAGAACGTATTTTTGGAACACGCAGAGACGGAGTAATTGGTGCAGTACAAGAGGAGGAGAATATAAATGCTGGATAGTGCAGATAGAAGTTTTAAAGTTAAGTTTAATACTTCAAACAATTCTTTTTCTAAAATAAAGTTTAATAAGACACAAAATACTTTTAAACCTAAAGCTGAAGTCACTCCTGTTGAAGAAGACATATACTACGATGAGATAGTTTACTACGATGGAGGAGACGTGTACGGATATGGCGATAGTTAGAAGGCATGTAAAAGCAATTATACAACTGCGCCGCGCCACTGAAGCAGAATGGATTGAAGTTGACCCTATTCTGCGCTTGGCCGAACCGGCGCTCTCAACGGATGTATATAAATTAAAAATTGGAAATGGACATGACCATTGGTCTGAGATTCCATATATGTTAGAAAGTGAATATAACGAAATTATGGAATTAATCGAACATGGTATGTATAATGCTGGCAATGGAGTTGTAATTGACAATAGAGAAATTGCTTTAGATGATTTAATATTAAATTGTGGCACAAGTACCACAACAATTTAGGAGGTATGATATGGGTGCTACAGTTAATACTAGAATACAAGAAAAACGAGATACAACCGCAAATTGGAATGCGGCGAGAGGATTTATTCCTCTGCAAGGTGAGATTATAATTTATACTGATTATAAATCAATTCAAAAAACAATTGATGGAGAGTTAAGAACTATTCAAGTACCAGGAATTAAAATAGGTGATGGACAAACATACGTTCAAGACCTTCCATTTATTGATGAAGAGTTACGTGATAAAATTATGACTCATATTAACAATCCAAATATTCATGTAACGCTTCAAGAAAAATTATTTTGGAATAATAAATTAAATGTTGATGATAACGCAGAGTTAGTTGACGGTGCGTTAATTTTTAATAGACTTTAAAGGAGATGTGAAATGGCTTATACTGATAATAATACTCCTGTTATAGAACGAATTACCTTACCTTCTGGTAATACATATTATATAGCAGATAGAGAAATTAGAGACGTCGTAGATGCATTAAGTCAAACCGTCGCTGGCGGCGTGTCATATATGGTAGGTTGGGATGGAACAGACGTCCCATCTGTAGGTAATATACCTGAAGGAGTTACAGTTACTTATAATGGAACTACTTATACTGGTACATTAGATGCTGATAATGCGACTCCTGGTGCTTTTTACTTAATTAAGTCTGGTACTCAAGTAGATGGAAATGACGTTTATGAAGAGTATGTACCAGTTGGTGCAACAGGTAGTAAGACTTGGGAAAAAATTGGTGATACTCAAATTTCATTAACTGATATTGTTACTGCAGTTAGTCTTTCAAAACAAACTGATACAGTAATCGGTACTGATGCAACATTTACAATTACTCAACCAACGGTTGCACTTTCAACAGGCGCAACCGCAGGAGATGGAGTTATAAGTGTTGCTACTGGAATTACGAATGTTACGAATCCAAGTGTTGCGTTAAGTGAACAAAGTACTACAGCGACTGGTAGAGTTGAGTATACAAAGAGCGTTTCAACTACGAAAATTTCTGCAAGCGCAAGTGGTGGAGCAGTAAGCGCAAGTGGAGATTCGGTTACTGCACTGACTGGTCTTGGTACACCGACAACTTCAAATGTAGCAAGTTCAGTTACACCAACAACAAAGAAACTAGCTACTACTACAGTTACGGGTGTAAGTGGAAGCACAACTCCAAGTGTTATTCAATCAAGAACCTCACAGACAACTGCTGATGGAACAGGCACTGCAAGTTCAACAAATACTGATTGGTTAAAAGGCGTCAGTGTTAGCAATGGAGTTCTTACAATTGGAGCAGCTACGATGGATACTCAAACAACTTATTCAGCAGATGCTCCTGGAACTATTACTGTTCCTACTGCAGCAGGTAGTGCAACAACAGTTGCAACAGGAAGTGTAACAACAACTGGTTCCGGTGCAGATGTAGTTACTGATGTTGCGGTTGGTGATACTGTTGCAGCAGTAACTGGTTATGCAAGTCCGACAACAGATACAGTTCTTGGAACAGCATCAACCTTTAATGTAACAAATCCAAGCATTACAATTGCTTCTGGTTCTACTGGCGATGTCACTGTTGCTACTGGTGGTACAACAAAGTACATGGCTGCTACAGCATCTGGTACTGAAGTTACACCGGCAACCACTAATATTAAGGCTACTGCAAGTGGTGCGAATACTGCTTGGAATAACAAAGATAGTGTTACAGTTCTTACTAATGCTACTGATGTTAGTGTTACGAAGGGGTCTGTATAATAGATTAAACGATTACGGCGCGCGGCCTTCAATGACTGCGCGCCGAATACATATAAGGAGTTAAAAGGATATGGCAGATGGAAACATTTCTCAAATAACATTGCCTAATGGCTCAATATATGATATAGAAGATACAACCGCGAGAGGGATGGATTTAGTTGCCACCTATACCGCGGCTACTTTTGATTTGGAGTTATCGTTTTCGACTCCAACAAATGCAGATAATGAAGAATTTTAGAGGTGAGTATAATGGCACAAAAATTAATTACAGATACTCACCTTTATAATATAGCAGATGCAATTAGATTAAAAAATCAGACGAGTAGTTTATATACTCCATCTACAATGGCGGCTGCAATTGAAGCGATTCCTGCGGCTGTACCTTATAATTGGATGGGCAGTAATGTAGAGTGTTTGAGTAGTAGTTTTTATCATTCGGTGGTATATGCACCATCTACTACTTATGCAAACTGGACCGCTTCAACTACTGCAAAGGCTTTAGTAGCATCTAAAAATATGACATCATTTATTGCATCAGATATGGAGCATTATGCCTATTTAATACGTTGGATAGTTGAGACCAATATTAGTTATTTAAGTACTGCAACATTAGAAGCATTTCCGATTAGAGCAATTAATTTGTTAGACCAACAGATTATTCGTAGGCCTTCTAGTTTGACGAATATTCATGCCAGTGCATTTAATAGTGCGATAACTGTTAACCCACTTGGCATAGGTTGGACGCAGTATTATAATACGTCTGGGTCTTTAACCTATACATGGGCTGCGGCGTATGGATTCTATGGTACTTTAGTTGCGCCTGCGATTACAAATTCAACTTCAGCGAATATAACGGTTACACCAAGGGTACCTAGTTTATATACAAGATGTAGTTCAACTATTTTTGCTACTGCTAGAAAACCTGAGGTTGATATAGAGAATACGTATTATACTATACATGCAGAATTATATAGAATGGATTTTGAATGTTGTGAACTACAAAGATATGCAAGTTTAGTAGATTTAATTAACGCGTAGGAGGAAAAGTAATGCCAAATCCAAAAGTAAGAACTCTAACAATTGGTGGAGTTACTTATGATTTACAAGATAATATAAGTGGTTATATCACTGGCATTACATCCTCTGATGTAACTACGGCATTGGGATTTACGCCGTATAACGCGACAAATCCGAATGGATATACGAGTAATACAGGTACGATTACGAAGGTGCAAACGACCGCGGGCGCGCACACGACGATTAATGTAAGTAGCGGGGCCGCGAGCTTCAACGTACCGACGAAGACGTCGCACCTTACTAATGATAGTGGGTTTTTAACTTCTTCTGACATTGCTTCAGTAATGTCCTATAAGGGTACAAAAGCAAACTATGCCGCCCTTCCATCAACTGGTAATACAACAGGTGATGTATGGCATCTCACAGACACCGGCGCGGAATGGGCGTGGGATGGAAGTGCATGGCAGGAGTTGGGTACTGCGATTGATACGTCGAGTTTCTTGACGAGTGAGAGCGACCCAGTATTTACAGCTAGTCCCGCTCATGGTATTGCTGCGAGTGATATTACAAATTGGAATGGGAAGGCAGCAGTGTCGATAGTGAGGTGGTAGGTATGGCGATGTATTTAGGAAGTAATAAAGTTGAAATTGGAGTGGCAAGCGGTGGCGGTGGGAGTAGTGACTTCTCGACCGCTACGGTGACGGTGACGGTGGCAAGCGCACAAAGGGTTAGTGTTGCGAACCTCGAAGATGGCGTGGCAAGTTATGGAGGCTATCCATTCAGCGATAACGATACGCAGACATTGACGGTTATACTTTATAAAGGAAGTGCGGGGTTTTCGGCTGAAAGTGGAATGCTCACGGCAACTGGAGACATTGAACTACCACCACTTCCGCTTCCGGCTTGCACCATACACGGCGACGGCACCATAACCATATCATAAGGAGAACAACATAGGTTGTCCAATAAACAACATATCAATCCAATTTAAAACTCAACTAAGGAGAATATATAAATGTCAACTACAACAAACTTAAGTAGTCTAGTAATAAACTACTTAACTCAATCACAATATGACGCTGCCTCACAAGCAGGTACGCTTAATGAAAATCAAATATATTTGACTCCCGCGGTTGAGTTGGCAACAGTTGCGACAAGTGGGAGTTATTTGGATTTAAGTAATAAGCCTACTATACCAACAAAAGTTTCAGACTTAACAAACGATTCTGGTTACATTACATCCTATACAGAGACAGACCCAGTTTTTTCTGCATCTGCTGCGGCCGGGATTACGAGTACGGATATAAGTAATTGGAATGCGAAGGTTAGTGATGATAAGACTTGGAATGGAGTCGCATTAAATAAAAGTGCTACTGTTACACAAACTACGCCTATTTATATACCTTATTTAGCTCAAACCTCTAGTAGTTCTGCTGATTTATTATCAGTAGTTGCAAATACTACTGGAGCTAGTGCAGCAAATAAGGTGCCAAAATATAATAATAGTGGATATTTAGTATCAACCACTCCGTCTGCAAACGACAATTCAACAAAAGTAGCTACAACTGCTTATGTAGATAATGCAGTCGGTGGTATAACAGTGCCGACAAAAGTTAGTGACCTAACAAATGACAGTGGGTTTATTACGAGTTATACTGATGAAAAATTAGCAGTTACTGATATTTCAGTTTCTAGTGCTACCAGATACTATCCAATTTTTGGTACAGATGCTTCAGCGGCAACTAGACAGTATGATACACAGGGATTACGTTATCAAGTTTCAACTGATTATAGTGAATTACTGATTGGTTATAGTAGTCCAAATAAAAAAGGAGAAATAACATTATTTAATAATGGTTATTATAAATCATTGCAGCCAACTACTTTAACAAGTAGTGGTATAATTAATTTACCAGATGCAAATGGCACAATAGCTTTAACTTCTGACATCCCATCTGTCTACAACTCCTCAACCAACCCAAACGGCTACCTTACAATGTCAACTCTTCCAATCTACGACGGGACGGTGGTTTAAATGAGTACAACAGTTAGTTATAAAGGTAGTACCATAGCTACCGTCAACAATAATACGAAGACGTTAAAAACGTCTGGTAAATACATGGAAGGAGATGTGGTGCTTACTGATGTAAGTACTGGTGGTTTTGTAACACAAGATCAAGACGGATTTATTATACTTCCGCCAACTGGTGGGGGAACGCCAAGTGCGAGTGGATTAGTGTATGAGACAGGGACATGGACACCGACAGAAGATGTGGCAAGTTATGTTATTTCGTTTACGAATACACATACAGTAGCACCATTCTATTATATGATTGCGGATGCGACGGAGACCTATGACGATACGACCAACTCGAACTATTTTGTAACTTATAACAATTACGCGCAAGTGTTTGGAGCGCCTTTTTATGTAAGTAGCAGTTCTTTCAATTATGGTCAGACAGGGTTCCGCTATCGAGCCACAAATACCACGGCTTTGTCAGGCAGTGCGGGTTATGCTCTAACCACTTCACATAGTAACCCCGATACATCGGGGACAAGTTCATCACGCTATTGGGCAACAGAAACGGGCATAAGAGCGTATTCCGCCGACACTCGATATTTTCGCGCTGGACGCACTTATAAATGGATAGCAGTATGGGCACCGACAACATAGGAGGGCATATATGAGATATTACAAAGACATAAATAACGGCTATATCCTCGCTATCGGCATTGGCGGCGGCGGTACAGAAATAACGGAAACCGAGTACAACGCTATCATGGCTGTTATTCAGCAGAAACCGGCATGGGAAAATAATACTGACTACCATCTGAAAACTGACCTAACATGGGAGTCTTATGAGCGCATACCCGTCGAGCCGTCAGATGAGATAGACCCTGATGAAGCACTCGAAATACTGACAGGGGGTGCGGAATGATAACAAGGACTAAAGCACTTACATTACGCAGATTGATAGAAAAAGCGTCAGCATCACTTGCAGATGAGGACGCACTTGAGGCGGTCGAATTATTCCCGAAATGGAAAGCGGGCACAGCATACACAATGGGCGATAGAGTCAGATATAACGATATTCTTTATAAGTGCCTTATCGATCACACGGCACAAGGTGACTGGATTCCGAAAGACAGTGTATCGCTATGGGCTGAAGTGCTTATACCTGACCCACAGGATATTCCAGATTGGAAACAGCCTGAAAGCACGAACCCGTATATGAAAGGCGACAAGGTAAGGCACAACGGCAAAGTCTGGGTATCAGATATTAACTATAACGTGTACGAACCGCCTACGATGTGGAGCGAGGTGATTTAATGGCAGACACACTAAACATATTCGGAACCGAATGCACAGGCATAATAATGACAACATAGGAGGTTTTTATGTCAATAACACTTGAGATATTCGGTGATGAGTTCACCAACGTAGCGGGCATAAAAGCAACCGATGATAGCAACAACGTGCTTGCTTTTTACCACGCAGTAGACGGAAACAACATTGAATACGGGCTAACAGACGGAACGATACCTAAAGTTGGCATAGCTAAAGTCGGTTCTGCTCATGTATGGGGCGATGGCTTATCTATGATGATATTCGGTAGCGGTCAAATCGGTACAGGGAGGGTCGTATGAGTTACACACCAACAGAATGGGAAAGTGCCGATATCGTAACGGCAACAAGAATGAACAAGCTGGAAACAGCAGTAGGAGACATGGCTATGAGTTATACACCTAATACGTGGTCTGACGGAGACATATTAACAGCAGACAAGATGAACGCGCTTGAACAGGCAGTAGCAAGTGGCGGTGGCGGTAGTAGCGACTTTAGTACGGCAGAAGTGACGATTAGCGGAGAACTTTCAATAGATGAAGACGGCAAGTGGTTTATTGTGCTTGATAATGGTGTGATGTATGCCACCGATATTTTAATGGATTGTACTGCGGTTATAGTGTTATATCAAGGCTCTTTGGAGGCTGAAATATACAATCCTGGTGGCGCAGGGGCAGTAGTAACGACGGGTGATGCTTCAGTGACCACTGTAAGCCGCGTTACAACTTTGACCATCACAGGCGACTGCACCATAACCATATCATAGGAGGTACTTATGAGTTACACACCAACAACATGGACAACAGGCGATACCATTACGGCATCGGCTATGAATAAGATTGAAAACGGGATTGCAAATGCGGGTAATGCAATGATTGTTACTGGAAGTTATGTAAATGGTAACTATACCCTTGATAAGACAATACAGGAACTTTATGAAGCCACGTTAGCAGGTATTCCAGTATATCATGTTTATACATATGGTACTTGGGGCACCAATGCATGGACAGAAAATAATTTATGCTATATGTATACTGTGTTTCAGTATAATAGCAGTACATATCGCGTGGCATTTACTAGAATGATAGGTGTATCAGGTGATTATTATCCAAAATTGGGATCGGCGGTTTTCGGAGCCTCGTCAACTGACTCATACCCTATATGGCTTGGAACGATTGAGTATGCGGTTGACTAATGGTTTATTTGATTTACGGCTCGCCGTGTAGCGGGAAAAGCACATATATAAACGAGCATATGAAACGAGGCAACCTTATATGCGATGTGGACTTGATATATGGAGCCATAAGCGGTCAAAACCCACACGATGCCGAGTTATATACTCACGAAACAGCCTGCCTACTTGATTCTGCATTAAAGGATATAATCCGTGACCGCAAAGGTGGTTGGAGCGACGCCTATGTCGTTTCTATAGCGAACACGAAGGACAAGCTCAAGACCGAGATTGAGCGCATCAAGGCAGATGAGGCTATATTCATCGACACGCCATATGAAGTCTGTATGGAGCGAGCAAAGGAAAGACCATTCTATTTTCAATGGATAATTCAAGAATGGTTTGAAACAGGAGATTTACATGAGCAACGTATTAATAGACAGACAGAAAATTGACATACTTGCCAACGCCATATCTGACAAGAGCGGTGTTCCTGTAACTATGACGCTTGCGGAAATGGTTGAGGCGGTTGACAGCATAGAAACGAGCGGCGTTACTCCAACAGGAAATATCGACATCACAAGCGTAGGAGTGACCGATGTAACCAATTACGCTACGGCTACCGTGCCAGAGGGCGAGATTTATGTCGGTATTGGAGATATAGGCTTTTATACAGAAAACAATCAAAAAAAATGGAAATGTAGAGCAAGTGGAGGTGTCGAGTCAATAGATGATTGTGGAGAAGAGGGGTATATTGCAGACCATACTTGGGAACATTCACCATACCTTACTTACAACGCCATACCAAAAAACACATCCGTAACACCAACCGAGTCCTCACAGACAATCGGTGGCTCAAATTACATGATGGAAGGTGCAGTAACAGTAAACGCCATTCCGTCAAATTATGTCGGTAGCGGTATCACACGCAGAGACAGTACAAGCCTGTCAGCGAGTGGTGCAACGGTATCCGTACCGAGTGGATATTATGCGAGTAATGCTACAAAGACAGTATCAAGCGGAACGGCGGGCACTCCGACAGCAACAAAAGGGACGGTCAGCAATCACAGCGTATCGGTCACTCCGAGTGTTACGAATACCACTGGTTATATCACTGGCTCTACAAAGACGGGAACAGCGGTAACAGTATCAGCGAGTGAGCTTGTATCGGGATCAGAAACGAAAACGAGCAACGGAACATATGATGTTACTAATCTTGCTGAATTGGTAATTAATGTAAGTGGAGGTAGTACCAGCGTACAAATTGCGCAAGCCTTTATCAGTCTGCAAAGTGCGTCATATTCTATAAGTTTTACAAATCTAGGTGGGGAACCAACTGCTTTTATAGTAATGTCACGTAGCACTATAGACACAGGAGCATCACCATATAAGACAGCAACTGTAGTTTATGATGGCACAAATACAATAGGACAGTATATAACCAATACCAGTAATGCACAGGTGACGTACGATAGTAGTGGTTATTCGTTCACGTATAATAATGGAACACTTACTATTACTGGAACTAATGCTCAGTTTGGAACATATAATTACACGCTTGTCTATGCATTTGGTGGCTCATCAGCATGCATAAATACGGCAGACGTACAGGTTGGTAGCGGTGCGACAACCATTACATTTACTGATCTTGTTGATGAACCTTTATGGTGGGCATGTACATTTAAGTCAAACTTCGGAACATCAAGTGGATACCAACGTGTTATAGGCGTTACCGTCGCTGATGACGAAGGATCTCCTCTTGTGTTTGGTCTTGAAATGGATTCGTCTGCTAAATACTCCGACAGACATTGGTCTTCTTCGTATAGCAGCGGATCACTAACTATTACATCTAGTAGTACTAACACAGGCGGATATTTCCATCAGCCAGGATATTACCAGCTAACGTATGCTATAGACGCGACTGGAAACTACCAGTCCAAGACAGTAACACCAACAACAAGCCAGCAAGTAGTAACGGCAGATAGTGGATATGACGCTCTTAAACGAGTTACGGTAAACGCTATTCCGTCTAACTATGTCGGTAGCGGTATCACATCGCGCTCAAGTTTAGACTTAACGGCAAGTGGCGCGACAGTGACAGTACCAGCGGGATACTATGCTTCACAGGCTACTAAATCAGTCACAAGCGGAAGTGCGACGGGCCCATCAAGTTTAAGCGCATCAAGTGCTACAATTACAACTGGCACAAACACAATTACGCTTACAAAAACAAGCGTTACAACAACGCCAACTGTCTCTGCTGGATATGTATCTAGCGCGACGGCATCAACGGCTACAGTGGCGCTGACTGCATCAGTCACAGTTGATCCAACGCCGACAGCTAGTGGTGCGACAGTTACAATACCAGCAGGATATTATACAGAGCAAACAACTAAATCCGTTTCCTCACTTACGCTTCCAACAAGCACAAACTCAAGCGCCACAAGTGGATATACATCAAAGGCTACTATTACGCCTTCAACATCAGACCAATATATTAATATTGGCACTGGCTATAATAGTACAACCTCATACTATAAAATTTCCGCAATGACAACAATGACGCTTCCAACTTCTGCGTCATCTAGTGCGACAAGCGGATACACAAGTAAGGCGACAATTTCACGCTCTACTTCAGATCAATATATCAACATACCAGCAGGCTATAACTCTGCAGGTGCATACTATAAAATAAGCGCAGTAGCTAATGGTTCGGCAAGTGGTCCTACGACAGTTACAAGCACCGGCGCGAGTGTAAGTACAGGCAGCAACACATTAACACTGACAAAGACAGGTGTTTCAACTACGCCAACAGTAAGTGCAGGTTACGTTTCAAGCGCGACCTCAACAACTGCAACAGTTTCACTTACTGCTTCTGTCACAACAAAAGGTGCTACTACATATACACCAACAACTACGAATCAAACAATTGCGTCTGGTACATATCTTACCGGAACTCAAACAATTTCGGGAGATGCTAATCTTGTAGCAAGTAATATCATAAGTGGTAAATCAATTTTTGGAGTTTCTGGGTCTGTAGTATTACAAACCGTATATACTGGTTCTTCTGCGCCAAGCTCATCAACTGGTGTAAATGGCGATATATATATTCAAAGTTAGGGGGTGAGTTAAATGGCAACAATTAGACTTGTCCCAAGCGAATATGCAGTATCATCTACTTCATATTTGAGTGTATCAAGTGCTTCAAATATGTATACGAATACTGATAGTACCACATATGCAACAATAACAAATACATATGCTTCTACTTCATCAAGATACCTTTATTTAAGAGGTTTTAATTTTGATGATGTACCAAGTGGTGCAACTATTAATTCTTTTACAATTAAAATTAGAGGTTATGAGAGTGGATTAGCTACTAGTACTTCATATGCGCCAAGACTTGCTAATGGTACTTCAGCGTTTTCAAATACAACAGCTAGTTCTAATTTTGGAACATCTGCTTCTACTATAACAATACCAACTGGGTCATTGACTTGGTCTCAAATTGTAAATACTTATGGCTCTGATTTTACCATAATGGTATATGTTAGAAGAAATAGTAGAAATACTACAGGTTATTTCTATTGTTATGGTGCTGAAATACTTGTTGACTATTCAATGTCAGACCCACGTACTATTACCTCTACACTTAATGGTAGTGGTACAATTAGTCCGAGCGGTGCTCAAACATATTATGATGGAGATGAATATGAATTAACAATTACTCCAACTAATACTAGTGATACTGTTACAGTTACTAATAATGGAGTTGATGTAACAGAAGAATTAGAGCCACATTATACTGGCGGTACATCCACATCAACTTCAACAGCATCAGGTTCTGGGGTCACAACAGGTTTTGCAAGAAGTAATTCGCAATTTTATAGAGGTAATTCTTCAACCACTGGTGATGATTGGTTACGATATGCAATAGGTTACACAGCAGAATCTCCATATTCTACATCAAATACAAGTAATACTTATTGTAAAGATGGTACAAATGATGCTACAACTCAAGGTTGGATGAATTATCCATTTGACTTTAGCGGATTGCCTAACGATGCCGAGGTAACAGCAGTTGAAGTAAAATGTTATGGTGCTACCGAAAGTACTACAGAAACCGCAAGGCATGCTGATGTAAGTTTGTGGTGTGGAAATGAACAAAAAGGAACCACACAAGCATTTTCAAGTACATCTAATACTACAATGACTATAAGCGACCCTGGCGAATGGACACGAGAAGATTTGCAAGATGCTTGGGTTAGGTTTGGTGTAGGTTACTATGGCGGCCGCATTTTAGGTATTACATGGAAAGTTACATATACCTATGGTGGCACATTACATCATTATACATATACTTATGATGTAAGTGGAAATGCCACAATTATAGTAACAATTGGAAGTGGCGGCTCATCGAAAAAAATTTATATAAAAAAGAATGGGACTTGGACACAATGTTCAAAGGTATATAAAAAGGTTAATGGTTCGTGGGTAGAACAATCAGACTCTAATTGGGGAACTGTTTTACCTACGGGTGGAAATTATAGAATTATAGAAACGTAATTAAAATTTGATTTTTATTCAACTTTATGATATACTATAAATAGTGAAAAGTTTATCTAAAGGAGAGAAATCAAATGAAATTACAAATATTGGTTCCTCAATATGAAGAAACTGACGAAGTTATTAAACCACTTCTTGATAGTATAGCTATACAACAAAATATAGATTTTAGAGAAATTGGAGTAATTATAGTCAACGATGGTTCAGATATTCACTTATCTAAAGAATTTCTCGAATCATATCCATATCACATAGATTATCATCTCAACGATCATCTCGGCGTTTCAGCTACACGTCAGGCCGCGCTTGACTATGCAACTGCCGACTATGTAATGTTCTGTGATGCCGATGATATGTTCTGCAACGTCTGCGGCCTCTACTTAATCTTCCGTGAAATCAACCTCGGAGTTTTCGACTCCCTCACGTCAATTTTCATGGAAGAATCTCGCAACCCAATCACAAAGGAAGTCGTCTATCTCAACCGTGAAATGGACCAAACCTTTGTTCACGGCAAGGTACACCGCCGCAGATACCTCATCGAAAAAGGAATCAAATGGAATCCAGACCTTACAATCCATGAAGATTCCTTCTTCAACATTCAATGCGCGAACCTATCTCAAAACGTCAAATATTGCCCATTTCCATTTTATTTATGGAAGTGGCGCGACGACTCTGTCTGTCGTCATGACCCCAAGTACATTCTTCGTACATATCGCAACATGATCGATTCCAACTCCGCACTTATCGCAGAGTTTAAACGCAAGGGCCATCCAGACAAGGCCGCGTTCTATACCGTATTCATGATATTTGATGCATACTATACAATGAATAAACCAGAATGGATTGACATGGAAAATCAAGAATATCGTAATGCAACTGAAGCGCATTTTGCGAATTACTATCGTACTCATAAATCGACTTGGGAAAGCTTTCCTTACCAAGAGAAAGTTAATATCTCACAAGGTATTCGCGGCCGCAGCGTACAAGAAGGTATGCGTTTAGAATCAATGACAGTAGAAGAATGGCTTAAACATATTGAAACATTAAATTAAGACCTTATAAGGTCTTTTTTTATTGCTTAAAACTATACCCATTGACATTAAACTTTACTTATAATAGAGAATGTATATCTATATCTTAAAGGAGGAATCTAAATGAATACAGGTACAAAAATTAGAACAATTCTTGTTATTGCTACTTGTCTTAATACTGCATTAATGGCAACAGATGTTGCCCAGTTCGGAAATGAAACAGTAAATCTGATTTACCGCATCCTTTCCGTTGCAGCTAACTTCGTTATCGTTTTCTGTGCTACTTGGTTCAACAATGACTACACAGAGGAAGCATGTGTTGGAACTGGCGTTACACGTCAGCTCAAAGCAGAACAAAAGGAGAATTATGTTGGGGATTTTTTCTTCACTGACTATGAGGAAGGTGAGGAAGAGCTTGACGAGGAAGTAGAAGAAGGTGATACAGATGAATAAAACCTTATATAAGCAAGCTGATTCTCGTTGGGGTAGCAAGCCATATCCAACAAGCAATTCAACCTTTGCGGGTAACGGATGTGGGTGTGTATCATGTCTGCATTGCATTATTGAGCAGAGCAAATATAAGAGCTATACCCCAGAATCTATTCGCCCTTGGATGGTGAAGCAAGGATTTGCAGTTGAGAATCAAGGAACAAACTGGAGTGGTATTCCAGCGACACTAAAGCAATATGGATTTAAAAATGTTGTTCATATTGATAGAGATGATCCAATGACGAAGGCGTGGCCGGAGTTAAATAAGGGTAATCGCGTCGGCGTAATTCTTTTCCAAGGTGGAAAAGGACCAGACGGAACAATTTGGACTGCAACAGGACATTATGTAGCATTTACGGATTACTATGAGAAGGATGGAAAACATTATTTCTATACAAAAGATAGTGGTTCAAGAGATAATGACTCGTTAAAGCATGGATATTACTGCTATGAAACATCCATGAAGGGAACGATTTATCAAATGTGGATTGCAGAGCGTCCACCTGAACTGTTAACGGTTAATGGGAAAGTTGGTGAAAAAACAATTAGTGCTTTACAGAAAGTTCTTGGCGTTAAAGTTACTGGTAAGATTAAGAATCAAAAGTCAAGCTATAAGAAATATCATAAAGCAGTTATTAATGGCTTTTACTATGGCTCTGGAAGCAGTCCAACAGTTGTTGCACTTCAGAAGCTCGTAAAAATGGATAAGGTTACTGGACAGCTTGGACCAAATACAATTAAGGCATTACAGAAGTATTTAGGATTAAGTGACCCAGACGGTTATCTTGGACCGAATACTGCGAAGGCATTACAGAAGTGGATTAACGCGAAGCTTGAAGGTAAGACACCGACAACAACAACTACAACAACTACGACAACAACAGCCACAGCAACTGCGGCAAAGCCGACGACAACTACTACGACAACCACAACGACTACAACGGCCGCATCTACAAAGGGCGCGAAGATTGCAGAAGTTGCACTTTCATATTGTGGTAGTAAGTCAAAGCCTACTGCGAAGTATAAGGCGGCGGCGAAGTCAGTATATGGAAATGGCAATAATACAAACTGCCATAGATTCGTTGGTGTTGTTTTGAAGAAGTGCGGCTATCCAAAGATGGATATTAGTGGTAAGACCGCAGACGCTTGGAAGAAGATATTAGCATATCTGAAGAAGAACTTTGATGAGATTCCAGTTAACTATACGGAAAGTCAGCTAAAGCCTGGCGACATTCGTGTATGGTGGAAGGGTGGTAATCATTATCATATTTATTTTATAACTGGCAAAGCGAAGAAAGCAGAGGCGGCTCACAACAAAAAATATCCTGTAAAATGCAGTCATAATCCGAAGACAAAGCATAAACAAGATTGGTTGTTCAGACCAAAAAGTAAGTAAGTAAAAAGAGGGTTTAATAACCCTCTTTTTTAATGCGTGCATTAAATATGTCTACTGCACCATTCATATATCCGGTTGTAAATGTTTCGAACATCAATGCCCATTCATCTGGGGTAAGACAATCGGCTATATCGTATAAGGTATCCCACGCTCGCATAACTGCGATGTCATATAAATCTTCTGCTTTCATTAGTTCTCCTTATCGTGATATGTAAATTGCGATTACTATTATTTCTAATATCACACATATTAGCATTAAATTGTCGTGTTTATCCATTACTTTTCACCCATTCGTTTAGCGGTTTCTTCTTTGATTTTCTCTGCATGTCCGCGCTGGATTTCTACGAACTCTGGTTTGGTGAAGTATTCTTCTGGATACATGCGGCCTGCCAGGTATGATTCAAGATAAGTTGCTCGCTCGTTTGCGACGTGAAATGTCTGCATATGCACGTCGAAGATATCCGATGTTGCGCGGCCGACCACCTTCCAATAGTATGGAAGGATTTGTGGGCATTTGGTTAGGATGTTGTATGTCATATCAACGAAGACAGTTTCGCCACCGAGTTGGGGCGGACAATTGTCAATCATTTCATGAAGCATTTCGCGTGTTAGTTTCATTAGTCGTCTCCTTTATAGTTACAAATAAACACTATTAATCCAAACAATAAGAAAAGATATGTTCCCATTATTATTGCATATCCACTCATTTTTTACTCCTTATTATACATTTGGCTATCCATACGATAAGATATAGCACTGCCGCGAGTATAAGTGGAATCCAGAACGGACTTAACACCCACCACCACGACCAATTGATTACTTTACACAGTTTAAGGACTACGAATACGATGAGTAATACATCACAAAACTTCATTCCAGTATTAACAGTTGTATTATTCTTTTTATTGTATTCTTTATATAAGTCATATTCAAATTTTGTCATATCTATTCCTCCACTATTTTCAGCGTAGTTGGTTTCTTTGGTGTAATAGTTAGCTTAATCATTGGCTCATCATATTCATAAACCCAAACTTCATTGACCGTCCAACCTTCTCCCATGTCAAGAACTCTTTCACCTTTATATTCTACTGCGTTGCAGTTTCCGTCTGTTTTGAAATACATCATATGTCCTCCTAATTGAACTCGTCCATTTCAATTTGTTCTTTCTCTTTAAAGTTTTCCGTTAGCATGACCGCGAGTAGACGGTCTTCTACTGGAGCTTCTAAATCACTGGCAAGATTTAATAGTGCGTTGCGTATTACGAAGAACTCACCGACCTCAAGATTGAGTTCGATAAACTCTACCATATCTTTTTTTGTATATACTTTTATCATGCTACATCTCCTATTCTGTGATACATGTAATATGGGTCTCCGTTATATTTTCCCCAATCGTCTTCTTCACATTTATGAACTTCATTAACTCCATTTTTCTCCATCCAGCAACCATCGCGAAAGACTTTGAAATGAAAGTCACGGTCTATGTCGTATTCATCAGTATAACACCATGTGTTGAAGGCGACTAATTCTACGTCTGACGTAGTCGGCGGCCGCCCGTCACACAACTCCAACTCGCCATCAAAGTCGTTTAAGATTCCTTCAATGAGTGTGTCTGCATACATGCAAGCAATTTCATATTCGGAATAGCCTTCTTCGGATAGTTCGTAAATCCAGTCGTAGATATCGCCTACGAAGTCTTCAAGGTAAGCCTCTGGGTCATACCATTCTTTGAGGCGAAGAGCATAACTGCCGCAGTTGGAAGAGCAACGATTATGCTCATAGTATGTAGGGTCATTGTTGCGTGTGTAATACATTCAAAAACTCCTTTCTATTCTTAATTAAATTATATAAAAAATTCAAGAAAAATGCAATTTTCATTTATATTCATGCCGTCCGTCTATGGCGCCGGCGCGAGTGTGCGAAAGAAAATTTCTTATATAATTCAGAAAATTACTACGTAATTTTCTTCATTATTGATAATTATACTCAAAATTTCCCAGAAATCAAATTACTATTTTCTTCAAATTTGAAAAATTCTCAAAAATTTGCTATAATATATATAGAATGAAAAAAGGAGATATTTTCAATGAGCAAAGAAAAATATGCACATTATGACGAAGTCGTCAATACAATAATGACAAACGTCCTCGTAGAGCGTCAGCGTTGCGGTAAATATTTGTTATGGGATTTCAACCCAACATGCGATTCTGATAAGCTCTATTTCAATATAACTGCCATTGCCGCAGATTTAAATAGAGAGTTTATATGGCTTGATATGCCATTTATAGACTACATCAAGTTCAAAAAGCAAAGACAAAAGACAAGAAAGAACCTTAGATACTTCGGACCGATACACAAACGCCTTCTCAAAGATGAATATAAAACAAGCATATACATGATAATGGATTTTATATGTGAGCAACTAAACATAACACACGAAACATTCTCAAGAATCAATAGCGAATATTACGGATGGTATGAATGATGAAGATACTTGTAGTCAATGGACAGCCGCGAAGTGGAAAGGATCTCTTCTGCGAGGCTGCACAAAATAACTGTTCTCTTATCTATCCAATCTCAACAATTGATCGCGTTAAACAAGTCGCTCTATTCGCGGGTTGGAGTGGAGAGAAAGATGCCAAAAGCAGACGTTTCCTTTCAGATTTAAAGGATGCGATGACACGATACAACAATATGCCGCATGACTATGTCCTTATGTATATCAAAAATCGTTCTCATTTGCTAGACCAGCTTGACATGGTTGGCTATGACAATGCAGTGTTCCTCGTTCAAGCGCGCGAACCCGAAGACATACAGCGTTTCGTTGATGAAAACAATGCACGAACGCTTTTTATAAGCCGTGAAGAGACGGCGCAGAATTGGGGAAATCATGCAGATGATAATGCATGGGACTTCAATTATGATTATTATTTAGAGAATAACGGAACAATAGAAGAATGGGAAGAAGAATCGGTTAAGTTTATAAACATGATAAGAAGAGAAAGTTGGGAGAGTCGTATATGAATTGTATTATAGATGGTTTTGATTTTTACCAAATTGAACCTATGCGTTATTATGCCCCACCGGCAAACTGGTCAAAGGAAAAGCGTAAAGAAAACGCAATAAATAAAATTTTTTCATCGGACTGGTACGGGAGTCAAAAAAGGGACGGAATCATGGCCGTCTGTGGGAAAAACTTCAACGATGAAATTTTCCTGCGGCCGCGGGCGAAGAATACGAAAGGCGAGTTTGTAAATAAAGTTGATTGGGTTCCACAGTTTCACAGATATTTAGAAAGTCTTGAACCTGGAACTGTTCTACTTGGAGAGGTTTATCTACCAAGGGACGAACAAGCAAAGACAACGACTTCAATAATGAATTGTTTGCTTAAAAAGTCACTTGCGCGCCAGAGCAAAGAAGAGGATAAACTTCACTTATATATATTTGATATACTTGCTTTTGCCGGAGAATCATGGCTTGATAAAAGAGCCGAAGATAGGTTTGAAGGGCTTAATTCAATGTGGCGAGCATATCCTGGTGAGTATGTAGAGTATGCTGAATATAAAAATGGAAAAGAGTTATGGGATATGCTTCAACAACTTCTCGCTGATGGATATGAGGGGGTAGTCATCACACATCAAGATGCTCCATATCAACCAGGAAAACGTAGTAATAAAGTTTCTTTGAAAATTAAAAAGGAACTTCAAGATACAGTTGATTGTATTGTGATAGGAGCTAATAGTCCAACTATATTATATAATGGTAAAGAACTTGAAACATGGCCTTATTGGTTTGATAATTTAACTCACCAATTTATACATGCTGATGATTATTTTAAAGCATATCATATAACAATTTATGCAGCTTATGTTGAAGGCGCGCCAGTAGAGCCGGTAACTAAAAACTATTTCTATGGTTGGGCAGGTTCGTGGAAACTTGGAGCATATAAGGATGGCAAGCTCATACAAATTGGTAGCCTTAGTGGTCTCACCGATGAGCAGAAAGAAAATTGGAAAGACTATGTAGGTAAAGTTGTTGAAGTCAGCGCGATGGAGACAAGTGAAAACCAAGAGGGTGGTAAAGGACTTAGGCACCCGAAATTGATAGATGTAAGGTCAGATATTGACCCAGCTGATTGTACTTATGAAAGGATATTCAAATGATTATGTTTTCAATTTTAGTTGCTGCAGTATTTGTTCTCGGCGCACTCATATGCTATTCCAGTTGCTGCGCCGCGTCACATGCAGATAGACAAAGCGAAGAATATTTCAGACTTAAAATGCAAGAGAAAGATGCGGAGAAACACAATGACAATAGATGAATTAGATGAGTTCTATGAACTTTCGCAAAAGATGCTTGAGTGTTCTTATCTTTACTCTACTTGTCAGCATAAATGCGATGGTATGAGTAGCTGTAAAATGTTTGCTGAGCCTAATGATAAAGGCTGTCTTAAAATGCGTGAGCATCTTTTAGAACGTAGAAATTCTATAGGTGAAAATTTGAAAGATTGAAAAATTTTTAGTATAATTATATTAGAAAGTTGAAAGCAGAAAAATTTTTCTGAAACTCAACCTCTGAAAATTTGAAAAACTTTGAAAATTCATATATAATATATATAGAAAGTTAAAGAGAAAAAACAACTCTGTGTTTATAAAATATACACTTAGTTCGGGTGGCGGCCTCTCATTTTCTTTCCTTTCTGCCGCCACCCGCGTTGCTAA
>Ga0310690_10003510_pt1 | contig 23349 bp, 22 predicted proteins | sample AusTroGonzalo_MG_2_FD_207661 | JGI IMG/M metagenome (GOLD analysis project Ga0310690, IMG submission 207661) | Bovine rumen microbial communities from tropical cattle in Woodstock, Queensland, Australia - Gonzalo_04 (v2) (version 2) | ecosystem: Host-associated > Mammals > Digestive system >... | reverse complement strand
CATATAAGTGTTGGAATTGTAGAACCAATCCATCGCTTTTTCCGAGTCAATTCCGGCCTTTTGTGCGATCAAGGCGATGATTCTCGCATATTTCATCTGCAAAAGAGTTTTGTCCGCAGTCATTTTTTCGCTCCGAAAACTTCATAAGAGGTTTCAAATGCAGAACCTTGTCAAGAACTTCCTGCGTCACGAAGCAAATCTGGTTGTTAGGATGTTCGTATTTCAGGCGGTTCAGCGCGGTTTCTTTGCTGATAAGATGCGAAAAATAAAGCTCGACTGTGTTGAAGACTCTGTCGTTCGCGATGCCGCCCTCGATTATGTCGTAATCCATGAACTTTTTGCCGCCGGAACGACAATCAAGAATAAAATCGAGCCAGTCTTCGTTGTATTCAGGGAATTTTCTGTAACGGCATTTCTTCCCGATATCGGTATTGTCAAAATCGTAAACACTCACAAACGAGCGCTTCCCAAGCGCAAGAAAGCGTTTGATCCATTTTTCAGCCTGTTCCTGAAGATCGGTTGTGTAGAACCCTTTTCCGAAATCAAGATTATCGCGACCGAAAGAAACAATCGGATTTTCTACAACAACTGTCGAGCCGTGATACAGTTTCATGCGACAAGATTCCTTTCTTTCAAAACCGAAACGATTTCGTTTACGATATATTGCTTGCTCTGCGTGTGCAACGCCTCATAAGACGGAATGAGGTAAGAGTGCAGAAGCCCGCTTTCATTCAGTATGTTGAAAACTTCCGAACCGGTTTTGCCGAGCTGTTCCGCGACATTTTCGATGCAGAAAACCGAATATTCAATCTGTTTGTCGCTCATTCGTCAGATCTCCTCCCATCAAAAAACCTGAGAATTATAGCAGAAAAACACTTGAAAACAAGGCATATTTAACCTCACATTTTTAAGATTATTCCTCAAGCGGGCATACACCCGTTTCTTCGCAGTAACATTCCCAGTCGCGCATGATAGCTGTAGAGTGTGTTATGCGTTTCCATAAATGCCATTTTCCCCAAAAAACATTAAATCCCATCAACTCATCACTACTTGTTGTAAAAGTATGTTCAGCAGGACAGTAAGTTTTCAGCTTGTCAAAACGATAAAAACAACCAATATCGTCATCCGGGTCGGATTCAATATAAATCGTCTTATTTCCAATCAGCATACTTGGACCGAACCATGCAGCTTTTGGTCTGCTTTTTTCGACGTTGTATTCAGTATATTTCGGATTTTTCAAATCTTTTAAATCAACTTCGACAAATGTCGGTTTTCCATAAATATTGTAAACTACGCGGTATTCGTCATCCAAGTCGATTCTCGGGCTATGACCAAGTTCTTCATTGCCTGTTTCATCTTTTCGGTTGAGTTTGAAGCACTCGTCAATGTGTTTAGGATATTTACGCAAATCGCAATAATAAAGTTCGCGGTTATTCGTGATGAAAGTCAAATGATCTCCTATGATATTTCCTTCTCCGGCATAATTGTTGATACCTGCAAGTTCATGCCAAACCCAATCTTTTGATGAGGCATAAAGTGTTTTTGCTCCTCCATTTAGCCGCAGAAGTGCCCAGTTCTTTCCAGCAAACGGCGGATCGGAAAACTCATCGTTATTCACGCGGATCAATTCATAAAAATAATCTTTTTCCGTTTTTAAAATCGATACTGTAAAAGATTTATATGTATTTGGATGTATACCGGCATAGCTGTCATAAACTTCAGTTATATAACGACCTTCATTGAATGATAAGTGCCTTGTCTGGCCAACTGTCGTGTATTCATCCTTCTCGGGATTATATTCAACTATCATGCTGCCGTGGTGCTGAAACTGCATCCCGGCAACTCCGTCGGACATTCCGTGTGTCCAAACCGTTCCCATGCTGACAGAAAAATCATTCACAGTCAACCATCTGTCACAACTGCTGATAAAGGTGCTGAGTTCTGCTTTTGTTTTGGCGTGCGTATCAGGCAAAACACAGGGCCACGGATAACAGGCACGTTCCGTTGTCTGGTTCGGGTCTTTTTCCTGTGCTTCAAGGTAACGCTGATACACTTCCCAATTTTCCCATTCCCAGATATTGCGGACACATTGAGGATCGTTTTCAGTCGGAGTGTCACAGCCCGGGCGGCAGAAAGTCGGTTTACCGTTTGCATCCTTGAACGGAAAAGGAGTTTTGATCGTGTTTTCGTTGTAACGCAGATCGAAACACGCGACATCTTCGTCAGAATCTGCATCGGTAACACCGTCTGAATCCGCATCCTGATCCGGCGTTTCATCTAAATCTTCAATAAAATCCGAATCTTCTTCTGAACCCGTGTCTTCATCGGCAATGGTTTCTGAATCATCAGAATCGGAATCAGGAATGATGTCGGAATCGTTGGAGAAGTGCGAAGAGGAGCAAGAAACGAGGAAAAACAATGCAATAAAAAGTACAATTATTGAATTTCTCTGCATTTTGCCCTCCGTTGAAATGAATGTTATCCTGACACCGCGTCAGGTTTTGTATTTAAAACAAATCCGAATGAGTTCCCGTTCGTGATAAAAACAAAATCAGATCATTATTGTTGATACGGTAAATCAGCAGCCAGTCAGGTTGGATGTGACATTCTCTGAAACCTTTGTAATTTCCGGAAAGTTCGTGATCTCGGTTTTGGGGCGGAAGTGTTTCTCCTGCTGCAAGTTTTTTGATGACATCGGTGATTGCCTGCATATTGTAGCCGCGTTTCTGACAAAGTTTCAGATCCTGACGGAATTTATTGGTCGGTCTTATTGCATACATCAGGCCAAAAGCTCCTTCATCATCTGGTCGACATCGGTATAGGTTTTCCCGAGAGAAGGATCTTTTTCCATTTCCTCGACTTCGCGGATCGCCTCTTTGGTTTCCTCGTTAAATTCTTCATTCTGCTGTTCATAGCGGTAAACGACATAGCTGATTATGTGCGAAATCTCGTCCAGACAAGCTTCCGGAGCCGCTTTTATCTGCGCCGAAACAGCCTCGTAAGTTGTTTTTTGTTTCTCGTTAAGATCCATTTTATCTCCTCCGTCTCAAAAAACCTGAGAATTATAGCAGAAAAACACTTGAAAACAAGGGGTTGTGAATTTAGAAATTCGGGAATTTAGATGAACAGCGTCGAGCAGCCGTCGGATTACTTGAAAACAAGGCATGTTTACACCGATATTTGTGTAATTATTCGACAAAAAAACTTTTAGATGAACAGAGAACAGCCATATTTTTCTTTCCTAATCAATACGAAAGACACTCTTCACCGTTCCAGTAATAGTCGTATTCACAGGAGCAGTAGTATTCAGTATCGTTTTTCGGGACGCATCCGTTTGCATGCGGAATAGCGTCACACGGGTTGTTCTCGCAGACAGTTATGCATCTGCCACTACTATGATCCCATACTTTTTTTTCGCATTCGCAAGAATATTTATTCCAATCTTCGCCTATGCATTTTCCTGTCGAATCCGGCACATCGCACGAAACTCCTTCGCACGGATCGACACATTTAAAACCGTCCCAGAACCATCCTTTTTCGCATCCACACTCGTATTCATCATAGTCCAACGGCGTGCATTCCCCTGTTGAATGTGTGATTCCGCACGGTTTGCTATCACACGGATTGACGCATGAACTGTTGCTGTGCCAATTCCAGAAATAATTTTCCTCACATCCACAGGAATAACTGCCGTAAACCAACCAATCATCCTCGCATACACCGGTTGAGTGTTCTACATCGGCACACGGATCAAGCTCGCAACCTACTTTTGAAACTGAAAACCAGTCACTGCAGGCGGAAAGTAAAAGAATAACAATCAATGCAAAAAAGAAAGAAATTATTGAATGTTTCCGCATATCAGCCTCCGTTTGGGCAAATGAATTAAAAAACCAAACAATCATATATTTAGTACCACAAAATTCGATTTTTATTGAAAAAAATTACCCCCTAAAAACTTTATAACAAATTGATTTTATTGATGAATTTTTTATAAGAAAAACTATGCTACTTTGGAATAATCCATGATAAAGATTTTGCTTGCGATGTTTCTGACTTTTTCCAAAATGTCATCTATCGTTTCCTGAACAGACATCGAGTAAACAACTGCTCCGCACTGCCTGCACTTAAAACATGGAACATTTTCAATGATAACATAGCAGTTATCAACCTGAGTAAAATAAGTGCTGGTGCTCTCACTCATTTCTTCCGCTTTGCATACCAAACATTTCATCCTATTTCTCCAATCTTTGCCTAAAATCTTCGCTCCAAAGTTTTTTATCGGGGTAATATGCAGTAATAATTCTGGCACAGCTTCCTTCGTCGCTCATGCAGACATGAATACAACTGCCCTTTTCATCATATCCGGTTATCAGACAACTCGGAAAAGGAAAATCATCCGGATATTGTTCAATAATTTCACCATTGTTTATTACAGCACGAATATCTTTCGCCTTTATCCCGCGCTGACGGAAACGCTCAGCGGCGTGTTCAGTAACAAAAACCTTATCGTTTTCGTAATAAAATCTTAAATTTTCAATCTTGATCACGGCAGATTCATTGCTCAAAAAATTCCCAAACCGTGTTATGATACGGAAATTTTTCAGAAAGTGAAGATTGATTTTTCCGTTTAGTAGTAATTTTTCGACATCTTTCTTTTTAAGTGTATAGTCTTCCGGTTTTTTGAGGATTTTTCATGGAATTCAAGCTTCATTCAGACTTTGCGCCGGCTGGAGACCAGCCGGAGGCGATAAAAAAGGTAATCAACAATTTCAAGAACGGCTCGAAGCGCGAGCTTATCCTCGGTGCGACGGGAACTGGCAAAACTTTCGTCATGGCGCATCTTATCAAGGCTTTGAATGTTCCGACACTCGTCATCGCCCACAACAAGACGCTTGCGGGGCAGCTTTACGGCGAATTCAAGAACTTTTTTCCTGAAAACGCGGTGGGTTACTTCATCTCTTTTTACGATTACTACCAGCCTGAAGCCTACATTCCGACGACAGACACCTACATCGAAAAGGACGCGGCGCGCAACGACGACATCGAGCGGATGCGCCACTACGCGACGGCTCACCTGCTTGAAAACAGGCAGTGCGTGATCGTAGCCTCGGTAAGTGCGATATACGGCATCGGCTCTCCTGAATACTACAAGGATCTCACGATAAAACTCTTTGTCGGAAACACCTACCCGATGAAAAAACTGTGCGAAGACCTTGTGGAAACGCAGTACGAGCGGACTAACGCCGACCTTACCCGCTGCAAATTCCGCGTGAGAGGCGATGTTGTCGATATTTTCCCGCCTTATGAAGAGGAAGTCGCTGTCAGGATCTCCTACTTCGGCGACGAGATCGAGGAAATTTCGCTGATCCGCCCTTTCGACGGGCAGAAAATCAAAAGTCTGGATTCGGTCAGCGTCTATCCTTCAAGCCACTATGTCGCGGAAAAGGAGACTCTGAAACGTTCGGTCGAAAAGATAAAAGTGGAACTCGCCGAGCGGATAAAATACTTTGAAAACAGCGGAAAACTGATCGAGGCGCAGCGGATAAAAGAGCGCGTGACACAGGATCTTGCGATGCTTGAAACTGCCGGATACTGCTCGGGGATCGAGAATTATTCGAGATATATCACGAACCGCGAAGAGGGAGAAACGCCGCCCACGCTCATGGACTATTTCGGCGACGATTTCCTTGTTATCGTTGACGAATCGCACGTCACTCTGCCGCAGATCAAAGGAATGTTCCGGGGCGACCGCGCGAGAAAAGAGGTCCTCGTAAAATACGGTTTCCGCCTTCCGAGCGCGCTTGACAACAGGCCGCTCAATTTCGACGAATTTATCGCAAAAACAGATAAAGTTATGTTCGTTTCTGCGACTCCGAAAGAGTATGAGATAGAGCAAGTTTCTGAAATCATTGAACTTATAAACAGGCCTACCGGGCTGCTTGACCCGCTTCCGCAGATACTTCCGGCAAAAAACCAGATCGCCACTCTTTATGACGAAATCGTGAAAGAAACGGAAAAAGGTGGCAAAGTTCTGGTAACTTCCCTCACGAAAAAAATGGCGGAAGATCTCACCGATTTCCTCAAGGAACGAGGCATCAGAGCGCGATACCTCCACAGCGACATCGACAGCATCGAGCGTCTCAAGATCGTCATGGAGCTGCGCAAAAACATGTTCGACGTCCTCGTCGGAGTCAACCTTCTGCGAGAAGGCCTGGATATTCCCGAAGTCTCGCTCGTTGCCATTCTGGATGCCGACAAAGAAGGTTTCCTTAGAAGCGAAGCGTCACTGATACAGACGATAGGACGCGCCGCGAGAAACGAAAACGGCAGAGCTCTCCTTTTTGCCGACACAATGCCCGATTCACTCAAAAACGCGGTTTACGAAACCATGCGCCGCAGACAGATCCAGGAAAAATTCAACGCCGAGCACGGCATCACGCCCCACAGCGTCACCAAAAAGGCGGTCCTCGACATCGAATCGCACATCCCCGGAAAATCAAAGGAAGGTGTCACCAAAATGCCGCGCAGCAGGACCATAAAACTCATAGCCGAACTCGAAAGCGAAATGAAAAAAGCGGCTTCGGAATGGGATTTCGAATACGCCGCGATACTGCGCGACAAAATCTTCCAGTACAAAGCAAGTCTCGGCGAGAAAAAGGAATAAAAATTTTTTCAGGAATATCGCTTATTTGCAGGATGCAAGTAAAAAAATCTTGACTTTGTCCTTTATTTAACTATCAATCCAGCCCGTGAATTTCGTTTTGTCCACTCTCAATGCCAATGCTTGGGTGTTTTAACAAAAATCAAAAATTGATCCTCGTTAACTGGTAAGAAATGGGTAATTTCTTTGAAAGAGTCCTTTAATTCTGATATTTTATCAACCATTTGGAGAAACTTATGAACTTACAAGAGTTGAAAAACAAAAAACCCGATGAACTCGTCGCAATGGCCGAACAGCTCGGTATCGAAGAGGCTTCATCGAAAAGAGTCCAGGAACTTATTTATGAGATCCTGCAGAAACTCGTTGAAAACAATGAAATTATTGAAGCGGACGGCGTCCTTCAGATCCTCACGGACGGTTTCGGTTTCCTCAGAAGCCCGAAATACAACTACCTTCCGGGTCCTGACGACATTTATGTTCCGCCGTCAATGATCAAAAGATACGGTCTCCGCACAGGTCAGACGATAAGCGGTGAGATCAGAAGCCCGAAAGAAGGCGAAAGATACTTCGCGCTTCAGAAGATCACATCGGTTTTTGAGTCGGAAGACATCGAAAAGAACAGACACACGCCTCTTTTCGACAACCTCACTCCCTTCTACCCGACACAGAAGATCCACCTCGAGACAAAAAGCACTGTTATGTCGACCAGGATCATGGATCTCCTTGTTCCGATAGGCATGGGACAGCGCGGTCTTCTCGTTGCTCCGCCGAGAACCGGTAAGACCGTCCTTCTTCAGGACATCGCTCACTCGATCACTGAAAACCATCCCGATATTTTCCTCATCGTTCTCCTTATCGACGAACGTCCCGAGGAAGTTACTGATATGATGAGAAGCGTTAAGGCTGAAGTCATCGCTTCGACATTCGACGAACCGGCTACCCGCCACGTTCAGGTCGCTGAAATGGTTCTCGAAAAGGCTAAGAGAATGGTTGAATACGGCAAAGACGTCGTCATCCTTCTCGACTCGATCACAAGACTTGCAAGAGCTTACAACGCAGTCGTTCCCCCGTCAGGCAAGATCCTTTCCGGCGGTGTCGATGCAAACGCTCTCCACAAACCGAAAAGATTCTTCGGTGCTGCAAGAAACATCGAGGAAGGCGGCTCGCTCACCATCATCGCAACGGCTCTTATCGATACCGGAAGCCGTATGGACGAAGTCATTTTCGAAGAGTTCAAAGGAACCGGTAACATGGAAGTCCACCTTGACAGAAAGCTCATGGAAAAGAGAATTTTCCCGTGTCTCGACATCAACAAGTCGGCAACAAGAAAGGAAGAGCTCCTTCTCGAGCCCGACGTTCTCAACAAAGTCTGGATTCTCAGAAAGCTCCTTCACCCGCTCAATGTCATCGACTCCATGGAGTTCATGCTTGACAAGATGGGAAAAACCAAATCCAACAAGGATTTCCTCAAGGCTATGAACGCATAAACCTTTGAGATCACGCGGTTTTTCATATCCTGCCCGACGTCCGGCAAAAAGAAGATTCTTCTTGATTCTTCTGATCGCCGCAATTGTCGCGGCAGGATTTTTTTTGCGTAAAAAACCTTATCAATACCCGTATTCGTGGTCACAGAGTTCTGCCGATACCATGACTTTTGAAAAAGCTCTAGCATTTTGCGATAACCTTGAAGAAAACGGTTTAGACGACTGGCGCCTACCTGAAATTCACGAAATCAGAACACTTGAAAATTTCTGCATTGAAGAGGAAAATCCAGATTTCTGTGCCGTCACCGACAGCTGCGAATGGAACAACTGCGAAAACGAACTCTGTGGAAAGTGCGTGAAATACGATAATTCCATAGATTCCGGCACTTTCTGGACCAAGACACCTTTCCACAACAGAAAAGTTTTTGTTTTCACGATTTCAAAAGAATCAGAAGAAAATCAGGCGCTTAAAAGTGAAACGCATTTTGTGAAATGCGTTAGAAAGAAATAATAAAATCAACAATTTAAACCGAAAATTCTCCCTCTAAGTTAGAGGGAGTGCCCACAGGGCGAGGGCGTGTGTTGCATTTAAAGACAAACACACTCCACAGTCTGCTGCGCAGCCAGCTCCCCTAACTTAGGGGAGCAGTTTAAGATTTATTCGTTGTTATTAATCCTTCCCCAGACATTGCGGACTGATTCTTTAAGAGTTTTTACATCTTCGGCATCTTTTGTCGCCGTTATTCTAAGGAAAACGCACTGATCGAGCTCTGCGATACCGCGCGCAATATCCTCTGCAAGCGACTGACAGCTGGGAGAGCCGCACATTCCGCAGTCGATATTGGGAAGAACCTGCATGATCGTATCGACATGCTCCATTTTTTCGAGAGCTATTTCCATGTCGTCGTCAAGCGAAAGCATCGATCTCGGCTGAAGTTTTTCAAGTTTGAAGGCCTCCTGAAGATACTCGCTTCCGCATTTGCCGAAAAGACGGCAGTTCTGACACGCCGCGTCATTTTTGTCGGCTGTTTTTCTGCACGGCGGCAGGACTTCTCTTTGCATGAGATTTCTCACTGTCAGGAAGCGGTTGCCGGGAACAAGGATCCCTCCGGCGCAGCTTTCGTCACAAGCCCTGAGTTCGAGGAAAGTGATGTTTTCGTCAAGCTCGCCGTTTTCAAGTTTGTCCAGAATCTCGATGACATTGTGGATTCCGTCAACAGCCATCGCGTGGTTGTCGCGCCTGATGCACTCGCCGCCGGTAAGTTCCCAGGTTACGTGCGTATTGTCGGCCGGGCGGCAGAGTTTGCCCGAATCGGCTTTGTCGTTCGAAACGAAAGAATAGATCTTATTGTAAATCAGATCCATGTTGATTACGCCGTTGACTGCCGATTTTTTCTCGCCGACCGGATGTTTTATCGCGACGATTTTTGCTGCACACGGAGAAACGTAGAAAATACCTATATCCGACGGATTTATTCCCGTTTTTTCAAGTTCGTGGCGGCAGTGGGCAGCCGCAATGTCCAGAGGCGGCTTGATCAGGGTTATGTGCTTGAGAAGCGAAGGGAATCTCACCTGAATCAGCCTGATTACAGCGGGACAGAACGATGAAATCAACGGAAACTCGACATCGCTGCGCTGTTCATACTCGTCCTGAGCTTCCTCAATGAGTGCCGATGCGCGCGAAACCTCGTAGACATGGGTGAAACCGACGCTTTTCAAACCTTCGAAAACCGATTTTGTTCCGGAATTTTCGTCAAACTGCCCCATCAGAACCGAAGGAACCAGGGCAACGCGGCATTTGTAGTCAAAAATCCTCTGGAAATCGTCCTGTTCGACAATTATCGCGTTGTGTTTGCACGAAATCATGCACATTCCGCAGTCGACGCACTTGTCAGGGTTGACCGAAGCCTTGCCGTTGCGGATCCTTATCGCGTCCGTCGGGCATGTCCTCATGCAGTGCGTGCAGCCTATGCACTTGTTTTTATTGATTCTGAGCGCGTGATGGAAAAAAGGTTTTTTATTGCGCGTCGTCATGCGGCCTCCGTTCATGCAAGGTTAAACGAAAGAGTGATCTTTGTCCCCTTGCCTACTACACTTTCTATTTTCAAATCATCGGTGTTTGCCTTTATGTTCGGCAAACCCATTCCGGCTCCGAAGCCCATTTCGCGCACTTTTGTAGATGCAGTCGAATAACCCTGCTGCATCGCAAGGCCGATATCGGGGATTCCGGGACCTTCGTCGTCAAGAACTATCTCTATTTTCTGCGGCGAGATATCGGCGGTAATGTTTCCGCGGTAAGCGTGTGCCACGATATTGACCTCGGCTTCGTAAAGCGCGACGACAACCCGTTTCAGCACGCCGGGATTGACATTAAGTTTTTTAAGAACCTTCTTGATGTTTCCCGAAGCGTTGCCGGCGTTCAGGAAATCTCCGCCTTCCACGTGATACTCAAACTTCATAGCTCACCCTAAAAAAATCAGTAAACCGGACTAAGGCCGTGAGTGTAAAGAATGCCCGAAATGTGATAAACCGAAAGCGGACACTCCATAATTACGGCGTCGTTTTCCCTTGCGAGTTCGATCATTTCTTCGGTGGCTTTTTTCTTTCTCGCAAGGATTATCGTCGAAACATCCATCATGTCGGCAGTTCTTACAGACTGCGGGTTTGCGAGCCCCGTGATCAGAACGCCGTTGTCAAAAGGAGTTGTAAGAACGTCGCTCATCAGATCCGATGCGAACGCCCTTTCGATTTCGCGGTCGGTAAATTCCTCGCCGCATACGATTTTTGCATTAAGAAGAGTAACAATTTCACTTATTTTCATAATTCAAGCACCATAAAATAAAAGGTAATAAACAAAAAACGGGCAGATTTTACATACGATTGAAAAAATAGCAAAAGATTATTTTTTTGAACTCAATCGGTTTTCGCGTATAATTGCCCGCTTTTTGGGAACTTTTATGGAGAAAAACATGTCTTCCAACAAACAGGAAAAACTCAAAATTCCGCTGAAACAGTCAATGATGATGCTGCTCGGCTTCTGCAAGGACAAGCTGAAGGAACAGCTCGTCTCCGTTCTTCCGGTTGTTATTTACCTCATCCTTTTCCAGTCGATGATCCTCGGCATGCCGATTTACGAAGCCGGCGTTATTTCTGTCGGTATCGGTCTCGTAATTTTAGGTCTGGCGTTCTTCCTCGAAGGTCTTTTCCTCGGGATCATGCCGCTCGGCGAGATCCTGGGTATCAAACTGCCGCTAAAAAGCGGACTTTTCACGATTATAGCGTTCAGTTTCATCCTCGGTTTCGGCGCGACTTACGCAGAGCCTTCGATCGCTATCCTCAAGGCGAACGGCTCTTTCGTAAAGCCGTGGGAAGCGCCTTTACTTTTCGTCATGCTGAACCAGAAAGCCGAATATCTTGTTGCGTTTGTCGGGATAGGCGTAGGTATCGCGGTTATCGCCGGTATGCTCAGATTCATGAAGTCGATTTCGCTCAAACCTTTTATTTTAATAGTTATTCCGCTTCTTCTCCTCTTCACGATATGGGGCGTTTTTGACAAGAATCTGCTTTATATCACAGGTTTGGCGTGGGACTGCGGCGCGGTAACAACCGGCCCGGTAACAGTTCCCCTTGTTCTCGCTCTCGGTATCGGTATCTGCAGGACTGTGGGCGGCGAAGACAGCGATTCGATGGGTTTCGGCGTCGTAACTCTTGCCAGCGCGTTCCCGATTTTAGCAGTCTATATTTTCGGTGCTGCGCTCAACATGAGCCTCCCCGGACCAATGAAGCAGGCTGATTTCTTCAACCCGGCAAACCATGAAAAAGCACTTCAGATAGTCGGCTCGGAAGAGAGATTTGAAGCCGTCAAACAGCAGTTCACGGAAGCGGCCCTTTCGGCAAGCGACAAAGTCGAAGAGGCGATAAACCTTGTCAATGTCGCAAGCGCGAAGTTCTTCGAGGCAGCAAAGGCAATTCTTCCGCTCACGATCTTCATTCTCCTCGTTTTCGTGGTTCTTCTCCGCGAAAAACTGCCGAAAAAGGACGAAATTTTCCTCGGGATCTTCATTTCGATTCTCGGAATGGGACTTTTCGGAATCGGCATGGAATACGGTCTTTCCAAAATCGGAACCCAGGTAGGATCAAGACTTCCGGCATCTTTCAGCGCGATAGAACTGAGCGACAGCCAGGAGACGATGCACAATTTCGACAAAGCAATCGTCCAGAAATCGATCACTCCCGAAGGCGAAGTAAACGAGTTCTTCTTTAAAAAAGAGGGCGACAACAAATATTCGCAGATCCCGTTCGTCGAGAAAAACTACGACGAGCCGAGAAAAATCTACCGCTACATTCCGCAGATAGGCCCCATTTTCGGCAAGAACGGAGGCAGCGGCGGATATCTGATCGTTATACTTTTCGCCTTCATCATGGGCTTCGGAGCGACACTCGCCGAACCTGCTCTCAATGCACTCGGCATGAAAGTCGAGGAACTTTCTGTCGGTACTTTCAAAAAGACGACCCTGATCTACGCGGTCGCTTTCGGAGTAGGCCTCGGAATCGCGCTCGGAGCAGTCAAAATCATCTGGAACATTCAGATTTTCTGGATGCTCATTCCGTCATACCTGATCCTTCTTGTTCTCACAGCGATTTCGGATGAGCAGTATGTCAATATCGGCTGGGACAGCGCGGGTGTTACAACAGGTCCTGTCACTGTTCCGCTTGTTCTGGCGATGGGTCTCGGACTCGGTGCGAGAGTCGAAGGCGTAGTCGAAGGTTTCGGCATCCTCAGCATGGCTTCGGCCTGCCCGATTCTGGCGGTTCTCCTCATGGGAATCAGCGCGAGCCGCAAAGCTAAGAAAATGCATAACGCAACCAATGGAGGCAGATAATGAAATTCACGAATATAGCGAAATTCACTTGCAGCGTTTACAAGAATATCTCGCCGAAAATCGTTGAAACCCTGAAGGAATGCGGCATTGACGAATACATTTTCCAGCGCAGCAGCTCGATCGTATCTACCGACAAGCACTGGCTTTTTAACCGCAAGGGAATTTCCGAAAACATTCTCGAAACTTATCACTTCTACGTTCCGGTAGAAAAAGAAAAATCAGTTTTCGACAAAATGGTTTACGGAGCGGATCTTGCGCAGGAAGGACGCGGCTCGATATTCACCGAACAGGCTGTTCTGATTGAAAAAAGCGAAAACAACGAGAATTTCGACGGATTCAACTTCGCTTTCGAAAATTCGCAGGCGAACTACATGGGAATCTGCGCCATCACCCAGCGCGGAAGAGGACTTGCCCTTGCAAAAACGGCGATTGACAAAGGTTCGAGCGTTCCCATGATTGCCTACGGCATCGGCGGCGGAATCCGCGACAGAATGGGACTCATCAGGATCACTATTCCCGCTGAAAAAGAGACGATAAACATCGTTGTTGCGAACCACGACACCGAAGGAATGATGGATCTTCTCATCGAAGGCGGTCATCTCGACCGTCCCGGCATGGGATTCATCTTCTCGTATCCGGTCAGCATGGCGGTTCTCGACACGAAAACTTTCTTCGGAGCTAACCGCGCAGCTGCAAGCATGGGCCAGATCATCAGCGTAATCGACTCGATCCAGGGCGGCACCGAGTGGAGAAAAAGGACTCTCAACGCCAAAAACGCAGTCGAAAGGACATACTTCACGAACCTTGAAAACATCATGCTCATCTGCAACGACACGCAGTCGAAGGAAATGCTCGATGCGGCGATGTCGGCAGGCGCAAGCGGCGCAACGATTTCGAACTGCAGGGAGATGACAAAAACCAATGACGGTTTCACCAAAAAATCGATGGAAATCTCCGACATGGTCATCGGCACGGCACAGAGGGCAAAAATCCTTACCGCGCTCGTCAAAGCGGGATTTTTCTCAGACAAAACCTCAGGAAAAATCATCGTCAAAAAGAGCGGAACGGCATTTTCCTACACCGACAAAAAGAAAAAATAAGAGGTAAAAAATGAAATTTTCACTCATTCCGGTCCTTTCGGTTTTATTTTTGTTCGTTTCATGCAGTTCGGGGCAGAATTTTGAAGGCTTCGAAGACAAGGTTTTCATCAGCTGCATCAAAAAACTTGACAAAAAGTTTGAAGAAATCCAGGAACTTGACTGTTCAAACACCGAAGAGACTCTCAAAGCCAACCCGTTCGGCGAATCAATGATCAGCAGCATCAAAGGCGTCGAAAAACTTACAAATCTCGAAAAACTCACTCTCAAAAAAAATAAGATCGAAGATATTTCGATGCTTTCGCAGCTCACGAAACTCAAATACCTGGATCTCGGCGAAAACGAGATTAAAACAATGTATCCGCTTGAGAATCTGACGAACCTCACCTATCTCAACCTTGACAAAAACTACATAGGCGACATACGTCCGGTCAAAAATCTCGTCAACCTGGAAGAACTCGACATGAGCCGCAACGGAATCCAGGGTCTCGCCGATTTCTCGCAGCTCAAAAAGCTCAAAAAACTCTCGCTCAACAGCAATCGTATAAGCGATGTCGCGCAGATTGCAGACCTCACAGAGCTCGAATATCTTTCGCTCAACGACAACGCCGTCATCGAGATTTTCCCGCTCAAACCCTTGCAGAAACTCAAAGTTTTGAGCCTCAACATCAACCGCATCGACATTATCCTCGTTCTCGGAAAACTGATAGCGCTCGAGGAACTTTACATGCAGGACAACCAGCTCCGCGACCTCGCACCGATAAACGACCACCCGAAACTCAAACTTGTCGATGTCGAAATGAACTCGATTTTTTCGTTTGACAGCGTTGCAGATCTTGAAGCTCGCGGCTGCAAAATTCTCGGCAAAAAAGTCCAGACGAAATAATTTTAAAGATTTCCTTTTTATTTTTGACTTTTAAACGCTTATTCCTATAATCATGCGAAGTTTTGTTTATGTGATTCTTGGAATTTTATTGGAGGTTCAGAAAAAATGAAGAGATTACTGGCAGTTACGCTGTTGCTGTTTGGCATTGCACTTCTTGCGTCATGCAACAGCTACGATGTTGAAGGAAAACCCGAAATCGCGTCGAACCCGGCAAAAATGGTCTTCGCTTACTATCCTTGGGATGACGGAAGCAGCTCAACCGAACCGACTGCAGAACCGACTGAGGAGCCGACCGCAGAACCTACCGAGGAACCGACTGATGCTACCGATCCGACCGAAGAGCCGACTACGGATCCTACCGAGCCGACTACAGATCCTACCGAGCCGACTACAGATCCTACGGATTCGACCGATCCGACTACGGATCCTACCGATTCGACAGATCCGACGGATTCGACTGACCCGACCGATTCGACTGATCCGACTGATACCGACAGCGGTGAAGGAGCAATAGAAGAAGAAGCTCCTGTTTACGTAAAAACCGTAAGAACAGCTGTAAAAGACGTAATCGAAGAAGAGTTCGAAATCTACAACCGCGGTGTTACCGGTGAGCTCAAAATCAGAAAAATCAACATGATCGACCCGAACGGCCAGCTTATCGCAAGCCTCGAGAACGAAACATACAAAAAACTTTTCCAGATCGAAATTCAGAAGATGGAAAAAGGCATTGCAACTGAAGGATACAATGCAAAAGGACTTTCTTTCGATTATCTTAACGAAAATAAGGACGATGCAATCGCTTCTCTCTGCCCGCTTCAGCTTGATTCAGCTGAAAAAACCTGCAAAAAAGGCTTCGACCCGAAAAAATACAACTCAAAATTCAAAATCCGCATCAGCTACGACAAAAATGCGGCAACTTCACTCAAGGACAACCCGCCGTCAGAAAGACTTGACAACGATGTTCTTAAATACAGACAGAACGGCGACTTCGCGATCGAAATCTGCACGAACGATCCGACCAAAGGCAAAACCGACACCTGCGGCGAAAGCTCGACAAGCTATCGTATACAGATTACAAGACAGCCCAACAAACCGCCGAAACCGATAATCCATGTCGCTTTCAAGACGCCTATCACAGAGCCGATGTCATACAGAAACATTTATGACAAAGTTGATATGGATCTTTCCAAAACCTGCGTTTCCGATCCTGATGCTCCTGACAAATGTCTTGAAAACTGGCAGGAAAGATACTACATCAAATATAAATGGGAAATGAAAGAGTCTCCGACTCCTCTTCTTGACCAGTCAAAACTGGATCTTGCAGAAAGCAACGGCTCGGCAGGTCAGTGGCTTCCCGATGACGGAAAGAGAGACAACCCGAAGAGAGCAACTTTCACAGGACTCATGATCACCCCGAGAAGATATCCCGGTGAAGCAAACCCGACCTACGACGCTGACAAATGCGCTTCGGAATGCGGAAGCGAGCCGGTATACGACAAAAACAATCCTGATGATTTCCTGTTCCTTAAGATTTCCGACTACCTTATCTGCCGTCAGAAATACTGCGAAGAGAACCGCTCAAAATACTACAAAATCAGTATTCAGGCTGAAACAGTCGATAAAGAAACAGACCTTGTCAGCGATACGGCAGACATTACCGTCGTTCCGAAGATCATCCCGCAGGCTCGTGTAGTTGCACAGCTTACATGGAAACAGGGTTTCAAAACAAAAGCTGAAATGGAATCCGGCAAAGAAGGTGTGGCAATCGATATCGATATTCACATGATCAAAAAGGAGAGCCTTGAAGCTCTTGAGCGCGGATTTACCCCGACTGAAGGTCTGCTCGGAACTTTACAACGTCAGGAAGAGTTTGACACAACATGTCCTCCGACAATGGAAGGCTGCGAGAAATACTGGCGTCACGATGACTGCTCGTTCGGAGATCAGGGTCTTGACGGTGTTGAAGAAGGCAGAACAATACAGTGGCACGCTTCACTTGATATCGATGATACCTGGGGCGGCAACAACTACGACACACCTGAAACCATAGGTTTGGGTCCGATCACCGACAAGGACGGCGACGGCGTTCCGGATACTCCTGTTATTGACGACCAGTATCTTATTGTTGTCGGATACGTAGCATGCGCTTCCAACTACTCTGACGATCAGCAGTATGCTGAAACTAACGGCTTCGACATTGCAACTTTCCAAGGACGCTGTGATGACCGTTACAACGGCGAAGACGCTGCTTACGAAATTGACGCAAGAGTCGAAATTCTTGTCGACGGCGACGAAGCTCCCAGAAAAGCAGGAAAAGACCGTCCGGCCGACAAATACGCTGCAACAACGAAAGATTTCAAAATCAAACGTAACGAATGGAAAGTTATCGCTGTTGTAAAATGGGACAACTCTCTTGCATCGCCGGAAAGCAACACTTCATATCCGGGCAATGCAATCGTTACGGATGAAAAAATGGAAGATCAGGAAATCACTACTGATCCTGTAAACCACCCTGTATGTTCATATGACAACTCGGATGCAGTTCTGGTTCCGATCTGGGATCCTGAAACATACAAGGCACACATCACCTACGTTGATCCTGATACCAACTTCCAGATTGGTACCTGCAAATAATAGATCAGTCTGATTCTTTTAAAACCGGGCTTCGGCCCGGTTTTTTTTGCTCAAAACTTAATTTTCACTTGTTCAAAATAGAAAAACCGGGTTGTTTAAAATCAAAGAATGAGAGTGATTCTATTTATTGTCGCGGAAAACATCTTCGGGAAACGGCATTTTCATGTCAGACCACATGAAAGCCTTTTCCATGCACATGTAAAGCGGCGGATTTTCTTTGAAAAACCGGGAAATGCGCATGTTGAACGCAGTATAGAACCTGCGGCGGAGAAATGCTAAATAACGCAGTTTGTTATCGCTGTCGGAAGGGAACATCTCGCCGCGAAGAAGCAGACTTTTCGGATTGCGCCCGATGATCGTTTCAGTGAGAGCAAGCGTGTGCCTGAAGCCTCCCATGCTGATCCACGCGATTTTTTCAGGGTCAAGGCGCGAAAAAATAAAGTCTATGAGCTGCATGTAGTCGTCAAAAAGTTCTTCCAGCATCAGCACCGGGTCAAAGTGAATCGCAACCTTAACACCTGCTGCCTGAAGCCGCTGCGCCGCGCTCATCCGCTCTTCCAGCGTTGCCGTTCCCGGCTCTTCGTGAGAGCTGAAACGCGGGACATTCACCGAAAATCCGGTAACAATGTTCGCTTCCGGATATAGTTTTTTCACTTCAAGGAGGCGTTCAACTTCGGCTGATTTAGTTTTGAATTCGAACTGAACCCGGTCAAAAAGCGAGCGTTTAGCCAGCTCACCTATAAAAAATCCGCTTTCGTCAAGCAGATGGTCAAGCGCCAGAGAATCTGCAAGTTCCCCTGTTCCTACGCGGAGAAAACGGTTTCCGGCAAGAAAAGACTCTATTTCCTCTATCGCTTTTTCCTTGTTCAGAAAAACGGTGATGAACGGATTGTTGCCGATATAGTGCTGAAGAATGCAGTACGAGCAGTCGTAAGGACAGCCTGTGACGCTGTTTATCGTATAGTAGTTGCAGCAGACTACACCTTTGCTGCCGGGACATTTTTTGAGGAAACGCCCTTTGTTTTCGGTGAAAAAGAGCACTTTTTTGGCGGTTTTAAAAAGATCTTCTCCCTGATTACGCCTGATTTCGTCCAAAAGGTCCTCTTTCGTCATAAACTCAGGCTTCAGTCCCAGATTTTCTGCGATTTTATGCGGAAGTTCAGCGTTTCCGAACCCGGGATCTATCACTATTTTTCTGATTTCAGGACGCATTTTTCACCCGATCAAGGTCTTGGAACAGACGGAACTATGCTTTTAAGGTCATCGTCGTCAAATCTGAGACCCAGACCGAAGTACAGATCGCGCTGACCGTTTATCAGATCTTCGCCTCCCGCCGTGATATACAGCCAGCTGAAAGGCTCCATCGTCCAAAGCAGAGGACGGGCCAGCCCCTGGACACGCAGCTGAGGAGCACCGCCGCTTCCGAAATCGAAAATCTCAGCCGAAAGCGAAACGTATTTCCATGGATTATAGTCAATTCCGAAGCCCGCTTTGTTCTGGAAAATTCCGCCTCTGAGCGCGACAGGTCCGAAAATCCGCCCGATCTGGAGATTGAATTTCAACCGATCCGAAACAACGGTCTTGTCATCTTCGACAGTGTATATTGTGCCGTTGACATCCGTCGTGTGCGTTGTCACGGTGTGCGAAACATTGCCGCGCGGATCGTCAACAACACCGAGAAGATAAAACCTGTCTTTGCGCGGCTGCAGAGTAATGTCGAAATAGGTTTTGAACGAATTGTTGAAGACCATGTAGTTCGAATGCGCATCGACATAAACCTTCATTCCGAGCAGCGTATCGGCATAATCGGTGAGCTTGTCGGAAACTTTTATGATATCCTCGTAAAGTTTGTCGTCGGTAATAAGTTTGCCGACCGTTCCTTCGCCGTTAGCAACTTTTTCGGTAATCTGGTTCATATTCGAAGTGATTTCACGCACATCCTGCATCGCTCCGCGGGAAGCGGCAAGCTCGTCGGCGATAAGTTTGAGGCTGTTCCTGAGATCGTCCAGAGTCCGGTTGAGCTTTTCATCCTTACCGTCCGAAATTTCGGCGATCCTGTCTGTAACTTTAAGCATATTTTCCAGTATTTTAGAGAGTTTTTCCATTTCGGAATCGCTTTTTGCATTCACTTTCTGCATAACTTCCGACATATCCTTGAGGACAGACGAAAGCAGTTTCATGTTTCCGTCAATATTTTGTGTCGTATTTTCTGTTGTTCTCAAAAGCATATCCATGATTTTACTGAGTTTTTCCTGATTTTCGCGTTCCAGCACCTTTTCCATCAGAGCGTCGGTTTTTTCCATGATGTCAGAAACTTTGCTCATCGTAGCCGACATTCCTGAATCAGTTTTCACGTTTTTTATGTAGTCGTTTTCCTTCAAAAGCGGTGCCGAACTGTCTCCCGGCACAAGAACCAGGACATTTGTCCCGAGCATGCTTTCCATCACTTTTTCGAGCTTCGCGTTCCCGTAAACCGGAACTTCCTTAGAGATTTTGAGCGTAAACTTCGCCTTTCCGTTCTCAAGCCCGATCTTGTCAAGTTTTCCTACAACGACACCCGAAACAAGAACGTCGCTGTCCCGCAGAAGGCCCATCGCATCGTCGGCAAGCGCGTAGTATGTAAGCGTGTCGCCTTCGAAGAAATCGGCCGATTTATATATGTAGATTCCGGCGCAGCACGAGCACAAAACGAAGAAAATAACTATCTTAACGGCTCTGTTCATCTCGTCTCCGCACCGATTCCCCTGAACGAATTGGAAATAAAATGCTGCATCACTTCATGTTTTGACGCAAGCGCCTCGCCGGGCGTTCCGCAGAACTGGATCACGCCGTCATACAAAAGCGCGATCTTGTCGGCGTGCCTGAAAACCGAAGCAATATCGTGACTTATAACAACGCAGGTCATATTCAATTCCTTGTTTACCATATCAATCAGCGCGTCAATGCTTTCCGCCAGAATCGGATCAAGTCCCGTCGTCGGCTCGTCAAAAAGGACGATCCTCGGCTTCACTGCAATGGCACGCGCCAACCCTACCCTTTTCCTCATGCCGCCCGAAAGCTCCGACGGGAACTTCTTTTCAGTTCCGGGAAGCCCTACAAGTTCAAGCAGTTCAGCGACTCTGGCAGACAACTCTTTTCCGTTTTTCATGCCGAGCTGCTCGACAAGAGGAAACTTTATATTATCCTCAACCGACATAAAATCAAAAAGCGCCGCATCCTGGAAAAGATAACCTATATTTTTTCTTATTTCCAGTAGTTCTTCCTTGTTCATTTTCGTAATATCGGAATCGCGGAAAAAAATCTCTCCCGAATCGGGTTTCAGAATGCCGATAATATTCTTCAGAAGAACGCTTTTGCCCGTTCCGCTCTTGCCGATCACTGCGGTAATGCGCCCTTCCTCGATATCGAGATCGACTCCGTTCAGGATTTTGTGTTCGCCGAAAGATTTGTAAATGTTGCGGACTCTGACGATAGCGTTTTCCATTACAATCCCAAAAGTCTGATGAACAAAAAAGTCATTATATAGTCGGCGACAAGAATGGCAACAGTCGAAAGAACGACCGCCGCAGTCGTGCGCCTGCCGACACCTTTAGCGCCTCCGCTAGTCCTGAGGCCGTGATAGCAGCATATCACCGTTACGATGAAGCCGAAAACCGCCGCCTTTATGAGCCCTGTCCAGATATCGTCCGGATCGACGAAGAAAAACATCGTCTGGTTGTAGGCGACTCTGTTTACGCTCATGACATAGGCCGCGACGAAGTATCCGCCGTAGACTCCGACCGCATTCGCTATCGCCGTGAGTGCCGGAAAAGCGAGAATCGAAGCGAAAATTCTCGGAACGACAAGGTATCTGAGCGGACTTACAGCCATTGTCTCCATCGCCGCAATCTGTTCCGTGACCTGCATGCTTCCGATTTCGGCCGTCATCGCAGATCCGTTTTTCGCAATCAGTACTATCGCCGTGACAACAGGTGCGAGTTCGCGGCTCATCGCAATCGCCACAGCCGCTCCCGCAAAAGTCTCGGCGCGGAAAATATACATGATGTTGATGAGCTGCAACGCAAGAATCATGCCCGTCGTAAATACCGAAAGGGCAACTATCGGAATAGACTGGATCCCGATCCTTTCAATATGCTCTGTAATCTGCCCTATTCTGTACGGCGGTACGAAAAGCCAGCGGCAGCACTCACCCGAAAACCGCAGAAAATCAACTAAGTTGCGGACAAATTTATCAAAAAACTTCAACAAATTCAGACCTTCTCAAAAAAACCTGCTTTCCAAAAGCCCCTTACCTTAATAAATTTAGAAAAACCTTGCAAGAAAACAGGAAACGGAACCGCCAACTGATATTTTTACTTTAATTTTATGAGCTTTTAAGTAAAATACTTTGTTTTTTGTATTTTTTATCGGATCAGAGGCTCACTGTGGTTTTCAGCAGTCCTATATTTTTGTTTGTTTTTCTTCCTTTTGTGTGGTTCTTCCATGTTCTGCTTCCCGAAAAATTCAGAAAAGCGTTTCTCCTTTTCGCCAGCCTTCTGTTTTACATTTACGGCGAGGAGGAATTTGTCATTCTCATGCTTGCGACAATAGCTGCGGCGCATGTTTCTGTAATTCTCATCAGGAGGCACGAGCGGTATAAGACAATTATTGCAGCGGCAGGATCGGTTCTTGTACTTTCGATTCTCTTTGTATTCAAGTACGCCAATTTTTTCACTTCGCAGCTTGCCCCGCTTTTTACCCGTTTTTCTGTGGATATTACACCGACAAAATTCCATCTGCCGCTCGGAATTTCATTTTTCACTTTTCAGGCGGTTTCGTGCATTATAGATTTTCACAGGAAACGTGAGGAAAAAGAACCGTCATTTCTTGACACCGCGCTCTACATCTCGTTTTTTCCGCAGCTTGTCGCAGGCCCTATTGTCCGTTACGACAACTTTATTCCGCAGCTTAAATACAGGGCTGTCCACTACGCGGCCTTTCTTTACGGATTGAAGCGCTTTGTTTACGGTTTTGCCAAAAAAGTACTGATTTCCAACAACCTCTCTCCGGTCGTTGACAAGATTTTCGCTATGGAACCGTCATCAATGGGCACTGTTGTGGCGTGGGCGGCTCCGTTTCTTTTCGGAATACAGCTTTACTTCGATTTTTCGGGTTATTCCGACATGGCAATCGGTCTGGCGAGGATGTTCGGCATCAGAATTCCCGAGAATTTCCGCTATCCTTTTGCGGCGACTTCAATGAGCAACTTCTGGCGGAGATGGCACATTTCGCTTTCGACATGGTTCCGCGACTATCTCTACATTCCGATGGGAGGGAGCAGGAAAGGTGATTTCAGAACAATTCTCAACCTTTGGATTGTTTTCATAGTGTGCGGTCTCTGGCACGGCGCGGCATGGAATTTTGTCCTTTTCGGCATAATAATCGCGTTAATTCTTACTATCGAGCGTCTTTTCAAAAAATACGTCAGGTACAGCAACACTTTTCTGTCGCATCTTTATGTTATTCTTATTGTTTTTCCTGCCTTTTTCGGTTCTTTCCGTTCGAATTCGGCCGCGCAGTTCTTCGGCATTGTCAGGGCAATGTTCGTTCCCGCTGCGTCATCGCCTGATATGCTGCAGCTTTTTGATGTAAAAACGATTTCCGTGGCTTTGGCAGGAATTGTCCTCGGATTCCCTGCCTACGAAATTATTGTAAAAAAATTCGG
>Ga0310690_10003509_pt1 | contig 23352 bp, 15 predicted proteins | sample AusTroGonzalo_MG_2_FD_207661 | JGI IMG/M metagenome (GOLD analysis project Ga0310690, IMG submission 207661) | Bovine rumen microbial communities from tropical cattle in Woodstock, Queensland, Australia - Gonzalo_04 (v2) (version 2) | ecosystem: Host-associated > Mammals > Digestive system >... | reverse complement strand
CAGAATGAGATTTTTAACTTTTATTTTAGCTTTCGTTTTTCTTTTAGGCATATCTGAAAATGCCAAAGCGGAAAACGAGTCATCTGGAAATGCCACATGGCATGATATAGTATCTGCCTCAAGCTCGCAAAACAAAGCGGAGAAGAAGCGCAAATTCCAGAAAGCGGTTATGCTGGCAAATGATATGTCAAGAGGCCAGGACATAACCTTTGAGCAGGTAATGAAAGATCCTGACAATATTAATCTGAACATGGCATATGCGAAAACACAGATAAGGCAAGGGGACATAAAAGGCGCATCAGCCACACTGGAAAGAATGTTAAGGATAAACCCCAGGCTGGAAGAAGTGCGCCTTCTGTATGCCGCAATACTTTTCCGTCTTGATAATATCTCTGAATCAAAAACACAGCTTAGTAAAATTGACATAAGCAGGCTTCCCTCTAAATCACTTCAAGAAAAGCAAATGCTTGAAACAATGATTGCCCGCAGAGAAAAGAAAGTAAATATAACAGCGCATCTCTCCGCAGGAATAACATACGACACCAACCGCAATTCATTCCCTGAAGATGACACCATTGTTTACCCTAGCGGAGCAGAACTTAAATTTGATGGAAGCGAAAAAGATGATATGTCCTACACTGCTCTGGCAGCCTTTGACATTGAGCGAAAAACAGGCAGTTATGGGCAGAACAGTATTTTTGCCGGAGCATCATATTATCTTTCGCAGCAGGATAAGCTGCAAGGCCTTGACATGGGAATATTTTCAGGCAAAGCGGGAATGCGCTTCACGGGCCGCAAAACAATGATAACGCCTCAGCTGCTGTATAGCGGGTTAAAGCTGGATGGCAATAATTACCTTGCCGCGGCAGGAGGCTCTTTGCGCATAGACCAAGCCATAAGCAGGAAATCCCTATTATATGCCGAAGGAAAATATTTGCATCAGGATTACCAAAATACACCTTCTAACAACAAAAATGATTACAGAAGCGGCAGCACAGCCGGAACAATGATTGGCTTGCGCAATATAATAAGCCCTAAAGCCTCATTTGAAACAGAGCTTTCCGGCCTGATGAAAGATGCGGACAAAGATTATTATTCTTCAATATCATTCGGACTCGCTTTAAGGCATTTCACGCTGCTTGGCAAAAGCACATATCTGATGACTCAAGCGCAAGGCACAACCGAAAATTATAAAGGGAAAGACACATCTATGCTTGGACAGTTCGTATCCATGGGCAAAAAGCGCAAAGACAATGTCATAAGAGCTTCCATGCTGTTTGGATTTCCAATTTATAAAAGTTTGACAGGCAATCTGCAATATGAATTTTATCACAGCAATTCAAACATACAGATTTACACATATACCAATCATAAGCTGGCAACAATGCTGAACTGGAGATTTGCGCTGTAATGCCGGCAAAAAATAAGGCAGCAGATAAATTAGAAAACAGAATTTTACATTAAGAGGGCTTAGCCATGAAAAAAACAATGATAGCCATAATTCTTGCAGGATTTTTCGCAATTGCCCAATGCGGCCAGGTTGGGGCGCAAGAGCCGCAGAAAATAGGCGTTGCCGCCGCAGTTACTGGTTTTGTACAGACAGGGGCAGGCAAAACACACAAAACAATAAAAAGCGGTATGGATCTGTTTCTTAATGATCGGATTCGCACAGGCAAAAACGGAAGCCTGCAAATCCTGCTATTGGACGAAACAGTATTCACCCTGGGCCCAGGCAGCGACATGGTTCTTGATGAATTTGTTTATGACCCGGCAACAGACAAAGGCCAGGTTTCCGCAAAAATGGCTAAAGGCATTTTCCGTTTCATAACTGGAAAGGTAGCTAGGAAAGATCCCTCAAAAATGAAGGTGAAGGTAAATGCCGGCACAATAGGCGTAAGAGGAACAATAGTGGCAGGCAAAACAGGGCCGGAAGGCTCAACAGTGATTCTTGCAGGCCCAGGCGCGAAGAACAATGCCGGGGAAAGGCCAGGAGCAATATCTGTTAACGGAGAAGGAGACAATGCTAAAGAGGTCTACATAGATGTTCCCGGCAAAGGAACCACTATTTCCCCTAATGGCATAGTAAGCAAGCCCAGCATGATGACGCAAGAACTGGCCGGCATAAACAGCTCGATTGACAATGCTATGCAAGGAATGAACTCAAACAAAAAAGGAGACAATAAAGAAAACGGTTCCGGCTCAGTAAATGAAAATGAGATTGAAGAAGATGACGATGCTTCTGGCCAGGGCGAAGCAAATGTCAAGGAAGAAGCCGGAGAACAGAGCAGCAATCTGGCAAACAATGGAGAGATGGCTGATAATGCCGCATTTACATCCTCCGAAGATTCATTGCAAAATTATGCAAACAATCAGATTGTCGTTCCAATATCATGGAAAGATATGGCAAGGAGTTTCCATGGAAAAGCTCAATATAACGTAAATTCAACAATATCAGGCATTGATCACAACGGAAATCCTATAGGGCCAAGGGCTCTTGCCTTTGGAGCAACGCTCAACATGAAAGACAATGCCTTAACTGACTTTTATGTGAAGCTTGACAACCGGGAAACAATATACAATTCTAATCCTGTAATCATAGACATTAATTCAAACGATAATGCTGCAGCAACTTTTAACAATCTTTATATTAATTCAAATGGTTATAATAATCCAAACGCAGACTTCATTGACAGTTTAGACTTAATATTGAATGCCACATTAAACTTCTATGAGATGCCCAACGGCATATATCCGCGCAGCACTGCGGAAATGGTGTTCATAAGCACTACTGATCTTCTCACAGGGCTAAGCCTAAACGGCACATACGATATTAATGGAAGAAATTATGATTATTATAACCGGCCGCTTACAATAGGGGATATGAAAAGATTTGCGGCAAACCATGCCTCTATGGCAACCTTTAAGGCTCAAGGCACTCTTTTCCCTGAAAACAACAATATGGGGAATGTGTATACACATATAAATGCAAACCTGACTGCCAGCGTAAACTTTGCAAATTACACCTTAAATGACACAGTTTTAGAGCTTAAGGCCGCGGGAAACGGAGATACAGAAGATATAATCAGAACATACTATCAGACCGTCCCTGCTAATATACGTCAACCAGATTATCACAATGATTACAATTTAACTGATAAGTTATCTGTCACAAATGAAAATGAAATTACCCTGGAGCCATATGGCGATGGTAAGATTAAGATTGAAGCAGGAGATATTTATATTGCCGGAACAGATAATGACCCCATATTGAAATTAGATGATATGCGGGCATCTATTACTAATAATGGCTATTATAGTTCCATCAGCCCTATTGTCGGACGAATACAAACTGACTATAACGACGCTTTAACACTAAGTGAACTCACAAGGCTTACGGCAGACAGCAATAATTCCATAACCGGCAGCCGCGCAAATGCAAAATATACGGTAAACAGTATCCCGTTATTCAGCACGAACAACGGCTCAGAAACCACTTATACAGCTGATTTTAACACAACTGTAAACTTTGGAACCAGGCAGCTTTACGACACCTCAATAATAATTCATGAGGGTGAAGACAATACGATAAATTTTACTCAAGAAAATAATATTACTATAGAACCAGAAATAACATTGAATTATAACAGCAGAGCTAAGGCCAGTTTGTCATCTGAAAATCTTGAAACCGGCAATGACGGAAGCATTAATGGAGCTATTTACTTTGACTATTCAGGAACAGAAGCAGAACTGCCGCTTATGGATTTGAAGCTAACCTACTATACCAACTCTGGATACTATCTTAATTATTCAGCATATGCTACTAATATTACCGGAATATCCCAACCATACGAATTGGGACAGCTTTTTCCTATATTACATGAAGAATTGAACAATTATAATGGCATGCAGCTAAAGCAGGCTGATTACACATTATCAGGCGTTTTACACGCGGCAGGCCAAACAGAGCCAAAAGATATAACCATGAATGTTCATGTTGATTTTCTGCGCTCTAAAATATCCGCCGAAGCAAATGTGGGCGCAGAAATTTTAAGCTCCGGTGAATGGAATGAACTAAACATACAAGAATTAAGTGAAAACACAGCAGTTGTCATTCCATTAATAAGCAATAGCAATAGCAGTAACCCCACAAAACTGAATGCAGCCATAAGTTTCAATGAAGATGAGAATAATCTTGGAGTGCCTTCAATAACAGCTGTGCTAAGATATACTGAACCTACAAGCAATGAACCAGCAGCTATTATGCAAAGCGCCGCCCAAAATGTGACAAACGCAATGCTGGAAGAAATGACAACACAAGAATTTAGCAATTGGAAAGCTACTTTAGATATGAATGCCATCAATAGCTGGGATAAAGCTATTATTTTATCTTCAAATTTTGATTCAATAAGTTCTGAATGGGCCAAATTAGAATTAAATAATGATTTGGACCAAATAGATATATCACTCGCTTACACCATCAACAGCGACAGGCATATAGGCACTGGAAGTTTAAGTGATTTTGGCACAGGCACCATCACCTTCACAACAAATAATGAGCAGTCTGATATATCAGGCATTTTTTCTTTCCTAGGCAGTGCTTCAACCCCTGAGCTGCTGGTTAATTTAAATAAGGAGCTGGAAAACAAGGCTGCAACAATACTGCATACCGATTTCACAACTCAACACTAAGATGATAAAAAGATTCATAATAAGCGAAGGGCAAATAATTGAAACGCAAAAGCCGAACCCTGACATCTTCGTAGCCATAAATGCCAACGAAGACGAGAAGCGCTGGTTCATAGGCAATTTCCAGGTTGACGAGCATACTTTCAATTCTGCCTTTGACCCGGAGGAGCCTGCCCGCGTAGAATATGAGCCTGAACATCTTGCGGTAATTTTTAAGCGTCCAAAGACATATCGCAGGGAAGACAGCTTTCAATTTAAAATATCTTCATGCGGTCTTTTCCTTTTTAGGGAAAGGCTTATAATCACTCTTACAGAAGACATAAGATTGTTCACAGGCAAGCGCTTTAAAGCCGTGAAAGACGTAAAAGACACATTTTTAAAAGTGCTTTACAGCGCAACGAATCATTTCATGGACCATTTGAAAACAATAAACATGATTTCGGAGGAGATAGAGAAAAAGCTAGTTAACGCAACCGGGAACAAAGACCTTATGAATATGTTCTCGCTTGAAAAAACTCTTGTTTACTATCTCAATGCCATAAGCTCAAATGGCTCAGTTATAGAAAGGCTTAAGGGCAATCCTTCAAGGACAGGATTTAACCAGACAGACCTTGAAACGGTTGATGATCTAATGATTGAAAACCAGCAATGCTATAAGCAGGCAGAAATCTATTCAAACATATTCGCATCCCTTTCAGGGGCAAGGGCTTCAATCGTAAGCAATAATTTAAACATACAGATGAAGAACCTTAATGCCGTAGTTATCGCGCTGGCCATACCCAGCTTCTTTGCCGGAGTGGGAGGAATGTCCGAGCTTACCGTAATAACCGGGATAGAGGACCCGCAGCTGGCATACGGCCTGTTCTTCCTTCTGATGATAATAATGGTGGCCGCTACGCTGAAATTTCTGCATTTTTTGGAACATAAGGCAAAAAATTCCGCAAATGACGTGGAACAATAATATTCAGAATATTCCATGCCAGCTTTTAAAGCCATAAAACAAAGTTAAACAATCCAGTCAACAAAAATGAAAATATTTATTGAATCATTAGGCTGCCCGAAAAACCTGGCTGATTCCGAGGAGATTTGCGGAGCATTGAAGCAGGCTGGGCATGAGATAGTCTTTTCCGAAGAAGAAGCTGATGCAGCGCTCATAAACACCTGTGCTTTTTTACAGGCCGCAAGAGATGAAGCAGAGGAAGAAATAAGCCGCCTGCTGGAGTTAAAAAAAACGGGCAGGCTTAAAAAGGTTGCGGCTGCGGGCTGCCTCGTGCAGAAAGACGGAGCGGGGCTTCTGCGCAAATTTCCGCAGCTGGATTCAATAATGGACATATATTCCCTTAGCAATGCCGCCGCCGCATTTAAGCGCAAAGGCTTCCTGCATGCGGAATATCCTGACCCTGACAGTCTCATGGCTGCGCCGCAAAGCAAAATGCGGCTAACCGCAAAACATTCGGCATACTTAAAAATAGCTGACGGGTGCAGCAACCGCTGCGCATACTGTCTGATACCGCAGCTAAGGGGAAAATTCCGTTCCAAAAGCATTGAAGCCTCAGTACAGGAAGCAAAAAGCCTTGCCTCGGCTGGCGCTAAGGAAATTTCAATAATAGCCCAGGACACCACCAGATATGGAGAAGATCTGCCAGGCAGCGGCTTAAGAAAGCCTTCACTGGAGAAGCTGATAAAAAAACTGGCAAAAATCAAAAGAGTGAAATGGTGGCGGATAATGTATGCCTACCCGGAAAGGATAACTGCGGAACTGATTGCCGCAATGAAAGACAATGAGACAGTATGCCATTATTTAGACATGCCATTACAGCATATCTCGGATTCCGTGCTGAAAAGAATGAACCGCATTTCCACGGAGAAGACAATATGCGAAAAGATTGATGCCTTGAGAAAAGCCATGCCGGATTTCGCAATAAGAACAAATTTCATCGTTGGATTCCCGGGAGAGACAGATAAGGATTTCCGCCGCCTTATTAAATTCATTAGGGAATACCGGCTGGACAATGTAGGAGTGTTTGAATTCAGCCCGGAACCGGGCACACCGGCATACAGCATGCCAGGCCAGATACCGCCTGAACTGAAACGGGAGCGCGCGGAAATGCTGATTGAAGAGCAGAGCCGCTCCCTGCGGCAGCTGAACCGGGAACAGGCAGGGCGGGAAATAACAGTGCTGCTGGACGGGCCTGGCACAGGCCGCACATATTCGGATGCTCCAGACATAGACGGCACCGTCAGATTAACAAAAGCGCTGCCTGGCAAGATAGGGCAATTCATAAAAGCCCGAATAATTGCAGCAAAAGGCTATGATAAGCTGGCCGAACCGGTTCTAAAAAAATAAAAGATCAATGCAAAATACCATTCTGCCAGTCATAGCATAGAAAAGCTAAAATATTGCTGCAAACAATCAGGGCGGAGGAAGGCTGCCTGGCAGTTTCTCCTTTGAGAACGGGGTTTTGATATACTTATCCAAAGTTTCATGGAAACCCCAGCCGTCGCCATAAGCGCGAGCCTCTTTATAATAAGCTATGGCTTTTTCCCTTTCTCCCCGCAAATCGGCAAGATTGCCAAGCCTGGCTATGCCCCATACTGCCCACCTGGCCGGATGCTTATCAGTCTTTATAGTATCTCTAGACATCTGGAAATACTCCTCGGCCTTGTCATAATCGCCCATAACCATATAATTAGTGCCTATGGCCGTGCATATCCTTGAGCGGAATCGCTCCTTGTAAACAACATCGTTTTTGTCATTCACATGGCTAAGATAATCCAAGGACTGCTTAAGGGATTCATCATACTGCTTATTCTCATAAAGTGAAACAATCTGAACAAAGTGCATTTGAGCATGCCTTGGGAACTGCTGGCGAAACTCATTTGCCCATTTCACGGCAGTTGCGGGATTAGAGTATTTTCCTCCCGTCTGAGTATAAATTTCAATAAGAAGGAGCTTTGCAGCAATCACATTATAATATCCTTTCTCGCGGCACATATTAAGCATTTCTATGCCCTTCTCCGCATTGCCGCTCATAACAAGGCTGGCAAGTACTTTCACAGCGCCGCGCAAAGTGCCGGCATAATATTCATACATGCCAAGGCCCAGGTAAGCGTCATAAGCTTCCGGATTTATCTCCAGAGTGCGCCGCATGCTTTTAAGTGCCTTCTTGCCATTAACGTATGCCTTTATCCATTTATGCTGCAATACCGCAAGCCTGGCGCGAAGCCCATAAAGGCCGCCCATGCATATATGAGCCAGACTGTCATTCGGATGCTTTTTAAGCCAAAGACGGCCTGCCGCTATTGCATTATCCGTAAGCTTAGCATATTGTTTTTCCAGTTCAGGATTGCTTTCATCTTCCAGATATTCAAGCCTTGCCCATGCCACCATGGCTGTTCCGAAATGGGACATAGGATGCTCCGGATATTTCTTCATTGCCTCGCCGAAATATTTAGCAGCATCATCAAGTTTCACGCCATATATATTGTCCAGACCTTTTTTGCCAAGCTGCTGCAGCTCTTCCGGCGGGTCATCAGGAACAATAGCGGTTTTTGCCGCAAAAGAAATTTCAGGGCATAGCAAAACGGCAAAAAGGCACAGGCTAATACAAAATATTTTTTTTATCATATTATTTGGTTTTGATTGGAATTTTGAAAATGGAAAACAGACAAAAAAAGGCCGCCAGAAAGGCGGCCATAATTTTTAATTTCCTTCTGATTCTGCAACAGGATTTTTATCAAGATCTTTTTTTTCTTCACCCGTTACAGGCTCTTTTTTTGACTGCTTTTCCGTGAATTTAGTTATTTTCTTCGGCAGCTTCAAAACACGCTTCTTCTCTTCGGCGGCCTCATAAATAATAGGAAGCACAGCCTCATCTATTCTGCCATCTTCTGAAACGCCCTTGCGGGGCGAAAGCATTATTTCAAGTTTAAGGGCAATGGGCACAAAACCGGTAAGATGAAGCCGTTTAAGCTGTTCCCTCATTTTCAATGAAATTATCTTTGCGTCTCTGGTAATGCCGGCTTTAACAACCGGTATGCGCAACTCATCAGCATGATAAGGAACTTCCCAGAAAGTTTCGCCTGTTTCCTCATTCTTTATCTGCAGGCGGAAAGAATAACGCAATACCAGCCCCATTTCTTTCTTTTCAGCAGAATTATTTAAGGAAATTACCGTGCGAAGGCGATCAAAGTTAAATCCTTTTATCTTAAGCTCTGTGGCCTCTGAATATACTGGAGAGGCAACGGCCTTGCCTTCTGTACGCGGAGCCGTTTCCCATGTAAGCCCGCTGATAACAGTTTTTGCAGCAGCAGCCGCAGGAAGAAATACTAAGCATAGAAGGAAAGAAATAATTTTTTTCATAGTTTTCTCCTGCCCCATTTATTAGACGGGGCAGGAATTTTTCACATCAGAGTGAAGCAGCTTTTTCAGCAAGTTTTTTTGCAATGGAAGTATCCTCCCATGAAAAACCGGAGCGGCCAAAATGTCCATACGATGCCGTTTTTCTAAACACCGGCGCGCGAAGCTTCAGCTCTTTTATTATGCCAGCAGGGGTAAGGTCAAACATTTTGCGCACGAGTTCCGAAAGTTTCTCTTCGGAAACAGTTCCTGTGCCATGAGTGTTTATATACAGGCCGACAGGCTCCGCTACGCCTATGGCATAAGCAAGCTGAACAGTGCATTCCTTTGCTAGTTTTGCGGCCACAATGTTTTTAGCTATATAGCGGGCCATGTATGCTGCGGAGCGGTCTACCTTAGTGGGATCTTTGCCTGAAAACGCGCCGCCGCCATGCGGAGCAGCGCCGCCGTATGTGTCAACTATAATCTTTCGGCCCGTAACTCCCGTATCAGACATAGGCCCGCCTATTACGAATTTACCTGTCGGATTAACATAAATATGAGTTTTTTCATCTGTTTTAATTTCCGCTGCCGCAATAACTGGGGATATAACGGCATTTATTATTTCCTGCCTTGCCTTATCAGTTATGCTGACACCGCTCTTATCTAATATGTCTTCGGTATGCTGCGTTGAAAGCACAATTGTTTCTATGCGCACTGGCTTGCCGTCATGATATTCAACAGTTACCTGGCTTTTCCCGTCTGGGCCTAAATAAGGAAGAATTTTCTCTTTTCTTACCTGCGCAAGCCTCTGCGTTAAACGCTGCGCAAGCTCCAGCGGAAGCGGCATAAGCTCCGGGGTCTCATCGCAAGCATATCCCACCATTAAGCCCTGATCTCCTGCGCCGCCGGCATCCACGCCTTGGGCAATGTCAGGAGATTGAGTTCCTATAACATTTATTACTGCGCAAGTTTCGCAACAAAAGCCATATTTCGGGTCATCATAGCCGATATCCCGTATCACTTCTCTAGCCAGCTTATCAATGTTCACATAAGTTTCAGTAGTGATTTCTCCCCCTACAACCACCATCCCGCGTGTAACAAATGTTTCACATGCAACCCTGCCAAGCGGGTCTTTTTTAAGTATCTCATCAAGAACGGCATCTGAAATCTGGTCGCAGACTTTATCCGGATGCCCTTCAGTAACTGACTCTGACGTAACGAAACGCGTTCCTTTGAATTTCATTTTTTTCTCCTCATAATTTAACATTCGTGAGAACTGCCGGCTTATTTAACAGCCGCCAGCTTGCACGCTAAATCCAACATTTTCTCTGTTTCTGCAGAGCTATCTGTTTCTGCGTATGCCCTCATCATCAGCTCAGTCCCTGAAGGGCGCATTAGCAGCCACCAGTCATTTTCAAGTATTATCTTCAAGCCGTCTATCGTTTCTGTTTCCGCAATTTTATGGCCAAGCATGGTCTTAGGCAGCTTTTTCTTTACCTTAACAGCAAATGAGTGCTTATTCGGCATTACTTTAGGCAATGCTATGTCCCTGCGCAAAAAACAGGTTTTTCCGTATTCTTTTTCAAGATTGGCAACCAAAGATGAAAGATTCTTTTTTTCATTAATAAGCATTTCCGCTATAAGCAAAAAAGTTACCAATCCGTCTGATTCAGGCTGATTTCCCTTCCATGCATAACCGCCGGATTCCTCTGCGGCAAAAGCAGCCCCCTCATGCAAAAGTTTTTCAGCAATGAACTTAAAGCCTACCGGAGCTTCCTCAAAAGGGATATTTGCCTTTCTGGCTATTCGCCTGGTAAGATAACCTAGAGAAACAGACTGGGAAATCTTGCCCATAAATTTTCCTTTTGAAATAAGATATTTTAGTATCAATGGGGCAACCTGGCATGGCGTAAGATACTGTCCTTTTTCCGTAACAAGAGATATACGGTCTCCATCCCCGTCTAAGGCTATGCCAAAAAGAGCTTTATTTTCTTTAACAGCTTCTATTAGCGGAGCAATGTTTTTTTCAGAAGGCTCTGGCACTGCTCCTCCGAAAAGAGGGTCATGCTTAGTTCTTATGGCAATGACATTCTTTCCCTCAATCAGCTTAATAGCTTCTGCCCCTGTTCCATATATAAAATCAACAACGGCTTTGCCTTTCAGCTTAGACAGCAGCTTTGAAGGCTGGAATTTTTTCTCAATGTACTTAATATAATCTTTAAGAAAATCTTTTCTCGGAACTTCCAGTCCTCTTGTTTTTAAAGGAATTGCCTTAGTGCTGTAATTTTCAATTTCAGCCGTGACATTAGCTGGAGCGGAACGCCCTTCCTGCTTTATTTTTATTCCATTGTACAAAGCCGGATTATGGCTGGCGGTTATCATAACGCCAAGGCCATATCCATTAGCTGTGGCAAGGCTTAGCGCCGGCGTAGGCAGCGGCGAAGAGGAAACGACAGCAGTTATACCATTTGCTATCAAAACTTCCGCAAAAGAGACAGCAAAACGGTCAGACATAAAACGGCGGTCATAACCGATGACAACGGAAGGCTTTTCAGAGCGCAAATACTTATGCGCCAGATAATCAGCAACTCCTTGAGCAAATTTACGGACAGCGTCATAAGTAAAATCTTTAGCTATGATGCCGCGCACCCCGTCAGTTCCAAAAGTTATGTTAGTCGTAGAGGAAGCCATTATAATCTCCAAAATGCAAAGCCGGAAACAGGTAAGAAAAGCCCATCCGGCCTATATATTATATTATATTTCTAGATTTCATTTAACTTATGCGCAATAGAACGATAAAGAACAGCAACCATTAAGCGCATGCGGCGGGCTAAAACACGCTTAAAGACAGGCTTAGATTCTTTATTTAATAAAATAGTAAATGATAAAATATCTATGCGGAACATTTAGCAGGAGCATTTCTGCGATGTTTTCGGAGACAGAAATGAATAAAAGCCAATTTTTCTCTTCACCTGGGATTATTTTTCTCACACTGATATTGATAACTCTTGCTTTCCTGTCAGCCAGATCAGCCGCAGCCTATTGGAATTTAGTCAAAAACTGGAACGGAATGCCATCCGGGCAATCGGATGTGAAATATGAAAACGGAAACATTGAAAACTCAAAGGCCCAGGCCAGCAAATCCGAAAAAACAGAAAAAAACATTGCCTCCAAAAATGAAGGCATGGCAGCAAGAAACACAGATGATCAAATAAAAAACGAAGATATCAGAGCTAACAATGCAGCAACGAATGACTCAAACTCTAACGGCAAAAATAAAAGCGATTATAATGCCGATAAATCAGAACCAGCAAAAAATTTAAGCGAAGGACAGAAAAACCTTGCCGCTGACGCCATAACCTATCATGTTTTTGAAAAACTGGCAAGAAAAGCTTCCTCCGCAAGCATAACAGGAGATTTCAATGGCTGGAAAAAAAATGGCATTCCTCTGAAAAAGAATGAAGATGGAATATGGCAAACGCGACTGCCGCTGCTTCCGGGAACCTATAGCTATGTGTATATAGTGGACGGCGAAGAGCAGCTAGACGATTTCAGCACTGATTTTAAAATTAAAAACGGAAGAAAAGTTTCCGTATTGACTATAAAATGAAAAAACTCATATTTTTTATACTACTGGCTATGCCTGGCATAGCCTCGGCAGATCAGACAATACTTTGGATTCCTTACCATTCAGCAGTAATAAGCGAAGTTCTGAAGATAGCGGAAAACAATGAAAACATAAAGCTCACAATAGCGCTTGACCAGATTTCCCCAGCCATTGAAAAAAGAATAAAGCCTTTGGAAGAAAGGGGACAGATAGAAGTTGCGCTTAGAATACCGCATGATCCTATAATACCGCTGCTTTACTATCCAAACTCAAAACAAGTTTCATGGGAAAATAAGCCGCCAAAAGCTGCTTTGCCGGATGATGCTCCATATTTCATGGGCTTGCGCATAGGAACAGCCATGGACAATGCCAGAAAAAACCTCAAACGCCGCCCGCAAGGACTTGTGCTGCAGCCAGGAACGCTAATGAAAGATTATTTTCCTCTTGCGAAGGGCATAGGAATAAAATGGATAGCAAGCGGATCTTTCTATTATTACGAAGAGGAATCTGAAGAAAATTCGGAAGAGGGCACTAATGCGGAGGCAGGAACAGATAATGAGGCGGGCACTGCAACGCCTGCCGCAGGAAATAATGCCGGACAGTCCTATACGCAAACAGAATCCGTGCCTGAAACACAAGGCAATATTTACGAAAATCAGGAAAATGCGGAAGAGGCCATGCAGGAAGAAGAGCCGATTGAGGCAACAATAGCCGAAGTTTCAGGCATAAAGGTTCTCCCATTTGCAGCTTACAATGAGAACCAGGAAAACGAGGCCGAGGAATTTCTCGTTTTTGACGAAACAGCAGAAGAAGATCCGGGCCCGATAAGAAAAGCCCTGAAAGATTACCTTTCAAAACTTAGCGTTAAGACAGTAACGGCCAGCGAAGCCGCAGAAAATGCAGTTGCCGCGGAAACAGATGCCGAAGAGCTGGCTAAAGCCGCACAGCCCTGGACGGCAGGCGGCTATGACCGCTGGGCAGAAAAGAGAAACCAGATGGGAGCCCTCGTTGCCATGTCGCAAACAAGAAATGAGCTGATGAAATACCTTAACTCAAAGGCAGGGAACATGAAAGAGGCCTCTCCTGCATTCAATGCCTATTATGAGGCTGAAAACAGCAGAAAACTGATGAATCTCGGCTCAACAGACAAATCAACAGCAAAGGATACAGAGATAGCCTTGAGAGCATCCCTTTCAAATGTTTATTCCATCATGGGCAAAACCGCGCCGCACTGGGCCCTTTCATCATTATCGGATGCCGGGACAGGCAGAAACACAGCATATATGCGCATAGCTATGAAACAAACAGGCTTTGAGATAAAGAATGACCAGACCAAGCCTGTATTTGAAACCATACCTGCAAACCTGCCTGAAACTGTAGACCCGTATAAATTATGGAAGCTAAAAACATTTAAGGTTGAAGTGAACAAGAACAATCTGATATTCCGTTTCACTCCGGAAGCCATAAACAATTCCGGAAGCCATTTGTCCGGTTTTTCGCACATAGCCCTTGATCTTTATATTGACATGAACCATAGAGTAAATGCAGGCTCTGCGGCTGCGCTTCCAGGCCGGCCTATGAAAATAGGAGCGGAAGACAGCTGGGAATATGCCATGGAAATATCTCCAAGCGCTGTATATCTGTACCGCTCCACAAGCATGGGGCCGAAACAGCTTGGCAAATACCGGGCCAGAGTGCAAGGCGGCGCCATTACTGTAACCATACCGTCTACAGTCTTGCGCGGAACGCCGCGCAAATGGGGATATGTTGCATTTATGCTTGTTCCCCAGGACAGCGGACGTTTCGCCATAGCAGACACTCTTGGCACGCGCAAATCATCTAAGAATATTTATGCCGTCAGGCCAAGCATGACAGACTGAAAATTCATGGCCGCCGCTAAAAATCCGAAAAACATATCTGAACACAAATAAAAGGACATAAAACATGGCTTCAAGAGATGAAATAGTGTCATTCGTAAATGAATTTTTGAAATCAAGGGAAATAAGCGACATTTCCAAGAACGGCCTTCAGATTGAAGGCCGAAGAGAAGTAAACAAAATAGCTTTTGGAGTTTCCTCATCATTTGAATGCATGAAAAAAGCTGCGGAATGGGGCGCTGACATGCTCATAACCCATCATGGGCTTTTATGGGGAAAAGAAGCCCCTTTTACCGGCACTCTAAAGAAGAAACTTCAGTTTATGTTTAATCATGACATGAACCTGTGCGCATGGCATCTGCCTCTGGACATGCATCCCGAATGCGGAAACAATGCCCAGCTGATGAAAATGCTCGGAGCTGAAATAATAAAGCCTTTCGGCTATTTTCATGGCATGGCAGCAGGTTTCAGCGGAGCATTCCATTTGCCAATGCCAATAAACAAAATTACAGAAATATTAAAAGAAAAGATTGGAGCTTCCCCTCTGTGTTTCAGCTTTGGCCCTAAGGAAATAAAAACAGTGGCTATAGTAAGCGGAGCAGCTGCCGGCATGCATAGCCAGGCAGCGGACGAAGGCATAGACCTTTATATAACGGGAGAGCCTTCAGAACAAAGCCAGGAACTGGCAAGGGAAACCTGCACTAATTTCATAGCAGCCGGCCATTATAACACTGAAAAGCCCGGAGTTCAGGCTCTTTCCGAAATCATTAAGGAAAAATTTGGCACAGAAGTCTTTTTTGCTGATGTGCCGAACCCGGTATAGCACATTCCCCAATAAAAAAGAGAAGCCAAATCAAGAATAAAAGCGCTCTTTTTTAATGTACAATATACTATATGCTTTAATGTATAATTTAGTTAAGGATTTTAAGTATGAATTTTTTTGAACTTTGGATGGATCCCATGTTTTTTGTACATCTTCTATTATGCCTTGCCGGGCTGGCCGGCTTCATTTATTCCATTCTGCTATTTAAGCAGGTATGCGAAAGAGAACAAAAACAAAGGCTTAGCGGAGTTTCTTCATCAAAAAAAGAAAAACGGGAAGAGCCAGAAGAACAGCCGGAACAAGAATACAGCCAAGAAGAGCTTCCCGAAGAACAGCAGGCAGATGAGCCGGAAGAAGAAAGCGATTCTTCTTATGAAAAATCATATACTGATGAAAATTCAGAAAGCGAAGCTGAAGATACAGAAGAGGAAGAGTATGATGAAACTGAAGCAGAGCCTGAAGGCTCTGCCATTGCTGATGAATCGCCAGCCTTATCAGGAGCAGCCTCATTCATAGACAGCACGGAATATGACAATATGGTCCGCCGCATAACAATGACAGAAAAGAATCTTGGCGCTGCCTCAAAAGGCTTCCGGGAACTTGTTGACCGCCTTACAGATATTGAAAAAAGACTTAACAGCATTCCGCAGCATGAGCCGGTAGAAAAAACTGATTTTGCGGAGGCCGTAAACTCCGCATTGGAAGACATTAAAGCCCAGATAAATGAGCTTCAGCCTAGCGAGGAGGATATAAGCGGAAGCCACGAACTGCCAGTTATAAAGCAGCAGATAAGGACATTATCAGACAAAGTAGATTCAATAAAAAATGCCGCTAAATCAGCATGCATTTCAAAAGTGTCTGAGCTGGAAGAAAAAATTAAGGAAATTACCAGCAGTCCTTCTATAAGCAATGCAAATGCAAGCGATATAATTGATGCCTTAAAAGAGGAAATCGGCAGTCTGAAAGAACAAAACGCAAGCCTAGCCGCAGAGATAGAAGACATAAAAAAGAATAATAATGTCCTGGCTGAGGGAATGAAAGAGTCAGAAAACTCTAAACAAAAAGAAGAAAACGGCAAAATGGAAAAACTAATGGAAGAAATTTCTAATCTTAAAGAAGAGATAGAACAGCTTCCCAAATCCCAGCAGGCAGAAGAAAATAGCAATTTCAAGACTATTAAAGAGGCCATTGCCGCAAGCGAGAAGAAAGCAAAAGACACTGAAAGCAGGCTTGCCGTTCTGGAAGAACAGCTGGAAGGCAAATTTGCAAGCCATCAGTATACAGTTGAAGTTCTTACAGATTTAATAGGCAATATTGACAATCTGAATAAAGAACAGATAAGGATGAAACTCAAAGAACTTAATCAGGACATATCTGATTCTTACAGCGAAGAGGAATAAGAACACTTCCCGAAGCAATAAAAAAGGACGGCTAGCCGTCCTTTTTTATTGTCTTTTAAAAGCCTTGCGGCGCGGCAAGACCAATATATTTCCCAATAAACAACCGCCAGCTTATGCTAGCTAATATTCAGCTAAAGAAAGAAGCAGTTTTTTGGTGACAGGCTCTGTTAAAGGAAAGTATTGATAAAATGCAATTATAAAGGCCGCAAATATTATACTTAGTCATGCTGAACTTGTTTCAGGATCTCTTTAAGCCGCAGAGATTCTGAAATAAATTCAGCATGACGGGAAAGTTATAAAATCAATAATCTTATTATAAAGAACGCTTTGGTATTTAAGTGAATGCACTGCTCTGCTTTTTAACTAATCTGTAAGCAGAGCAGGCTCGTCAAAGCGGTTTTCAGCATTCTCAACTTCATTCAGAGTGGAATCAAATTCTTTGCCTCTGGAATTAAAGAAAACTGCCTCATAATGATTTTTGCCTGTTTTCCTGTTCCTGGAATCCATAGCAAACGTTGCTGTAACCTGTGAAGGATCAAGCATTTGAACAACAACTTTAAGAAAATCCGCTGCGCCAAGAGAACCCTTTCCATCCACAAGGTTAGCAAATTTTCTGGCCTGCTCATTACTGTCAGAAGTTTTCTTCACATCAAATATGTCTGCAATAAGCTTTGAAGCTTGAGCAGCCAGCCTGCGCATTGCGCGCAAAGGCCTGGCATCGCTTTCATAACGGAATCTTTTTTTTGCCTCTAGCTGATCAAATGACACATGTCCGCTTTCATCAATTCTAAAAAGATCCCCTGCCCGGGACAGAACATGCTTATATGCTTTCCTTACAATATTAAAATATGCTTTCATTAACGCCGCAGCCGGCGCAAAAAGTATTTCCTGAATGCCAGCCTCATTTATCATGAGCTTAAATTCAGAAGCTACAGAAGAATAAATTTTAGAGGCTTTCACAGCTTCCCCGTTATTATTTACAAAATGCTTGGGCATTACATCATCTGCATTAATAGTGTTAGCTTCATTTACTCCGTTGCCATTTGTGCCAACGTATTTTAGAATATCATTCGCCTTTTCTATAGCAGCAGCCGTACTGTCTCCAGATATGTGAACGCCGCCATCATATTGCGTATACATAAGCAAAGGCTTTGAAGATGTGCCATTTTCATAAAATTTCTGCACGACATAGGAAGTTTTTTTATAGTTGTGGCTCAAAACAGAACCGGCAAAAGGAAGATTGGCGCCGCGCTCAGAGGTTGTCTTAGTATTTTTATAAACGCTAAGCTGCTCTCCAGTGCCGGCAGCCTGATATGTGCTATGCCTTTGTTCTTTATAAGTCTCCCTCTTATATACTATGGGAAGCTGAAAACTGATATTAGCAGATGAGCCGTCATAAATGCTTGCCCCGGCATAAGACTGAGCAGCCTGTAAAGCAGAATTAGGCTTATTAGCCATTTCCTGTATTTCATGGGCGGCATCTGCGACAGTTTCATTTTCAGAATAATTATGAAAATCCAGCTTAAGAGCTATCATCTTTTTGAGTATGCCGAAATCCCCTTTTAGGAAATTTGAAACATTCTTCATCTGCTCATGATCTTTAGGATTGCATATATATTCAAGCACAAGCTGCTTGCCTTTAAAGCTGTTTTTGGTAAAAGAAAACTTTAAAGCAAGGCTTTTGTTTATTTCTGATGCCCATTTTCTGTTAATGAACCTGGCGATGAAATTATCCGCATTCCACAAAGCTAAGCTTTCAACAGGTATTTCAATTGAAGAAGCTGATGCGCCTATAGAGCGTAATTTTACTGTTCCTATGCGTATGCGCAGGCGCATTTTGTCTTCTGCCATGCGGAAAACAGTAACAGAAGGATTAAAAGAACGTTCTGCGGAAGCAGATAACTGAAACTCTATGGCTTCCACTGCCGTTCCTGTAATGCCCAATGCGGTTTTTATATTAAATGTAATAGGAAGCTTCCATATTTCGCCTACCGCCATGTTTTCAAGGCGGCGTACAGAAGGAGGCCATGCCGTTTTGACATTATAAAACTTTATCAGAGTGCGCAGCTCAGTGCAATAATCTTCCCCTTTAAGGGGACGCACAACCTGTGATTTGCCTTCAACGGAGGAATTAAGATGCAGGAAAAAAGAATGCTGAACAGCAGTATCAAGCTTTTCAATGAAGGGAATATCCGTGCCTGCGCTAGGCTTGAATGAAACCTCATCTATAAGCGCAAGCTGGCTATTTGGGAAACGGCGCATTTTGCGTTTAAATCCAGCTTGTAATCCAATGACATCACCAGCAAAATGAGCATTTTGAGAAAGATTAACCTCTGCCGCCTTGCAAATTTCTTCTACGGCATCCCCTGTTATGTCTTCCCAAAAACGCATAAATTTAGAAGAATAATTACCGCTTGCCACTGTGGAAACAGACACCGGGCCGCTGACATTATAATCTGTAAAGCCATGCGGTTTCTGACCTGCATCCGCATTGAGAGGAAAGAAAGGCATTAAGAATGCGGCAGCAAGAAATAAGCTGAAAATTTTGCGTTTCATATTTATATTATAAAGTATAAATGTATTATAAGCAACCGCCAAAAGACCTAAGGCTGCCAAAAAAGAAGATTTCTTTCCAGGCAGCCCGCAACATAGGATATGATTTCCGCTTAAAGCCTTAATTGTTTTTTTCCTTAAAATTCTTGGGGGTCATTATAAGCTTCACAGGTGTTTTTATGCGCCGGTTATAATTTTTCGGGCGTGCTGCGTAAAGAGTTTTTTTCACATAAACCCTATTTGCAAAAGTCAAAAGACAGGAATAAATAATTTCCGAAAGAACAGTAGGGGGACGGCGCTTTTTATTGTGATCTTCAGGCTTAACGCTGTTAAAGGCCGAATTAAGGGCATCTTCCAGCGCCCGGCAAAAGAAATTATATGCCACGCTTATCTTTGGATAGCGTTCCAGCTGCATTCTTATCACCTGAGTTATTTCCTCAATGGAAATAACCTGCTTCAAAACGCCTATGGCTATGAGATGTATTATATGAACCTTATTGTATTTTTTATTTATAGGCGGCAGAATTACCCTTTTCTGCACATAATTATTAATCATGGACTTGGTTATGACTTTTTCTTCCCCCGGAACCATAAAAGGCTCAAACGCGGCATCTAATATCTCAAGCAGCTGAGCCATATAAATCGGGAAAGAACTGAGCTCATTATATCTTGGCAAGTGAAACTCAAAACCGAAGCGTCTCTTCCGCAAAAGCTCAAGCTGTTCTTCTGCTTTCAAGGCTTCTTCCGCGTTCGTTCCTTCATCAATTTTATTTTCAGGTTCTTCTTTCATAGCAGCATATCCCATTAGGTCATCTATTTTAAAAAATACATGTTGTTTTTTATTTAATATACAAATATTTTTAAGAATATGCAATATATTTGCCAAACAAGAAGACATGACAGAGAAAACAAATGATAAATGATGGAAAAAAAATGCGCAGATTATATTCTTATTAAAACGCAAGAATCTCTTTAAACCGTAAAGATGCCTTAAATAAAATTCAGCATAAGATTAAATTATAAGAACAATGCTCTTTTTATCAGAACGGATATATAAGAATAATTTCAAAGAGACGGTCTGAAATGAAAAAACCGCCTTCCGGCGGCTGATGAATTGGAGCGGGCGAAGGGAATCGAACCCTCGTCTTAACCTTGGCAAGGTCACGTTCTACCATTGAACCACGCCCGCAATATAACAATATTCTATTATTTTTCCGCTAATTTTGCAAGCCCCGGCATTTTCCAAATAGAGCCTGTTATTTTGACTGCCGAAATGCCATAAAAAAACCGCCTTCCGGCGGCTGATGAGTTGGAGCGGGCGAAGGGAATCGAACCCTCGTCTTAACCTTGGCAAGGTCACGTTCTGCCATTGAACCACGCCCGCAAATGCTATAAAGACATTATAGCATAAATTTATTCCAGCATACAATAAGCATCGCTTAATCAGTTAATGCGCCATGCGCCTATTCGCACACATTTAAATTGTTCAATATTCAGTTCCCTCCAATGTTCTAACTCAGGAAAATTCTTCCTTATGGCATATAAGCCAGCCATATTCTGCGCAAAAGCATTGGAATGCCCTGTTTCCATCACGCAGGCAAAAAGGCTTATATTACAGCTTTCCTTTAGTCTTCTGCCTTGAAATTATATACAGGCTTTATTATTTCAGCTATTTCCGCTGTAGGCTGTATATTATTAACTATGGAATCCATGCTTTTATAAGCCATAGGAGCCTCATCTAAGGTGTCATTGCTTACGCATGTAGTATAAATACCTTTCATCTCTTTCTTATATTGTGTAAGCGAAAACTTGTTTTTTGCGGCGGTGCGGCTAAGCAGGCGGCCTGCGCCATGCGGCGCAGAGAAATTCCAGTCCTCATTGCCTTTGCCTATGCATATAAGGCTTCCGTCACGCATATTTATAGGAATAAGCAGTTTTTCCCCTTTGCGCGCAGAAACTGCTCCCTTGCGCAGAATCATGCTCTCTGTATCTATGTAATTGTGAATTGTTGTAAATTCCTCTTCCGGGTGCAGCCCCATTCCTCTTATTATGACATCAGTCATGGCCTTGCGGTTTAGCATGGCAAAATACTGGGTAAGCCTCATGTCATGCAGATAATCCTCAAAAAGGCAGCCTTCCACATAGGTCAAATCTTTGGGAACTGTTATTTCATGTTCTTTTTTCAGTTCATTAATCTTATTCTGTATTTCTGAAGCCCTGCCTTCCGCTTTTAATTTTTTTATCATTTCATCAATCTGATAATTAGCGCCCTGCCACATGGCGAAGCGGGCCTGCTTCTGATAATATTCCGCAACCTCTGTGCCAAGATGGCGGCTGCCGGAATGGACAATAAGATACAATGTGCCGTCATCGGATTTGTCAATCTCTATGAAATGATTCCCGCCGCCAAGCGTGCCTATGCTGAGACGGGCACGGCCAAGGTTCACGTACGGGCCGCAACGCAGTTTTTCAATCTCTATTTCATAATTCAGAGGATGATGTATTTTGCGAACTTCCCTGCCAAACGGTATTTCCGCGCGTACCAGGGCGTCAAGCCTGTCAAAATTAATGTCTTTTTCTGCCAGCCTTACCGTTTCCATGCCGCAGCCTATGTCAACGCCTACCATGCCAGGAACGATTTTATCCTTTATTGTCATGGTGGTGCCAATGGTACAGCCCTTGCCCGCATGCACATCAGGCATTATGCGTATTCTGCTTTCTGCGAAAAAATCCTGGTCGCATACCTTGCGTATCTGGGCAGCGGATATATTTTCCATTTCATCGCAGAAGCATTTGGCTTTATTGAATAAACCCTCTATCTCTATCATGGCAATACCTCTAATTTATATGCCAGTGACTTCACAAGGCTAGAGCCCGTGATAACTTTGCGCCGGCATAAGCTCTCTTTATATCTTACATTGCCATAAAAGAAATTTCATGGAAAAAAAGTTGCGAACTCAAAAAACTTCGCTTTTGGCGATCAGCTGCCGCTGTTTTTTTATTCTTGCCAAAAGCAAGCCTTTAAAGGATGCCGGGGAAAGCACTTTAAGCATAGGCCCGAAAGAAAGAATCCTTATGAGTATTTCAGCAGCGTCATCATTGTCATAGAACAGATTTATAAGATATTTTCCATCTGCCGTTTTGCGTGTTTCCTTCTTAAGATAAGAAAAAAGCAGCATGGCCCGTTCCAGTGATTTTCGCTCATCCACAAGTTCCAGAACAAGTTTTTCCTTGCCTGGAAGCGGAACATGAATATCAGCCTGAGGATATCTGTCCAAAAGAGAAACACTGCTTATCCTGCCCATGTTTATATAAATCTGCTCCCTAACGGAATCTGCCGCAATTCGGAATTTATCATCTTTGGGGGAATACTCCATTTTCAGAGGAATTATTGTCCAATTATGAGTTTTGCCGCGAGCTCCGGTAAAAGAGATTTCTATCTTGCGGCGTTCCCTTATAGCGGCCAGCACCAGGCGGAAATTGCGCGCATAATTTTCATCTGAATAATCATCTCCGTCTGAATATCTGTCAAAATAAACAAAGTCATCTGGGGCAAACAATGGCTCTATGCATTCAAGCTCTTTTGAGATTTTAGAAAAAAACTTCTTGTCTTCAGGCATGAAAAGCCTTATGCGCTTATCCGCAATCAGGGATTTAAGCCATCGTTTTTCCAGAAGGCTTAAAGGCATGAAAGGCTTATTTCTAAGAATTGAACTAAGGTCTGGCCCAAGCAATGGCCATTTTTTCTGCTGTATTGCGGCAGGTATTGAAAGAACGCTTTCTGAAAAGGCTTTTCCGGATATTTCATAAAGTTTTTTTTCCGTAAGACGATTCTCCGAGGCCAGTCTGAGCATTTCAGCTACTGCCTGATAATATTTGCCGTAAATCTCGCTGAAAATCATTTCATTTCTCCTGTTGCCGCTCAGGATTTTTTGCGGCATTTTCTGGTTCCGCAGTCTCTTTCTCTTCGGCTTCCAATTCCGGATAAAGCCCTGCGACCAGTCTCATATCATCATTGAATCGCTGTTTGAGCATGGCATTGCTGCATTTCAGGCTTATTATGC
>Ga0310690_10003508_pt1 | contig 23354 bp, 34 predicted proteins | sample AusTroGonzalo_MG_2_FD_207661 | JGI IMG/M metagenome (GOLD analysis project Ga0310690, IMG submission 207661) | Bovine rumen microbial communities from tropical cattle in Woodstock, Queensland, Australia - Gonzalo_04 (v2) (version 2) | ecosystem: Host-associated > Mammals > Digestive system >... | reverse complement strand
CGCCAGGCGGACAACGTGCAGGCCTTCCCGTGCCTGAACGAGGCTGGGGATCTCAACTACAGCGCATCCAGCGAGGCGCTGCGGAACATCGTGAGCATCTACTCCTCCAAGGACGACACCATCACGGCCCTGGCCACCGCCAGGGACGCGGACAGCATCGCGAGATACGGGGCGCGGAACGCCGCGGAGACGTATTCCGACTCCGACAGCGTCAGCGCCGCGGAGAAGGCGAAGCGGCAGCTGGCCAAGCTGGACCAGCTGACGGAGGAGCTGAGCCTCACCGCCTACGGCTCCGACCGGGTGGTGGCCGGCGTGCGGCTGGCGGATCCCGGCGGGGTGGCCGGGGAGTTCTGGGTGACGGCGGTCACCCATGACCTGACCATGCCCCACCGCATGGAACTGACCCTGAGGAGGTGCACGGCATGAGCTGGGAGCACGCGATCGCGAAGGAATTCAAGAAGCGGGACAACCCGGAGACGGACACGCCCTGGTTCATGGGCCTGTGCCTGTCCCCGGTCATGGTGACGGATCCGGAGACCGGGGACGTGAGCTATGTCGGGCCGCTGATCATCAGCTGCTACGACGGGCAGGTGATGCTCCGGGAGGACCGGCTGAAGGTGCTGGCCTCCGCCGGGCGCGTCCACGACGGGCAGGACGTGGCCCTGCTGGGCGCCCTCTTCGGCGGCAGCGCCGGCAGCCAGAAGATCCTTGTGCTGGGGGTGGTGATGTAAATGCTGTTCAACACACAGACGGCTCCAGCCGCCGCGAAGCAGGCGGTGATCGAGCCCTGCACGTTCCTCTTCGACTGGGAGGAGGAGCGGTACGACATGACGGAGGGCGAGCCCACCAGGGTGACGGGCCCGGAAGCCGTGAAGGCCTGGCTGGAGCTGGTGCTCCGGACGCGCCGGGGCCGCTACCGGATCTATCCGCCGGACTTCGGCTGCAGCTTCCTGGACCTCCGGGGCAGGAAGATCCCCTACGGGACGAGCCTGCCGGAGCTGCAGAGGGAGCTGGAGCAGAGCGCCGGGTATCTGGACCTCATCGAGAGCGTATCCGGCGTGGAGTACGACGACGGCGCGGTGCGCTGCACCGTGGAGCTGGCGGGCAGCGGCCCGCAGGAAATAGAGGTGATCATCGTTGAGCCTTGACATTGAAAACGTCCACAGCATGATGCTGGACGCCATCGGGTCCGAGTACCGGAAGGAGCCCGGATCCGCGGCCTGGGACCTGACCCGGGCCTTCGCAGTTGCTGTGGTGGAGCTGTCGGGAGACGTGGAGGAGGCGCTGAAGCACCTGGACGTCTGGGAGCTCACCGGGCAGGATCTGGATGAATACATCCGGCAACACCGGGGCCTGATCCGGAAATACGCCGACTACGCCGAGGCGACCCTGACCGTGGTGACGGGCTCCGGCAATATCGCGGCGGGGGATCTCTTCTCCACCGAGAGCGGCATCACGTTCCAGGCTGTCAGCGACAGCACGGTGACAGTGGGGAGCACCTTCACGGTCCGGGCCGTGCAGGCAGGCGCCTCCGGCAACGTGGGGGTCAACACCATCACGAGGTTCCCCGTGACCATCGCAGGCATCGCCGCGGTGACCAACGTGGCGGCGGCCTCCGGCGGCACCGACGGGGAAACGGACGACGACTTCAGGAGCCGCTTCATGGGCGACCTGCAGACGCCCAACAACGGCGCCAACCAGGCGGCTTATATCAGCTGGGCGGAGAGCATCACCGGCGTGGGCCGGGCCAAGGTCTTCGTCTCCGGCAACGCCGTGGAGGTCTGCATCTGCAATCAGGCCATGGAGGCGCCGTCCTCCAGCGTGGTGGACGATGTGCAGGCGTACATCGACCCCAACGAGGACGGCAAGGGCGAGGGCGCGGCGCCCATCGGCGCGGCCTGCACCGTGACGGCCTGCACGGAGCTCACGGTGAACGTCTCCGCCACGCTGTCCATGAAGACGGGTTATACCGTGGCCGACGTGACGGACACCATCACGGACGCCCTGCGGGCCTATATGAAGTCCCTGGCGCTGCGCAGTGATACGGTCAGCATCACACAGGTGGGCGCCATCATCGCCTCCGTGGAGGGCGTCAGCGACTACTCGGCCCTGAAGCTGAACAATTCCGCCTCCAGCGTATCGCTGACGGCGAAGCAGGTGCCGAAGCTGGGGACGGTGACGCTGTCATGAGCACAGTTCAGGATTACGCCCTGGAGCAGCTCCACTGGATCATGCGGAGGGATCCCTGGATCCGGGAGATCATGCGGGCAGGCGGCGGGCAGTTGGATCCGCTGGCGGAGCAGATCGTCGCCATGTGGCACCAGGACGACTTCTCCGCCCTGGATCCGGAGCAGTGCACCTACTACGAGCGGCTGCTGGGCCTCATCGCTGGCGCCGCGCAGACCATCGCCGACCGGCGCAGCGCCATCGAAGCTGCCTGGAAGAGCGCCACGCCGCCCACCATGGCCCAGATCCAGGAGGTGGCGGACAGCTGGCGGGCCGGTGAGGTCACGGTGGACTACGACTACGAAACCATGACGGTGACGCTGTCCTTCTCCAGCGTCATCGGCATACCTCACGATATCGGCAACATGAAGGCGGCCATCGAGCGGTTCGTTCCGGCTCACCTGACCGTCTACTGGGATTTCAGATACCTTACCATCGCCGAGTGCGAGGCCAAGACGCTGGCCGAGATCGAGGCGCTGGAGATCAATAACTTCGGAGGAGGGGGTTAATTGTGGCAAGTTTAACTCCAAACATCGGACTCTACAAAAAGGATCCTGTGGCGGACGCCAACGACTACTTCAACATCACGACGATGCTGAACAACAACTGGGACGCCCTGGACAGCAACCAGGGATCCCTGGCCGCGCTGCGGACGGCGCTGGGGCTGACCAACAGCGCGACCCTGGCGCAGATCCTGACGGCCATCAACGGGAAGATCGCGGCCGGCAGCTATACCGGGACGGGGACCCACGGGTCCGGCAACACGAACTCTCTGACGTTTTCATTCGCGCCGAAGCTGATCATCATCATCTGCACCGCCACCAGCTACGCGCACATGATGGTCATGATCCCCAGCGCCTGCGGCTTCGGCATCTCGACCACAAGCTCCGGCAACGCTGCCTCGAATATGATCGACGGATACATCTGGCTGGCCACCAGCAGCACCAGCGGCGGCGGGAAGACCGTCAGCTGGTATTCTTCCATCGGTGACCGGCAGCAGATGAACGTGAGCGGGAACAGCTATTACTACGTGGCCATCGGCTGAGAGGAGGGACGGCAATGACAATCGTTGAGATCGAGGCGCTGCCCAACGGGGCGCACCGCAACCAGACCTGCACGGACGTCTTCGAGGTCCCTGACGGCTGGGCCGTCGTGCCGGAGGAGCTGCTGGCGGTCTGGGAGGACGCGGCGCCCTTCGCGGTGATCACCGCAGCGGACGGCGTCGTCACCGGCATCACGCCGACGGAGCCGCCGGAGCCTGAGCCGGAACCGGCGGACGAGGAATGAGGTGACGCTATGTCTTGTGCAATCAGAGGCACGACCATCAAGCTGACCCGGGGAGACACCATGCGGGTCCAGATCCTCATGATCCTGGACGGGGAGCTCTACACCCCGGAGAACGGGGACACGGTGACCGCCACCGTCCGACATGCGCCGTTGAACGCGGCCAGGCGGGAGTGGGTGGATCCGGAGCCCATCCTGGTGAAGACGGTGCCCACGGACACCCTGATCTGGGAGCTGGAGCCGGAGGACACCGAGGATCTGAAGTTCGGCACCTACGCCTACGACATCCGGGTCGTCTACGGGGCCACCGGCATCGAGGACACCTTCGTGGCCGGCGCGCTGGTGCTGACGCCGGAGGCGCCGAGATCCTCGCCGCCGCGGCCGGCGGATGAGCAGGAGCCCCTCTGCGAGCTCCCGCAGCTGCCGGGGCTGGTGGGTGAGATCCAGGGCGCCAGAGGGCCCGCCGGGCCCACAGGGCCCCAGGGACCCACAGGGCCTATGGGCCCTATGGGGCAGGATTACCTGCCCATCGCACAGGAGCGGGTCTTCGGATCCCTGCGGATCCCCTTCAACGTCAACATCCAGGGCATGACGTCCTTCGTGGACGCGGACGGCGAGGTGGAGGGCGAGGGCTGTGAGGCCGGGGACGAGTATCTCGTCATCGCCACGCCCTACTCCAACGGCTATGATCAGGAGACGTATCTCTATCTCTACAACTGCACGAAGGACACCATCGTGAAGAAGGTGGCCACGGCTGCGAGCTTCGGATCCACCGAGGTGGAGACCAGCTACAGGCCCGAGGGGCCTGTCACGGCGCCCTGCTGGGGACACCACAACGGTATGGCCTACTGCCCCGTGGATCATAAGATCTACGCGGCGAATCTGACCTACGCCCGGATCGACATCTACGACGTGAACCTCGAGACCTGGGAGAAGCTCGACCTGTGGACCTGGGGCGACTCCGAGGACTGGACGGATCCGGAGGCGTATCCGGAGGTGGCCACGCGGCTGGCCAACAACAAGTATTATCTTTCCCAGCTGGCCGGCATCGCATGGAGCGATACGGACCAGTGCTTCTGGATCCAGTTCCGGGCGCCGCGGCTGCTGTACCGGGTGAGCCAGGACTTCACCCAGTGGGAGCGGGTGCCGGTGGAGTCCGGCAGCATGACCAGGCAGGGCATCCATGTGGAGCGGGAGACGGGGAACATCCTCCAGATCAAGTTCCGCACGGCCTCCGGGTTCCAGTCCCCGCCGGCCAACCGGCTGGAGGTCCGGGACACCCGGGGCCAGCTGGTCGCCATGACCTACACGATGCCGACATACGAGCTGGAGTCCGTCACGCAGCTGGCGGACGGGCACTTCATCTTCGCATACTACGACAGCAATATCTACGCCGGCCGGAACATCCCCGCCGGGGACATCGCCGGGCGGCGGCACGCCGTCCTGCTGACCGTCGGGACGATCTCGCCCCGTGTGGGCCTGCAGACCTACGCGACGTATCCGAAGAACTTCATCAACCAGTCGGACTACAGGGCGCGGACGAACAACGTCTACTACCAGGAGGATCCATCGGACGCCATCGGCGCCAACGGGATCCAGGAGACCGGCGGCAATCCGGAGGTCGGGGGAAAGCCCTTCAAGTGCTGGTGCAGCGTGCTGGCGTTCCTCCACAGCAATACAACGAAGCGGTTGAACGTCCATCTGCTCAGCGACCTCACCTGGCCCCTGCGGCTCTATAACTACGAGCGCAATATCGTCTTCTACGGCGATACGGAGCCCATCCCGGACGATCCTGATCCGGAGGAGGAGATCAGCGGCGACGACGTCCTGCCGGACGACGAGGGCGGCAGCGACGCCAACGTCATCTCCGGGGCCGCACACGCCGCGGGCGACGCCCAGTGGAGCATCCGGGACGTGATCATGGATACCGTCGGCGGCTACGTCCGGTTCGACAACCTGATCCTGGGCGGCATCCAGCTGAAGCTCGCCCGGATGAACAAGGTCTTCCTCAGGAGCTGCACGCTGTACAAGACGGACAGCATGAGCGTTCGGCAGGGGATCTACGCCACGGAGCAGTACGACGGCACGCAGGACTATGCAGCCGGCAGCTACGTCATCTACGACGGGTTCGTCCGGCAGGCGCTGGTCGATGTGCCGGCAGGGGAGACGTGGACGGAGGCCCACTGGCTCCAGACCTACATCAACGCCGGCCACTATAAGGGCTACTGGCAGCAGACGGAGGCCTACGAGGCCGGGGACAAGGTGGTCGTTCAGACCGAGAGCGGCGAGTACTACTACAACGCCCTGGAGGATATCCCCGCGGGGGCGCCCTGGGACGAGACGAAGTGGGAATATATCAACTCGGCGTGGCTGGACGGAGACAGCTGGGCGGACTGCGATCTGCTCGCGTTCTCCGCCTGCGACTTCACCCACGTCGGGTCGGTGGATCTGCAGCGGACGAGGCTAACTCTGCTGAAGGATACGATGGCCTACGGCGTGAACACGCGGCTCACCGGGACAGGCGGCTCGTACCGGCTGTACGAGAACACCACGGAGGCGGAGCAGTACGCCTGCCGGGGCCAGAGCTGCTTCGTCCACAACCTCGACTGCACCGAGCTGACGAAGATCTCGCAGCTGAGGATGAACATGCAGTTCTCCGTCACGGCGGAGTCCGCCGCGAACATGACGGACCTGCCCTTCGCCGGGAGCTTCACCGGGCGGGCGGAGGTCCTGAGCAACCTAAAGATGCGGTATCTGGTCTGTCCAGCCAACACCGGCGTCATCTACAGCCGCATCGTCCTGTTCACCACCAACAGCACGGACGGGCGGTACACGGCCATCCGTTCAGATTCCGGCTGGCGGGCCGAGACCACCGTGCCGGCGCCTGCGTCCGCCTCGGCGGCCGGGATGGCCGGGGACATCTCGGCGGATGAGGATTACCTGTACGTTTGTGTGACCGGCGGCGCTGCCGGCGAGGCCGCGTGGAAGCGCGTGGCGCTGTCCGACTGGACCTGAATACTTAGAAGGAGGAGAAGATCATGGCATATTCTGTTATTCGTTGTATTAACGATGGCGACAGCAACAACGGCTGCTACTATGAGTATCTGTGCGAGTCTGCCGATGACATCGAGGATCTCCCCACCGGCGTGAACAGCACGGATCCGCTCCGGCCCAGACAGGGGAGCAAGGCTCTGATCGAGACGGACGCGGCTGTTTACATCCTGAAGGTGGCCCGGGCGTGGGGTCTGCTGATCCCCGGCATTTCGTAAGGAGGCGACGACATGGATGTTTTTGACTATCTCCTCGCTCGCAACGCGGGCAGCGGCGGCGGTGGTGGCGGCGGCGTGATGTATGTCGTCGAAACAATCAATGAACAGACAGACGTTGCAACGCTTAACAAAACAGCCGGAGAAATAATTGCCGCGATCAATCAGGGGGCATGGATCGTGATTGTGCAGAGCGACACATGGCCCATCAACACAGATTCGCCTGGAGAATACTTTTACGCAAGTTACGTCGCAACGGTTGGTTATGCAGACGGCGTGTGGATTATCAGCACGGAGGCCGGAGCTAATTATGCTGCTGCAGCGCTTGACGATTATCCAGAGCTGCAGCAAGATGGCGGCGATGGACGATGATGAGGCGCTGGACGCACAGACACCAGTAAGGAGGCGAATGACCGGTGAGCACGGAGGTCATTATTGCTATCATCGCTGCAGTTGGCTCTGTCCTGGGCGTCATCCTGACCAACCGGGAGAGCGCCAGGGAGATAGATGCGCAGTTGGAGAAGGCGCAGGCCGTGACCGATACCAAGCTGGAGCAGCTGACCGAGGAGGTCCGGCGGCATAACGATTTTGCCCGCCGTGTCCCGGTGCTGGAGGAGCGGGTGAAGGTCATCAATCACAGAATCGAGGATCTGGAGAGGGGAACGCGAGAATGAAAAAGAGAACATGGTGGGCAGCTGCGGGGATCCGCGCTGTCAAGACCCTGGCGCAGGCCGCTATCGCCGGCATCGGCACGGCTGCCGTCATGGGCCAGGTTGACTGGGTCTACGTACTCAGTGCCTCTGTACTGGCGGCGATCCTGTCCCTGCTGACGTCTGTCACGGGGCTTCCGGAGGTGGGCGATGGCACCGGTAATTAAATCAAAGCTGGCGAATGTGAACAACTACGGCACCGCCCGGAGTCTGAACGCGATCCGCTATATCGTCCTGCATTATACCGGGAACGACGGCGACAGCGACGAGGCGAACGCCAACTATTTCGCGAGCAATACGGTGAAGACCAGCGCCCACTATTTTGTGGACGACAACAGCATCACCCGGTCTGTGCCGGACAATCGGATCGCATGGCATTGCGGCGCGAAAACCTATTACCACGCCAACGCCAGGAACAGCAACAGCCTCGGCGTGGAGTTGTGCGACAACAAGCGCGACGGAAAGATTGAGCCGTCCCAGGCGACCATAAACCGCGCTCTGGAGCTGGTGCGGTGGCTTATGAAGTGCTATAGCATCCCGCCGGAGAATGTCATTCGACACTGGGACGTGTCTCACAAGCTCTGTCCGGCCTTCTGGTGCGGCACGGCAGCGAAAGACGCCCTGTGGAAATCGGCGTTCTGGGACAAGCTGGCGATGACTTCGGAAGAAAAGGAGGTGGCACCCGTGGCGGAGAAGCGCTATCAGACGCTGCTGGAGATCGAGAAGGAAGCGGCCTGGGCGAAGGATACCGTGGACAAGCTGATCAGCAGAAACGTCCTGCAGGGCGACGGCACGGGGCTGGATCTCTCCCGAGACATGCTCCGGATCCTGGTGATCAACGACCGGGCAGGGCTGTATAAGTGAAATGAAGACCCCCTTGCTAAGGACATTTCTGTCCCTGGCAAGGGGGCTTTTTTTTGTGGCCGGGAGTGACGCTCTATGACCACCCTATGACCACCCGACAGCTAATTTTCGTTGCAATTACAGGGTTTGCGCTTGAATGGCATTCAAGAGGTCAGCGGTTCGATCCCGCTTATCTCCACCAAACATGTACCGGGAAACACCAAAATAGGTGTATTCCGGTACTTTTTTTGTCTGTTTATTTGGGAAATATTTGCAACAATCGCCAGGAATTGCCCTCTATGACCACCCTATGACCACCCGACTCAAGAGGTCACAGCGCGTCCGTGATCCTGCGCAGATCGGCGTAGTCCACGTCCTGGTAATGCCGCAGCATTTCGGTGTCCGTGTGGCCGATCAGGGCCAGCTTATCGGCGTCTGGAGCCTCCACCCGTTTCATCAGTGTGGCGAAGGTGTGGCGGCAGCTGTGAGGCGTCAGACGGTGCGGTGGATCCGAAAGAGGCTGGATCCCCGCGGCGTCCAGGACCTGATAGAAGATCTCACGATATTTTTTGATCGTCAGAGCCTTCCCTGTGCTGAGATCCCGGAAGATGGGGCCATCCGTTCTGTCCCCGATCAGTTTGTCTATGATCGGCTGGATCTTCGGGCTGACCGTCACGACGCGGTCGATGCCGGCCACGGTCTTGCAGCCGCCGGTGAAGGCCCGCTCGGTGGCGTCGTATGAGTCTACTGTGAGGGCCAGGAAGGCCGCAGGGCGGAAGCCGAGATAGCAGTGGGCAAGGATATACTCCGCATACGGATCGTTCGACACGACGGCACGCAGCCGCTCCAGCTCGATGTCTGTCAGGCCTTCCTTGTGCTTCTGCTCACCGTCGCAGAGCCGGAGGAACTGAGCCAGATTCGGCTCGCCGCTGGCGTTGGCCGGGACGTAGCCTCGGGGGATGCCGTACTTGTAGACGAGCCCGAGGGCTGTCCTGGCGTTCTCCTGCGTCCGCCGGCCTTTGCCGCAGTTGTTGATACAGGTCTGCAGGTCGTCGATGTCCAGGTCCTTCATGGACGTGTTCCAGCAGTCGGAGAAGACGGAGAAGCCGGCATTGTAGCAGTTCAGCGTGGACTGGGACCGCTGACAGGTGGGCAGCCACAGATCGTACAGCTGCTTGAGCGTAGTCAGCGTCCTGTCGTCCTGCTTGCTGATCAGCGCGGCCTTCGTGTTGGCTCTGTCGTCCAGCTCCGTGCCGAGGATCCCGAGATAGGCGAGGGCGTCCCGCTTCGTGGTGAAGTCCGAGCGGGTCAGCCTCCTCCGGACCTTCTTCCCGGTGTCCGGGTCGATATAAAAGCTCACGGTTTTCTCCGCCCGCCATTTACCGTTCGGGCGTCTAAACACAGTGCCGCACCCGTTCCCGCTGCTGCGCGGTTTGCGCTGCGGCGACACGACAGCACGGCAGTACGGGCAGAATGTGAAATCCTCAGATATCGGTTTTTTACATTTTCGGCATTGCATCTTCGTACCTCTTTAGTGGATAGAGCCGCCCCTTCCGGGGCGGCCTTTTTTTTACTGTTCCAGATCCCGGATGACCATCTTGGCCACGCCCAGCACGGTGCAGTGCTCCAGAGCTTCGTTCTTTATCGTCACCGGCGGGTACTGGGGATTTATGGGCCTCATGGTCATCCAGTCCTCGCCTGGCACATACTCGATCCGCTTCAGCGTCCCCTTGTCGTCACCGTAGATCACGACGCCGATCTGGCCGGAGCGGTCCATCGTAGACTGCCGAAGTACGAGAACGTGATCCCCATCTTGATAATCAGGATACATCGAGTCCCCGATGACCTTCAGCACAAAGAAGTCCGACTGATCACGGCCGTGGAGATAGGAGCGGGGGATCTCGATGGAATCACCGGCCCAGTTTTCATAGGAATAGTGATCGAAGCCGGCAGCCACTTCACCGACCACCGGGAAGGACACCACGTCATCCGTCGTGACGGGGGAGGGGGTGCCGGTGTGGGGCGAGGGACGGGTATACTCGTCATCGAAAAAATAGTTAGGCTGAACGTCAAGCGCCCAGCAAAGATTTTGAATTGTATTCGGGTCTGGGTTGTTCTGATTGTTTTCCCAATTACTAATTGAATTGTGCGCGGCACCGATTTTAGAGGCTAACTCTTTTTGAGTTAGCCCTTTTGCTTTTCGTGCGGCACGAATTTTTTCACCGAGAGTCAATGGTCTCACCTCCTAACGTGGTAAGCCTATCACAATACTTCGAAAATGTAAATACTTTTTTTCGATTTTTCTGAAAATCCCCCTTGACATTTCGAAATAATCGAAATATAATGGCCTCAGAACTTCGATATTATCGAAATCCGAAAGCGGAAAGGCGGTGATGGAGGAGATGCAGGTAGAGCAGAAGATCAAGGAATTTCTGGGGGCTAAGGGCATTTCTCAGGCGCATCTGAGCCGAGAATCCGGAATCCCGTTCGTGAAGTTGAATCTGTCTCTGAACGGGAAGAGACGGATGTCGCTGGAGGAATACCGAAGTGTCTGTTGGGCACTTGATGTTCCGGCTGACACATTTTTAGCACCGGCCCCGCCGGAGCAACAGAACGGCGTGTGAGGGCGCTGCGAAAGGAGGTATTTATGAAAAAGGCAAAAATGCTCACGCCGGACGAGGCGGGGAGGATCATCGGCATGGACCCGCAGTACATCCGCATCGCTGCACGGGACTGCCCGGAGCGACTGCCGTTTCCGGTGATCCGCTCAGGCAACAGGACCCACATCCCGGCGGAGAGCTTCTTCAGGGTGGTGGGGCGGCCGTGACCACGGAGGAGATCTTCGCCCGGCGGCTACAGGAAGCACTGGACCGGAAGAAGATGACCCAGCGAGGGCTGTGCAGGATCCTCGGCACGGCTGACTGGACCGTGCACAGCTGGTGCAAAGGGAAGGCAACGCCCCGGATCTGGTACCTGCCACAGATAGCCAGGACGCTGGACGTGTCCACGGACTGGCTGCTGGGAGTGGAACGGAAGGTGGTGAGACAGTGATCGAGCGGAAGACCGATCAGTATGAGCCCATGCGCCGGCTGCTCCGGGCGTGGGAGCTGACCGGGAAAAACCTGCAGCAGACGCTGGGGTGCAGTATCGAGACCGCATACAAGCGGTACCGGGACCCCGGCACGCTTACCCTGGTGGATCTGATCCGGCTCTGTACCGACGGAGAGGTCCCCAAGAACGCCATACTCCAGACCATCTATGAAATCATGACTTTCAAAGAGGAGGTAAACGAAAATGAAGAGACTGAATAACGTGGTTGCGCTGGTGGATCCGGCGGACGACATGGAAGCCTTTGCCCGGCTCACCTGGAGCCAGGAGCAGCTGGAGCGGCAGGCGGAGCGCCGCGAGGAGCACCGGCGGGAGAAGCGGGACCGGAAGATCTGCCGGCTGCTGAACGTGTGCATCATCCTGGAGTCCATTGCCCTGGTGCTGGTGATCTTCTGGAACCTGTGAGGTGGCTGGATGAGTATCGTGACAAGTCTGACGGCATCTCTGCGGAGGTGCGCGGATCAGGAAGCCTCCTGCAGCGGATGCATCCAAGGGCCTCACAAGATCGGAGTCCCGTGTATGCAGAACCTCATGCGTGACGCTGCCTGGATGATCGACGCCCTGAGCGCGAAGGCACGGCCCATGCCCAGCTGGATCAGACCGGAGGACAGGATGCCACCTGTGGGCCGGCCTGTGCTGATCTGCCGGGAGAAGGATCTGGGCGTGCCCATCGTTGAGCAGGCCCGGTATCTGGGAGCAGTAGGTGGCAAGCTGCCCTGGAAGGTCTACGGCGCCAACCTGTCGAAGGTCGACTGGTGGATGGAAATGCCGGAGCCGCCGGAGGTGGAGACATGAGCATGCTGACGTCCAAACGAGTCAACGGCATCAAGGATGGATACTGGTCCCCGGCGAAGAAGGACGATCTGATCCAGAAACTGGGGCCCATCGAGAACGCAGGGCCGGCGCTGCTGGCGCGTGCCTGCGAGACGCTGTGCCGCCGGGGAGCGGATGCCGACTGCCGCGGCTGCCCGCTGCAAAAGCTGAGCGAGCTGATCGACGGGAGGTATGGCTGAATGACCGTTGTTTACAAAGCGCCGGGGAAGCCGGCGGAGCTGCGGGAGATCGAGAACACGCTGGAGGCCCTGCAGGCCGCAGTCGAAGGGTACATCGAGACGGTGTCCCTCGACCCCCGCACTGTCATCATCTGCAACGAGGAAGGGCGGCTCAACGGCATGCGGTACAACTGCAATCTGCTCGGTCTGCAGCTCTTCGGCCCGTTCCTGCTGGCCGGTGTGGACGGCGACGAGTTCAACGACGTGGAGGATCCGTGGATCTTTCTGGCGGCGCTGGACGAAAAATGAGCCGCGGCGGTGTGGAGGCACCGCGCACGGCTCGAAAGGAAAACCTTTTTACTAATCTTACATTGAAACGGAGGAGAAGTCAATGCTTGAAATCCACGTAACCGTATCCTGCCCGGATCTGCGGGCACTGGCGGAGGCGCTGAGACCCGCCCCGGCCGCCACCCAGGAACCTGAGCCCACCCTGCCGGCAGAGCCCCCCACCGCGGAGCCGGAGGCCACCACCATGGAGCCGCCGAAGCACACGGTGCAGGAGATCGCCATGGCCGGCGCGGCGCTGATCCGGGACAATCCCGCGATGCAGCCGCAGCTGCTGGATCTGCTCCGGGAGTACGGCGCACAGGTGGTCACTGATCTGCGTGCCGAACAGCTGGACGCTTTCGCGGACGCCCTGTGCCGGCTGGGCGCGAAGATGTAAAGGAGGCCGAGTGTGGAACAGTTCCGACTGAAACGGTCCAACCAGACCACCTCGACGCCGCTCGTGCGGGTCAGCGCGCCCTACTATCGGCTGCTCTGTCAGCTGAAGGCGGAAACGGGGCTGTCCATGAGCACGATCATCGGGCAGTGCATCGACTACGCCCTGGAGCACGGCGACGATCGAGACCGCGCTCTGCTGACCCAGTTCACCGGCGGCACCTTCCGGTGTCCGCTCCTGGGTGAGGAGGATAACGATGACACCTGACACACATGCTGTCCTGAGCGCATCCAGCGCCGGGCGGTGGCTCCGGTGCCCTCCGTCGGCCCAGCTGGCGGCCAAGGCGCCGGAGACCACATCCGACTACGCAGAGGCGGGGCGGCTGGCCCACGCCATCGGGGAGCTGAAGGCCCGGAAGCACTTCATGTCCGGCCTGGGCCCCAAGAAGTACGCCGCGGCCCTGAAGAAGCTGCAGGCGGATCCGCACTATGACCCGGCCATGGACACCGCCACGGATCTGTATCTGGATGTCCTGAAGGAGCAGGCAATGTCCTTCTCCCAGCCGCCCTTCGCGGCGCTGGAGATCCGGGTGGACTACAGCGACATCGCCCCGGCCGGCTTCGGGACCGCCGACGCGGTCCTGATCGGAAACGACGCCATCGTGGTATGCGACTACAAGAACGGCGCCGGCGTCCCGGTGGAGGCCGAGGAGAATCCCCAGATGAAACTCTACGCCTACGGCGCCCTGCGGACCTTCGGGCCCATGTTCGGGGACGCGATCCAGAAGATCCGGCTGGTGATCATCCAGCCACACGCCGGTGGCGTGAAGGTCTGGGACACCACACGGGAGGATCTGGACCGGTGGGCCCGGGAGACCGTGGCCCCCTCCGCCGCTCTGGCCGCCGAGGGGAAGGGTGACTTCTGCCCCGGCGAGTGGTGTGACAACTACTTCTGCCCGGTCCGGGCGACGTGCCGGGCCAGAGCGGAACACCTGCTGGGACTGGAAGCGCAGTTTCCTGCCGGGCCCGACGCCCCGGGCTTTTCCGGCCCGACGCTGACAGACGAGGAGATCGGCGACGTGCTGATCCGGGCCAAGGAGCTGGCCAAGTGGACCAAAGCGCTGGAGGACTATGCCTTCAGCACCCTGCTGGATGGCCGGCCCATCGCCGGCTGGAAGCTGGTGGCCGGCAGGACCTCCAGGGACTGGACCGGCGGCGCCGACGCCGCCTTCCCGGCGCTGATCACAGCGGGCGTACCCGAGGCGGTGCTGTGGGACCGGAGGCCCAAGACCCCCGCCGGACTGGAAAAGGAAGTGGGGAAGGAGGTTTACCGGACGACGGTGGCGCCTCTGGTGACTGTGAGCCCCGGCAAGCCCGCGCTGGCGCCGGAGAGCGACAAACGTCCGCCCTATGACCCCGCGGCAGCCGCGTTCCGGAAGGTGGGCGCCGATGACTGAGATCCGCATCGAGGCCGGCACGTTCCGGTGTACTCTCTATCCAGACGCGCTGGACCAGATCAGTCTGCCGGAGTACCGGAAGCTCCTGCGTCTGCTGATGACCGGCGCGATGACCCAGGAGCAGGAGGAGACCAACTCCCGCTCGATCCAAACGCTGCGGGAGTGGGCTCAGGGCGATGTGGCAGAGAAGAAAAAGCTCTGGGAAATGGCCCCGAAGGACGCGAAGAAAGCCGCCAGACGGAGCTACGACAAGACCAAGAAACGACACGACATCTTTTTTCAGGAGGTAGAAAAATATGGCCATCACCATTGAAAACGTCAGACTTTCCTATTGCAACCTGTTCCAGCCCAAGCCCCCCTTCAATAACCCCCAGGGGGATCCGAAGTTCTCCGTCACCGTGCTGGTGCCCAAGGCCAACACCCAGACCAAGGCCCTCATCGATCAGGCCGTTAATCAGGCCATCGATCTGGGCGTCAGCTCCAAGTGGGGCGGCGTGCGGCCCCCGCAGCCGGCTGTCTGCGTCCATGACGGCGACGGCGTCCGGCCCAGTGACGGAGCGGAGTTCGGCCCGGAGTGCAAGGGCTGCTGGGTCTTCACCGCCTCCTGCAAGGCGGACCGGCCGCCCTTCGTGGTGGACAGCCAGGTGCAGCGGATCATGGACCCTACACAGGTCTACAGCGGCATGTGGGGCAACGTCAGTGTGACCTTCTTCCCCTACAACGCCGCCGGCAAGAAGGGGATCGGCTGCGGCCTCAACGGTGTGCAGAAGGTCCGGGACGGCGAGCCTCTGGGCAGCACCGTGACGGCTGAGGAGGCATTCAAGCCCGTGGCGGATCCATGGGCCGTATAAGCATCGATATCGAGACATACTCAGACGTGGATCTGGGAAAGGCCGGAGCTTTCAAATACGCGCAGAGCCCGGCCTTTTCCATCCTCCTGTTTGCGTACAGTCTCGACGACGGCCCGGTGGAGGTGCTCGACCTGACACAGGGACCGCTGCCGCAGCGGCTGGAGCAACTGCTGCTGGATCCCGGCACCGTGAAGCACGCCTACAACGCCGCCTTCGAGTGGTACTGCCTGGCCCGGTATCTGGGCCTGTCCGAAGCGGAGACGGCCTCCTGGGCCGCACAGTGGCGCTGTACGATGCTGCACGGGCAATACTGCGGTCTGCCTGCCGGCCTGGCTGCCGTGGGCGAGGCGATGGGCCTGCCCCGCGACAAGCAGAAGGACAGCGTGGGGAAGGGTCTGATCACGTATTTCTGCAAGCCCTGCAAGCCCACGAAGACCAACGGGAAGCGGACCCGGAACCTGCCGCACCACGATCCGGACAAGTGGGCTCTGTTCACAGAGTACAACCGGCAGGACGTGGTGGCGGAGATGGAGATCGAGCGACGTCTCTCCGGCTTCCCCGTGCCGGAGACGGTCCAGCGCCAGTGGGTGATGGATCAGCGGATCAACCTTCGGGGCGTGGCGGTGGATCTGGAGCTGGTGGACGCCGCTCTGGATCTGGACGCCGACAATCACGAAATGCTGATCCGTGAGGCCCGGGAGATCAGCGGCCTTGACAACCCCAACAGCGTCGCCCAGCTGAAGAAGTGGCTGGAGAAGGAGCTGGACGAGGAAGTCAGCGACCTGCGAAAGGAGACCGTCAGCGACCTGCTGGGCAGAGAGCTGCCCAACGAGGACGCCATGCGGATCCTGGAGATCCGCCGGGATCTAGGCAAGGCCAGCAACAAGAAGTACGCTGCCATGGCCACCGCTGCCGGCGAGGACGGACGGATCCGGGGGCTGATGCAGTTTTACGGTGCCAGCCGGACAGGCCGGGAGGCCGGCCGGATCGTGCAGCCTCAGAACCTACCCCACGACACGGTGCCAATGGAGGCGCTGGCCCGGCAGCTGGTGAAAGATCGGAACACAGGCGGGATCCGCTTTGCCTTCGGGTCCCTCCCGCATACCCTGTCGGCACTGATCAGGACGGCACTGGTAGCGGGGCCGGGACAGACCTTCATCGACGCGGACTTCTCCGCCATCGAGGCGAGGGTCATCGCCTGGCTGGCAGGGGAGCAGTGGGTGCTGGACGTGTTCCGCACCCACGGGAAGATCTATGAGGCCACCGCCTCACAGATGTTCAACGTCCCCATGGAGCTGATCCGCAAGGGCAATCCCGAATACGCATACCGGGCGAAGGGCAAGGTGGCCACACTGGCCTTGGGCTACCAGGGCGGCCCCAGCGCTCTGATCGCCATGGGCGCCCTGAAGGCGGGGATCCCCGAAGAGGAGCTGCCGGACATCGTCCAGCGGTGGCGTGACGCCAACCCCTCGATCCGGCGCTTCTGGTACCGCGTGGAGGACGCCGCCCGGAAGGCCGTGGAGGGCTGCTGCCGGGTGGAGCTGCCGCTGAAGGAGCGGGATCCAGCCCGGGCGCGGGAGAACGAGGCCGCCATGGGCGCCGACAGAGGCGCCTTCAGCGACTATTTCAACACTGGCGCGTCGCTGGTCTTCGCCAGGAGGACGGATCCGAAAAACGGACTGGACTTCATGACCATCCAACTGCCCAGCGGCAGGAAGCTGTATTATGCGCATCCGCATTTGGGCCTGAACCGCTTCGGTGAGCCGGCCCTGTGCTACTGGGGCCAGAACGGCACCGGGAAGAAGTGGCAGGCCACGGAGACGTACGGCGGGAAGCTGGCAGAGAACATCACCCAGGCCGTGGCCCGGGATCTCCTGTTCTACGCTATGGAGAACCTGACCAGTGCCGGCTACCGGATCGTCTTCGACGTCCACGACGAGGTGGTGCTGGAGGCGCCGGAGGAGAAGGCGGATCTGCAGGGTGTGGTGGATATCATGTCCCGGACACCGCCCTGGGCGCCTGGTCTGCCTCTGAATGCCGACGGGTGGGTCAATCCGTTTTTCCATAAAGACTGAGGTGTACGCTTATGAAGCACGACCGACAAATCGTGATATCCATCGGCGAGAGCCGAAAATCAACGCGCTGGCAGCGACAGACGCTGATGCTGTCCGAGCTCTATGAGCGCCTGTCTCTGCCGGTGCGGTCAGACGAGACCATGGCGGAGTACCTGGCCATGCCGAAGGCAGAACAGGACGCCAGGAAGGACGTGGGCGGCTATGTGGCCGGCACGTTGGCCGGGCCCCGCCGGAAGGCCGGGGCGGTGACGGGCCGGGACGTCCTGACCTTGGATCTGGACAGCATCCCGCCCTGGGAGACCGACACCATCATCAAAAGAGTGGACGCGCTGGGCCCCGGCTACTGCATCTACTCCACCCGGAAGCATAGGCCGGACGCGCCGCGGCTGCGTGTGCTGATCCCGCTGGACCGGACGGCCACGGCGGAGGAGTATGAGGCCGTGGCCCGGCGGACGGCAGAGTGGATCGGCATGGATGTGATGGACCCCTCCACCTTCGAGCCGTCCCGGCTGATGTACTGGGGCTCCGTCTGCTCCGACGGCGAATGGATCTTCCGCACGGCTGACAAGCCATTCCTGGCTGTGGACGACGTGCTGGGCACCTATGCCGACTGGCACGATGTCACGGCGTGGCCCCGGGCAGCCGGGGAGACGACGCCGAAGAAGCTGGCGGCCAAGCAGCAGGACCCGGAGACCAAACCGGGCATCGTGGGCGCTTTCTGCCGCACGTACGACGTGCCCAGGGCCATGGATGAGCTGATACCCGGCGTCTACGAACCGACGGGAGAGGGGCGCTACACGTACACAGGAGGCTCCACGACTGGCGGAGCGGTGCTCTACGACGACGGCAAGTTCTTATTCTCCCACCACGCCACGGATCCATGCGGCGGCCAGCTGGTCAACGCCTGGGACATGGTGAGGCTGCACCGCTTCGGCGATCTTGACGACGAGGCCAAGGCCGGGACAGCCGGGGCCAGTCTGCCCAGCTATAAGGCAATGTCGGAGCTGGCGCTGCAGGACCCCGTCGTCAGCGGTCTGCTGTCAGACGAGCGATGGGCGGAGGCCACGAAGGCCTTCGGGCCTGTGGAGGAAGACGACGGTGCCTGGCGCAAGCCGCCGATGATGGTGCTGACCGGCAACGGCCACCCGGAGAAGTCAATGCGGAACTACCTGACTGCCCTGGAGCATGATCCCGGCGTACGAGGGAAGCTGCGTCTGAACCTCTTCTCCGGCAGGATCGACGTCACCGGCCCACTGCCATGGACACGGCCCGGGACGTCCGCCAGCTGGAACGACGACGACGCGGCGCAGCTGCGGATCTACTACGAACCCTTTTTCGGGAAGGTGCCGAAGAACGATCTCCTGGACGCCGTGGCAGCTGCTGCCAGTGATCAGGCATACCACCCCGTGCGGGACTATCTGACCGGGCTGACGTGGGACGGCACGCCACGGCTGGACACGCTGCTGATCGACTACCTGGGCGCCGCGGATGCGCCCTACACCAGGGCAGTCACCCGGAAGGCCTTCACAGCAGCAGCGGCGCGGATCCTCGCCCCGGGCTGCAAGTACGACACCATGCTGGTGCTGGTGGGCAAGCAGGGCAGGCACAAGTCCACACTGCTGGCCAAGCTGGGCGGCGAGTGGTTCTCCGACAGCCTGCGGACCTTCGGCGACAAGGACAGCATGGAGACGATCCAGGGTACCTGGATCAACGAGCTGTCGGAGATGCAGGCCCTGTCGAAGGCGGACGTCAACGCCGTGAAGATGTTCCTGTCCAAGACACACGACTACTACCGGGCGGCCTACGGCCGCTACACGGCGGACAGGCCCCGGCAGTGCGTCTTCTTCGGTACGACTAACTCGACGGAATGCCTGACGGATATTACCGGTGGCCGGCGGTTCTGGGTCTGCGACATCGACCAGCAGGGGAGGACGAAGAACGTCTTCCGGGATCTGGACGGCGAGCGGGACCAGATGTGGGCGGAGGCCGTGTTCCGATGGCGGGAAGGGGAGACCCTGCATCTGCCTCCGGAGCTCGATGCGATCGCCCGGCAGCTGCAGGAGGAGCACAGGACCCACCATCCGTGGGAGATGGTCATCCGGGAGTTCCTGGATCAGGAGATCCCCGTCGACTGGCCAAACTGGGACAAAGTACAGCGCGCTGCCTGGCGCAACGGTCAGGTGATCTACAACGACGCCACGGTCCCGAGGACTCGGGTCTGCCCCCTGGAAATCTGGTGCGAGGCCCTGGACCGGAAGAAGGGCGAGATGAAAAAAGGCGACGCCAGAGAGATCAATCAGATCCTCGAACAGATGCCAGGATGGCACCGCGCAGGGCTCCAGAGAGCGGGTGTGCCATACGGAAATCAGCGGTGTTTTGAGCGTTAACAAAGTGGCGATTCTGTTAACAAACATTTTTTTCCAGCCGTTAACATGCAAACAATCTCGAAAAATGAATGTTAACGGGTTAATCCATTGGGGCACAAGGGATTGAAGGCTCCGTTAACATATTAACATTATATTAGAAGAATATTTAAAAATGGGCGTAAAAACGCGCATACACGCATTATACGCACATGTACTTGCGTATATGTGCACACGCGCGCGTGCGCGCGCGAGGAAACGAGGTGAGATCGTGAGGGAATCCACGATAGAGGCCAAGCTGGTGAAGGCGGTGAAAGCGGCCGGCGGGCTGTGCTATAAGTTCGTGTCCCCGGGCAATCCCGGTGTGCCAGACCGGATCGTGATCCTTCCGGGCGGACGGACGATCTATGTGGAGCTGAAGACGGAAGTCGGACGGCTGTCCCGGATCCAGAAGTGGCAGCACGACGAGATCAGACGGAGGGGCGCTGATGTGCGGACCCTGAAGGGACCGGAGCAGGTGGCCGCCTTCGTGAAGGAGGTGCTGGGGTGAAGTGGGCGCCGCATGAGTACCAGCGGCAGGCCGTCGAGCGGATCATCCGGGAGCCCTTCGCCGGGCTATTCCTGGACATGGGCCTCGGCAAAACGGTGATCACGCTGACGGCCATCTCGGAGCTGATCTTCGACCGGTGGGCTGTGCGGCGGTGTCTGGTCATCGCTCCGAAGAAGGTGGCGGAGGCCACCTGGACCGCGGAGGCGGCGAAGTGGGACCATCTGAGCCACCTGAGTATCGTGCCGGTGCTGGGATCCGAGAAGCAGCGCCTCCGGGCTCTGGATCAGAGCGGCGACATCTGGGTGATCAACCGCGAAAACGTACCGTGGCTGGTGGATCATCTCCGCCACGGCTGGGACTTCGATATGGTGGTCCTGGACGAGTCGTCCAGTTTCAAGAATCCACGGAGCAAGCGTTTCCGGTCCCTGCGGCAGGTGCGCCCGAAGATCAGCCGGCTGGTGCTGCTGACCGGCACGCCGGCGCCGAACGGCCTGGAGGATCTCTGGGCGCAGATATGGCTGCTGGATCAGGGGCAGAGGCTGGGACGGACACTTACGGCCTACCGGGAGGCCTATTTCACGCAGGACTACGCCAGACCCGGGCAGATGTACCGGACGTACAGCCCACAGCCGGATGCCCAGGAGCGGATCCAAGCGGCCATTTCGGATCTGTGCATCAGCATGCGGGCGGAAGACTATCTGACCCTGCCGGATTACATCGAAGACGTCATTCCGGTGGAGCTGGACGCCAGAGCCGCCGCGGCATACCGCCGGCTGGAGCGGGAGCTGTTGCTGGAGGCAGGGGGCCAGATCATCACCGCCGGCACCGCCGCGGTCCTCAATGGGAAACTGCTGCAGCTGTGCAGCGGAGCCGTCTATGACACGGATGGGGCCGTGGCGGAGATCCACCGATGCAAGCTGGAGGCCTTCATGGAGTGCGTGGAGCAGCTGCACGGGGAACACGCCTTAGTGTTCTACTGGTACCGGCATGAGCTGGACAGACTGCTGGAGGTCCTGGAGGGATCCGGACTGCGGGCCCGGGTATATCATGGCGCCGGGGAAGAGCAGGCCTGGAACGCGGGGGAGATCGGTATCCTGCTGGCCCATCCGGCCAGCTGCGGCTACGGGCTGAACCTGCAGGCCGGGGGGCACCACGCCATCTGGTACGGCTATCCCAACTGGGCCCTGGAGCTCTACCAGCAGGCCAACCGTCGGCTGCACCGGCAGGGACAGGCCTTTCCGGTGATCAGCCACCATCTGGTGATCAGGGGCGGTATGGATGAGGCAGTCGTCAGCGCACTGCACGGCAAGGGCGATGTCCAGGAGACGCTGCTGCAGGCGCTGAAGGAACGTATCGAAAGGAGGACAAAGGATGGTAATGACGGACAGTGAGATCTGTTCGGAATACAGGCAGGCGAAGACGCCGCAGAAGCAGATCGGAATTCTGGCGGATATGAACTGCTGCGATAAGCGGGAGATTGTTGAGATCCTCCGGGCCAATGGTGAAACACTGCCGGGGAACTACGTAAAGAAGACGCCTGCGGAGAAAGCAATCCAGACGGCGAAAGCGGATGCGGGGAAACCCAAGCTGTCGTTGGTACCTTCGGAAATCATCCGCTGCATCGCCAGGGTCCGGGAATACGGGAACGCTAAATACCACGATCCGAACAACTGGAGGACCGTGGAGCCGGAGCGGTACAGGGATGCTTTGTACCGGCATCTGCTGGATTATATCGACGACCCTGCCGGCGTGGATCCGGAGAGCGGTTTGCCGCATCTTTGGCATCTGGCCTGTAACGTTGCTTTCCTGTGCGAGTTAGCGAGAGAGAGAGAGAGAGAGAGATGATCATTTATGAGCAGGCCCCGATACCGTTATCCGTGGTTCGGTTATGTGAGGGAGATCGTTCGCAGATATCCGACGATGAGGTCGGCCGCTGATGAGATCAAGCGGGTGAGCACTACCGCCGCGTATGGGCATCGGGGCGGTCGGGCTTCCGGTACGGCCAGGACGACGGAACAGGCGGCGTTGCGGCAGCTGTCCGATGCGGAGCAGGCGGAGCTGGATGCTGTAGAGCAGGCGATTTCCGTGTCGTCTCCGGAAACGATCGAGCTGGTCAGGTTGATATTCTGGCAGCAGTCTCATACGCTGCATGGTGCCGCCCTGCGCCAGCACATGAGCTACAACAGCGCCAGACGGCGGGTGCACCGGTTCCTGATCCGCGTCGCAAAATATCGCGGGCTGATGTAAAGATGGGCTCTAAATGAGTTTTAGATACCCTATACTGGTACCGTGTAAGCCTGGGATAAAAGGGCGGCCGGAGACAGCTCATGGTAACGGTCACCAGGACCGGGGCGCCTTTCATTCGCCTTCACCCGCCATGGCGCCGTCCTGTCCCGACACGGAGCATGTGGGGATTGTACACCGTCTTTAGTATGGCCAGGGGCGGGAGGCCGCGGTGTACTCGTGAGGTTATGACGACATCATGCAAATACTGCGGACGTACCCATCCGGTGGGCGTCGTCTGCGAGAAGAAACCGGTGCGGCCGCGATATGATCAGGCGTGGAGCGACAAACACAGGGGCGATCCTGAGAGGGTGTTCCGGTCCTCCAATGCCTGGAGGGCAAAGGCAGACCAGATCCGAGCGCGAGATTATCATCTATGCAGGGTCTGTCTCGACGGTGCCTTCGGCGCCTATACCACGCCGGGTATCCCGTGCCGGCTGCACGTCCATCATATCCGGCCGGTGGCGCAGGGGTGGGATGACCGCCTGGAGGACGGCAATCTGATCACGCTTTGCGTGAGACACCATGCCGAGGCCGACGACGGAAAGATACCGGCAGGGTATCTGTCCCGGCTTGCATATATCCCCCCGGTATTCAATCGAGAATGACGGGGGGTCCGGCACGAC
>Ga0310690_10003504_pt1 | contig 23372 bp, 14 predicted proteins | sample AusTroGonzalo_MG_2_FD_207661 | JGI IMG/M metagenome (GOLD analysis project Ga0310690, IMG submission 207661) | Bovine rumen microbial communities from tropical cattle in Woodstock, Queensland, Australia - Gonzalo_04 (v2) (version 2) | ecosystem: Host-associated > Mammals > Digestive system >... | reverse complement strand
CATCTTTCGACCTAATTCGTCGCGTACAACACCCGTGAAATAAACATTACGGAATGGTACATCTTTCAAATATTCCTCACCTGCCATAATCATACGTGCCACCCAGAAGAAGATAATATCCGGAGCAGTCACAAGGTCGCAGGTTGGATAATAATAGTTTATTTCCTTGTTGCCTGGGTTATTGATACCATCGAACAGGGAGATAGGCCAAAGCCATGAAGAGAACCATGTGTCGAGAGCATCCTCATCATGACGCAACTGGTCAATGGTGATGTTTTCGTAACCTTTGATCTGGTGTGCCTTCTCTAAGGCTTCTTCCTTTGTCAACGCTACCACGTATTTCTCTTCCTCCTCTTCTACAGTAGGCAGGAAGTAAGCAGGAATGCGGTGTCCCCACCACAACTGACGACTGATGCACCAGTCCTGAATGTTCTCCATCCAGTTGCGGTAGGTGTTGACATATTTCGTTGGGTAGAACTTAATCTTGCCTTCGAGTACAGGTGGCAGAGCAATGTCGGCAAAGTGCTTCATCGAGAGGAACCACTGCTTACAAAGGCGTGGCTCTACAGCTGTATCCTGATTACGCTCGCTGTAGCCCACCTTGTTCTCATAATCCTCCACCTTCTCCAACAGTCCGGCTTCCTTCAGGTCGATGGTTATCTGCTTGCGGACATCCATACGGTCCATACCCACGTAGAGTGGGCTTTGGTCTGAGATGGTTCCGTCAGGATTGAAGATATCGATGGTCTCAAGGTTGTGAGTCTTACCCAACGCATAGTCATTTACATCGTGAGCAGGTGTCACTTTCAGACAACCTGTTCCGAACTCTATGTCTACGTAGCGGTCCTCGATGACAGGGATGACACGATTCACCAATGGAACGATGACCTTCTGTCCACGCAGCCACTGATTCTTTGGGTCCTTAGGGTTGATACACATAGCGGTATCGCCCATAATCGTCTCAGGGCGAGTGGTAGCCACTACAGCATAGTAACCTTTCTCATCCTGATGGATGATATTGTCCTTAAGGTCCTTAGAGTCCTTAAGGTCGTTAAGGTCCTTAGGGTCGTTAAGGTCCTTAGGGTCACTAAGATAGTACTTCAAATAATACAGCTTGCTCTTTTCGTCCTTATAGATGACTTCCTCGCCCGAAAGCACGGTCTGAGCTTTTGGATCCCAGTTCACCATACGTAGGCCACGGTAGATGAGGCCTTTGTCGTAGAGGTCTACAAACACCTTGAGCACGCTTTCGCTACGAGGTTCGTCCATGGTGAAAGCGGTACGGTTCCAGTCGCACGATGCCCCAAGACGACGTAACTGCTTCAAGATGATGCCACCATGTTCGTTCGTCCAATCCCATGCATGTTCCAGGAATTGTTCACGAGTCAGGTCACGTTTCTTGATACCCTGCTGAGCCAGTTTGTTCACCACCTTCGCTTCGGTGGCAATGCTAGCATGGTCAGTACCTGGTACCCAACATGCGTTCTTACCATCAATACGAGCCTTACGAATCAGAATGTCCTGAATCGTATTGTTCAACATGTGTCCCATGTGAAGCACACCCGTCACGTTTGGTGGTGGAATCACAATTGTATAGGGTTCACGGTCATCGGGTTTGCTTGAAAACAACTCGTGGTCAAGCCAGTATTGATACCATTTTCCTTCCACTTCCGAAGGATTATATTTCGTAGCTAATTCCATCATTTCATTGATTAATCCTATATCTTTTCAATCAGCTCTCTCTAAAAACGGTTGCAAAGTTACGAAAAAAAAAGAACATGAAAGATTAAAGAAGAAATATTTTTGCAAAAACATACTAAAAAAGGATGCAAACCATAGCGGTTCGCATCCTTCTATCTGTTTATATGTTAATACCTTAATTATTTGAAGAGCTTTGGAGCCATGTTGTAGAGTGCACGACGCCAAGTGAGGAACTCGTGACCTGTACGGTCGCTCACATGTGAATCAGCATTGAAACCTGCTGCCTTAAGATCTTCAGCGGCCTTCTTGATGCGGTCAGGACCTTCTGTACCTCCGCAAGAAACGAAGATGTACTTAGGCTGGAGCTTCTTGTCAAGAGCCTCAACTTCCTGTGGAGTGTAAACACCACCTGAGAGGAGTCCCCAGTAGCCGAATACCTCTGGACGAGCGAGAGTGATACTGTGAGTTTCCATACCACCCATTGACAGACCTGCCATAGCACGATGGTTGCGGTCAGCAATAGTCTTAAAGTGGCTGTCTACGTAAGGAACCAACTCGTCGCAAAGCACGGTCTGGAAAGCATCGTAGCTGAAGCCGCCAAGACCACCGATACGTACACCGTTAGTCATACCATAAGTCATGACGATGATGAACGGGTCACACTTACCTGAAGCAATCATGTTGTCCATGATGAGGTTAGCACGTCCCTGAATTGGCCATGAAGTTTCGTTCTCTCCCCATCCGTGCTGCAGATAGAGTACAGGGAACTTCTTCTTGCCATCGTATGTAGGAGGTGTGTAAACGAATGCGCGACGGATGGTGTCGGTGCTAGCCGAGTGGAACAGAATCTGCTGTACGTTTCCGTGTGGCACGTTCTTCTCTGCATAGAAGTCCTCGTCTGGTGCAGGTATTTCGATACCGCTTTCCCAACGTGTTGAGCCGAAGTAGTTGCCTGTACCTGGGTCGTTGAATGTACCGCCGTCTATCAGGAGGTGATAGTAGTGGAAGCCTTCAACCAATGGCTGTGAAGTAGTAGCTTCCCAATAACCGCCGTCAACCTTATGCAGCACTGTACCGCCTGAGCCGCCAAGACCGAGGTTAACGATGACTGAACGAGCCTGTGGAGCATAGATGCGGAAACGTGCGTAGCCCTGAGAGTTCACCTGTGGATAAGCCTGATTCTCGTAGCAAGTTGGAGAAGGCTTGAAGTCTTCCTTGATAACTGCCTTGTCGTACTTAGGATCGAAGTCGCGGATCACACGGTAAACGCGCTTTGGACGGTAGTTCTCGTCGAATGGAAGTGGATAGTTGTTCACACCTACCCATGAGTCGCGGTCGCCGAGGTTCCAGAAGGTCACGTTGTCAACTTTGTCCTTGTGATTACGCATGATCTTGAAGAGCTCAGCATACTGGTGCTCCTGCATGATGCGTACCTGGTCGGTGATGACGTTGCCTTCGCCACGGCTGAACTGAAGCTGACCACCCATCTCTTCGTTGGCACGGATGTCAAGCTCAGTCATGTGGATATGGTCTACAATAGTAGAATACTTCTCCACAGCTGCCTCAATGTTCTCTGGAGTAGGACCATAGATATTGTAGTGGCCCTGCATACCGATACCATCGATTGGCACACCTTTAGCCTTCATAGCCTTTACCATGTCGTAGATACGGTCACGCTTGTCTGGGTTTGCTGCGTTGTAGTCATTATAAATAAGGATTGCCTTTGGATCTGCCTCACGAGCAAACTGGAATGCCTTTGCAATGAACTCGTCGCCACAGAGCTGATAGTGACGTGACTGACGGAAGTGACTTGCTGGCAGACCATATGCTGAAGTAGGAGTTGCAGGCTGTTGCTGCTGCTGACGACCGAAGCCGAAGCCGAAACCACCCTGCTGTCCACCACCATCGCTGATAGCCTCATTCACTACGTCCCATGCATAGACAATGTCCTTGTAGCGGTTCATTATGGTGTGGATGTGTACACGGAGTGAATCGTAGAAAACTTCCTTCTTCACTGGGTTACCCTTTGCATCTGTGAACATCCAGTCACAGAACTGGCTGTGCCAGCAGAGACAGTGACCACGGAGCTTGATACCATTCTCACGGCAGAAGTTTGCAATGCGGTCTGCATTGGTCCAGTTCCATACACCTGGACGTGGATGAACTGATCCTGGCTTCATGTCGTTCTCAGCGGTGATACTATTAAAGTTGCGCTTAATCAATGCAACCTGATCTTCTGCACTGAGGTTTCTCATGTTAACTGCGACACCAATAGTGAAGTAATCCTTGTAAGTGTCTTTGTAACCGATTCCGTCGTCAACTTGCTGACCGAAACCGAATCCCTGAGCGAATGCAGCAGAACTCATTGCTGCCATCGCCATTGTAACCATTACGGCTTTCAATGTTCTTTTCATAAATCTGTTAGTTTGTTTGAGGTTTATTTATAATTGATTTGGTATATTTTCTTAAGGCCTTTGTAAGTACCTGTAACAGTAGCCTTGCCCTGTTCCTGAATATCAATGGCTGTCACCACTTCCTTTGAAGGACAGCTTACACGGAGGTCCTTGAGTTCTCCGTCGTAATTGATTTCATAGTGGAACACATCGCAGATACCGTTCTGGTTGGTTGAACGGATTGGTGTTGCAGGCAGGTCGAGCTTCTTACCGTCCATCGTAATCTCAAGCACTGGAGGAACCGGACGTTCGAGCTTCACCTTTGCAGATGAGAAGCCGATTCCATGCATATCAAACAGTTGTTCACGTCCGTCAGCTTCTGCTTCAGCTACAAGATAGATGGCGTGTTTACCCTTAAGACCTTCCACTGCAGCTGCCACATCAGCCGTAAACTTCGTGCTTTTCTTTGCTGCTCCAGCAGGTACGCTGATGGTAGCAATCTTCTTACCGTTCCATGTAGAATTTGCGTATGGGCCATCGAGCATCACATTGATCTTGAATGCCTTATCGGTACGTGGAGTGATGAAGAGGTTGATCGCTGTCTTGTTGCCTTTCTTGGCGCCAGCGAATGCCTTCACACCTTTTGTTGCTTTAGCCAGACCACCGAAGCCAAAATATTTGAAGCCCACGATACCACCTGCAGTGATACCTGTAAGGTCCATGTTATTGTCCCAACAATCCCATGTATCTTGCATCCAACCTGGGTTAGACATATAGCATGCATAACCTGCTGAGTAGTAAGCGTAAGGATTGAGACCGAAAATCATGAAACCTTCCGAAGTAACTTCTGCACCGGTATATTCAGTGCCATCGCTTGCCTTTGCAGTCCACACTTCGTTTGGTGCGTATGGATCGTATGCTCGGATGGTCAACTTACCGCCATCAGCCACTTTCTTTTCATCCCACTCTATCTTCACCGGAGCAACCATTGACTGACGAGCATTACCGAAGCCGCGTGGAGGACGATGATAGAACACGTACCACTGGCCGTTGATAACCTGCAGACTACCGTGAGTATTGTGTGCAGAGTTAGATGTAACAAGTTTGGTTCCGTCTTCGTTGGTTACGACACCACGAGAGTCAACCAACACACCACCACTGCGCCAAGGACCGAGAGGAGAGTCACCGAAAGCATAACGCAATGCAGAGTTGGTACTGCCGAGGCCATAGTCAGGACCTGAGTAGCCAGAGAATACCATCACATACTTATTACCTACCTGACGGATAGACGATGCTTCGAAGAAGTTAAACTCACCTGGGTTCTGACCTTTGTAGAGTGCAGGATATTCTGTTCCCTGTGGGTCACGAACGACACCGTAGCGAGCACTTGCGGGGATGAAATAGTCATGAAGTTGTGTACCAGGACGTACTGAGTACATGGTATTCTGATCCAACTCAGCAGCCGTAGAGTGCTGGAATCCCCAGAATCCGTAAGCACGGAAGCCGATATTATAGTCAGGGTCATTCTTGTCGGTAATTTCCTCGATAAAGATAGAAGGGTCGAAGTCAATCACACTTCCTGGCAGACAGCCAGTTCCCTGTTCATTAGCATTGATTGGAACGAAAGGTCCATCTGGACGGTCACTCTTGGCTACCATACCAATACGTCCCCAACCACGACTATGTGGATAGAGGTAATAGGTCTTCTTTCCGTTCTTGTCTTTCACGCAAACGAGGTCAGGAGCATACATAACGTCCCACTGATTTGAAATGAAATAAGTGAAGATTGGGCCTTCGTCACGCCAACTGGCAAGGTCCTCTACTGGTGCCGACCACATGTGAACGTCGGGGCCACAATAGCTGTTGACACGAACATCGTGCGAACCGATGATGTAAGCACGCAATTTACCTGGCTTGTCTGGGTCCTCAAAGACACGAGGTTCACCATCGGGCAGATGTTCCCAAAGAGGAATATAGGGATTACCACCATAATGTGATACATAACGATCTTTCACTGGAAGTTGTTTCTGTGCATGGGCAGTGTTCGCCGTACCGAAAGTGGCGAGCGATGCAACCATACCTGCAAGTAGTAGTTGTTTGATTGTTTTCATGTTGATATTAATTGTTTAGACACTTTACTGCTATTCTGTAAAATTGCTGCAAAAATACGATATATTTTTAATATAAAGACTATCTAAGTACTATTTTTTAAGTTTTTGTATCAAAAGTAATAGTTTTTCGTACGTAATCTCAGTGAAATCTGCGATAATGGCATGACAGAGCAGACGAATAGACTCCGCAGAATTGTTGGTTGTAAGACCGATGGTAGTGATGCCCGACGCCATTCCTGCTTCAAGCCCATTGAACGCATCTTCAAAGACGACACACTCCGATAGTTGGGCGTCAAACACCTCCGCACCATGGATATAGCAATCGGGCGCAGGCTTTGATGCTGTGAAATCTTCAGACGTGAGGATACGATCAAACATTGCCAGGAACTCAGGCCGTTGTCGCCGAACGCTATCCATCTTCTTCTGGTTCGAACTAGTGACGATAGCACATTTCACACCGTGTTGTTTCAAATCGGCCACAAACGCCTCTGCACCAGAAACGGGCCGATAGTCCATCTGGGCCTCCCACTCGTCAAGCCCCTTCGTAATCTCGGTCTGCCATGCAGGGTCAGGGAAATACCGGTCGAAGATCTGCGTCAACGTCGTACCTTTAATCAGATACTCCAGTCGTGGCACATCTGGCCGATACGTTCGAGCCATCCGTCCCCAGAATTGGGTGTACTGCCCCTCAGTATCGACTAACGTTCCATCGAAGTCGAACAAAGCAACTTTAAGATTCTGTTTCATCGTGAAAAAAGGCGGAGGCCGATGCCCCCGCTTACTTTAACTTGCCTTATTTGGGCTTATTCATTATCGGCTTACTTCAGCTTGATGCTGTTCAAAATACCGAGAACATCTGGATCGTTGGGTACTTCAGACGAAGAGCCTACGCGAATCACACCATGACCCATCTGGGCGAGGTAAACTGTCTTGAAGCCCTGAGCGTTCCTAAATACCTGCCAAGTAACGTCAGCAGCACTGATATCTTCAAGTTGTTCGTCAGCTGCTGCACTGATGGTCTTTGCCCAGTTAGCTACGTCAGCCTCAGCCTGCTCCTTGAAATTAAGTTCTACAGGTCCGCTTACGGTCATTTCTGATACATACTGCTTTGCCTCGAAGCCTCCAGGAATCTCAACGGTATACCAACCACGATCCTCCACGGTTGATCCAACCTCATCGGCCTCAACCTCTACTTTCTCAGCATCCTCTTCTACCTCAACAGCAGTAGAGTCTACGTTTGTTGTTACATTTACATTACCTACACACGATACCGTCATTACAGCCATAGCTGCGACAGCGAATGAGAATAATACTTTCTTCATAATGCTTTAAACTGTTTAAATTGTTAATATGTGAGTAAACTCTCTTCTTTTATTCGACGACAAAGGTAGTAAATAATTCATAATGCATCATTCATAATGCAGAAATATTTGCTATTTTCATCTCATTTTTGTAAATAATCTTCATTTTTCAATCCTCAATCTTTATTTTTTTCGTACCTTTGACCCAGAAAATTACAACCATATCGCATGAAACAACTCATCATCATACTCGCTGCACTCTTTGTGCAGACGGCCAAGGCTCAAACAGCAGAAGTGACACCCACACAGGCTGACGGTATCCGACACATCCGCATGGAAGCCGTAACAGACCGCATTATCCGCGTCCGTGCCACTGCCGAGGAATCATTCCCCACGAAGCAAAGCCTCATCGTTGTGACACAAACCGGACGGAAGCCACATACCAGCATCACCAAGGAAAACGGTGCCATCGTGCTCAGAACCAAAGAGTTGAAAGCCCTCATCGACAGCCAGACGGGTCGTATGGCATTCTACGACAACACAGGAAAGCTCCTGTTGAAAGAAGCGGAAAGCGGCACAAGCATACGCCCCTTCCGAGTGCCCGAACGCGAAATAGGCGTAGCACAGCGTTCCCTCTCCGACCGTGAACTGAACGGCTACTCATGGCAACTTGTGTTCGACAGTTCCCCTGTCGAAGCTTTCTACGGACTCGGTCAGCACCAGTCGGGCGACATGAACTATAAGGGAAAGAACGAGGACCTCTTCCAGTACAACACGAAAGTATCGACACCTTTCGTCGTCAGCAACCAAGGCTATGGCATCCTGTGGGATAGCTACTCCTATTGCCGTTTCGGTAAGGCTGACGAATACCGCCAGTTGGGCGACGTGTTCCATATATATAATAAGGAAGGTAGGGAAGGTAGCCTCACTGGAACTTATGCCGAACGTGGAGGCCGTACACTGAGCCGCGACGAAGACTCCATCTATTTCGAAAATTCCGAAACCATTGTCAACCTGCCCAAAGGAATCCGACTGCAAGGAGCTACCGTCACATTCGAAGGAACACTGGAGCCGCTGACCGATGCCACTTATCATTTCATCCTCTATTATGCCGGGTACATCCGCGTCTTGATGAACGGAAAGGAAGTCGTGGCCGAACGCTGGCGCACAGCATGGAACCCCAATGCATGGAAGTTCGACGTACCGATGCATCGAGGCGAAAAGACCGCTCTCCGCATCGAATGGCAACCCGACGGCGGCACCAGCTACTGCGGACTTCGTGTAGCGACACCCACCACTGAAACAGAACAGAACCGCCTCTCCATCTGGAGCGAAATGTCGCGCGATATGGACTATTACTTCATCGCCGGAGACGACATCGACCAAGTCATCAGCGGCTACCGCACACTCACTGGTCGTGCCCCCATCCTCCCCAAGTGGGCATTGGGATTCTGGCAAAGTCGCGAACGCTATAAGACACAGGACGAACTCGTCAGCACACTACAGGAATTCCGCGACCGTCAGATTCCTATTGACAACATCGTGCAAGACTGGAGCTACTGGGAGGAGAACCAATGGGGAAGCCATGAGTTCGACAAGAGTCGCTACCCCGACCCACAGAAAATGCTTGACGATGTACACCGCCTCCACGGACGCTTCATGATCAGCGTCTGGCCGAAATTCTATGTCAACACCGACCACTACAAAGCCCTCGACCAGCACGGATGGATGTACCATCAGGCCATCAAGGACAACATCCTCGACTGGATAGGCCGCGGCTATCTTGGCAGTTTCTACGATGCCTATGACACCGATGCCCGCAAGCTATTTTGGCAACAGATGGACGACAAACTCTACACCGGTCTCGCTCGAAAAGGGACTTCTAACTCTATACTCTCAACGCTAAACTCTCAACTTTTAATCGATGCCTGGTGGATGGATGCCTCCGAACCGAACGTGCGCGACTGTACCCCGATGTGGTACCGCAAAGCACTCTGTGGTCCGACCGCTCTCGGCACCTCTACAGAATACTTCAACGCCTACGCTCTTGTCAATGCCGAAGCCATCTACAACGGGCAGCGAGGCGTAAATCCTAATACGAGAGTATTTTTATTGACTCGTAGCGGATTCGCAGGTGAACAACGTTATAGCACCGCCACATGGAGCGGCGATATCGGTACTCGCTGGGAAGATATGCGGGCACAGATGACCGCCGGCCTCAACTACCAGATGGTTGGACTTCCCTTCTGGGGCATGGACATCGGCGGTTTCTGTGTCGAAAACCGATACGTCGCTGCCCAGCAACTCTTCGACCGTACAGGACAAGAGAATGAAGACCTTAAGGAATGGCGCGAACTCCAAACTCGCTGGCATCAGTTCGGCTGCTTCGTTCCACTCTACCGCACACACGGGCAATGGCCTCTGCGCGAAGTGTGGAACATCGCCCCTGAAACCCATCCAGCCTACATGAGCATCACGTGGTATCATCGCCTGCGCTATTTCCTCATGCCGTACATCTATTCTTTGGCAGCTAAAGTTCACTTCGACGACTACACCATGATGCGCGGTCTGGCGATGGACTACCCTACCGACTCACGTGTCCTCGACATTGGTGACCAATGGATGTTCGGGCCGGCGCTGATGGCGTGTCCTGTCAGTGAGTACAAAGCCCGCTCACGTAGCGTCTACTTCCCCAAAGGTGGATGGTACGACTTTTATAGCGGTAAGTATATCGAAGGCGGTCAGACCCTCACCGTCGATGCCCCATATGAGCGCATCCCTGTCTTTGCCCGTTCCGGTAGCATCCTAACACTCGGTCCTATGATGCAGTGGAGCGATGAGAAGCCAGCCGACCTCATTCACATCCTTGTCTACGAAGGTGCTGACGGACAGTTCACCCTCTACGAAGATGAAGGAACTAACTACAACTACGAACGTGGCAAGTATGCCACCATCCCCTTCAGCTACAACGATGCCACCCGCCGCTTCACCATCGGTCAGCGCAAGGGCAGCTTCCCCGGTATGCTGAAGACCCGCAAGTTCATGGTGCAGCTCATCCGCAAAGGCGAAGCCACCCCACTCGACCTCTACTCCCCAGGCGGCATCCTGGCCACCTACACCGGCAAACCTCTCACAATAACCCTCCGAAAACAATAAGGCCTATTAGGCCCATTAGCCCCATAATAAAACATCCCCCCTATGACAAAGAAACTCCTAACCATCGTCCTGCTGTTCATCGCTACAGCAACATTCGCCCAGCGCACCACTGACCTACTGGACCGCGGTCTCGTAGCAGTTCCTGCTGCATCGGGCAGCGGCAACCTCGTTTCGTGGCGCGTATTCGCCGAAGAATACTACGACGTCACCTATAACCTCTACTGCGACGGTACGCAAGTGGCCAAGAATCTCTCGGCCTCCAACTACACCCACACCGCTGGTACAGCAACAAGCAAGTACCAAGTGGCTGCTGTCGTTCGTGGTGTAGAGCAAGAAAAGTGTGATGCCATCACCCGCTGGGCAAACGGTATGCTCACCATTCCCGTGCAGCCAATCATCGGACGCGACGGCACCGATGTCACCACTCACTACACACTCAACGACATCTCGTTAGGCGACCTCGACGGCGACGGCATCGTAGAATTCATCGTAAAACGCCCATGCGACCAAGCAGCCAACGTGTCGCAGAAGAACTGCTTCCACGTGCTCGACTGCTACGACCACAAAGGCAACCGCCTGTGGTGGATCGATCTCGGCCCGAATATGCTGTCGGGAGCCGACGAGCAATGGGACTGCGTATGCTACGACTGGGATGGTGACGGCAAGGCAGAAGTCTTGCTCCGCATTCAGGACAACGCCTACATCCATTATGCCGACGGAACACAAGAACTGATTGGCTCTTCCACCGTCGACACTCGTTGGGACGGCATCGAGTACACCTCTTCAGGCAACGAATACCTCCTCTATTTGGAAGGAGCAACAGGGCATCCCTATAACATAGGTCCCACACAACACCCACATTACGCCGACTATCCGCTCACTCGCGGCCAGGACAGCGACTGGGGAAGCGGCATCGTGGGCCACCGCTCCACGAAGCACTACTTCGGTGCTCCTTTCCTCGACGGGCGCCATGCCAGCATCTTCCTCGGACGCGGCTGCTACACCATGCATAAGTTCGCAGCCTACGACGTTGACCCATTGACCCATCAGCTCACACGCCGCTGGTACTGGGAAAACAACGCCAGCGGACCATGGTTCGGTCAGGGATACCACAACTTCGCCATCGGCGATGTCGACTGGGACGGGCGCGACGAGATTATCTTCGGCTCGATGATTATCGACGACAACGGTAAGGGACTCAGCACCACTGGCTTAGGCCACGGCGATGCCCAACACTGTGCCGACCTTGACCCCTATCGCCGCTATGAGGAGCAATTTGCTTGCAATGAGAGCAGTCCGGCAATGAACTACCGCAACGCCGTCACTTCACAGATGTACTATCGCCACAAAGCAGATGGCGACGACGGTCGTGCACTCTGTGCCAACTTCACCAACACCTACCCAGGTTCCGTGGGACGTAGCGTCAGCACAGGATGGATTAGTACCGTTGCCGATAAGGAGATTTCTGAACTTGCTGGCGACAATTTCATCAGTTGGGCCGACCTCAACCAGCGCATCTACTGGGATGGAGACTTGCTCGATGAATACTTCGACAGTCCAGGAACGGAAGGCTACGGTGCCATCTACAAGCCAGCCGAAGCGGGCGGCGGCCGTTGGAACTTCTCTGATTCGAAGTGCAACAACTGGACGAAAAATAATCCGGGAGCCATTGCCGACATCTTCGGCGACTGGCGCGAGGAACTGGTGATGCGTCGTAGCGACAACACTGCCATCCTCGTCTACACCACCGGCATCGCGACGAAATACCGCATCACTACCCTCTGGCACGACCATCAGTACCGCAATGCGATGGTATGGCAGAGTATGGGTTACAACCAACCACCACACAAGAGCTACTTCCTTGGCGAACTCGAGGGTATTACCGTCGCACCGCCACCATTGACTATGACAGGTCGAAAGGAAGTGAAGAATGGTGGCACCATCACCACCACCGAGGATCACCTCATCGTGTGCGAGACGAACGACACCCATATCTCGATTGCTGATGGCGCAAGTCCATATATGGTGACCTTCAACGTGCCGTCGTGGGTGCAGGGTACAGCAGGAAGCGGTGCCACATCCGCCAACCCAACCATCAAGTATGACTTCTACACCTGCGACGTAACAGGAGGAGCCTTGACGGGTAACACGCGCGTTGTAAAACAAGGTGACGGCATCCTTCGTCTGCCTAATGTCCAGATGACCTTCACTGGCGGCATGGACGTATGGGCCGGCACACTCTGCTTCGACGGCCAAATGCCTTGGTCTTCCCTATGGCTCAACCGTTTTGCCGAACTCAATAGCGACGGCGGATACTTCAACACCATCAAGGCCGACTATGGGTCGGTCATCCGTCCAGGCGGACCCGATAAGGCAGGTGTGATCGAAGTGTACCAAGAGATGCGACTGGGCATCGGAGCATGTCTAGAGCTGGACGTCTATTCCGAAGGACATCAATCAGACTGCATCAATCTATGGGGTGGTGTCATCAAAGAAAAGAAAACCACAGAGGCGTGGAAGAAATACGGACCTCAGTACCTGCAGCCTTTCATCCGCATCGTGGAGCATAAGGCCGAGGGCGCTACGACACTCGATCCAGGCGATTACGTCATCGGAAAGTACTTTATAGACATAGGCCCATATACCGTCGAGGGTATCAAAGTCGAGGGCATCACCGACCTGTGGCATGAGCTGTTCGTCGATGAGCAGGGACGTGTCATCCTACGGCTTCATGAAGCCCGACCTGCGAGCGAAATCGTATGGAAGGGCGAGGATTCAAATACGTGGGACTTCGCCAAGACACCGAACTTTTTCATCGCAGGCGATGCCGAGCAGAAGCCTGAGATATTCGTCAAAGGCGACATCGTCAACTTCACCGACGAGTGCGTGCGAGGTGTGGTCGAACTGATTGATGAGGTCGAAGCCGACACAGTACGCTTCACCAACGACCAGAAGACCTACACCCTTCAAGGCACTGGCGAACTCATGGGCAATACCGCCTTTGTGAAGGAGGGCAGCAAACGCGTCACCATCAGTCTTGAGAGCAGTTATACTGGTGGCAACTACCTGCGTGGCGGCATCACCGTCGTCGGGGCACTGGCCAACAGCACTAAGCCGAAAGGTAATCTCGGCAGTATGACCACCAGTCCAGCAAAGTTCACCATGAGCAACGGCGCCGAACTACAGACCACCGCAGCCGTGACGAATGGTTCCCCTATTCGTATGATTGGCGATGGCGGTATCATCAACAACTCCGCCGACTTCACCCAAGAGGCTGCCTTCAGCGGCACCACCCTCACCAAACGCGGTAGCGGATGGCTCAAGCCAGGTGTCGAGAGTACGCTCCGTAAGCTCATCGTCGAAGCAGGTACCGTCGATGCAGGGGCTAAGGTAGCAAGCAACATCGAACTGCAAGGTTCGGCAGCCATCACTGGCAACGGATTCCTCACCACACCAATTCTCGTAGCCGACAAGGCAAAAGCGAAACTCACCACGATGAACCGCCAGACCACCAATCTCGCACTCACCGGCAACGGACAGCTCACCGTCTACTGCGCCACAGAGAAAGGCAATGGTTACTACGCTACACGTACACCCATCGCCCTCAACCTTTCGAAGTTCCAAGGCATACTCGTGGCCGAGGCCACCTACGCCGAGGACGGACGCTTCACCCTCGACACCAGCTCGGGCGGCGACGGCTGGATACTCAACATCCCCGAAGGCCGATACGTACAGAACAGTGGCAAGACCCTTCGCATGGGGCAGCTCACAGGCAAAGGGTCGCTCGGAGGTTATAGTGCCTTCCGCAACGGTGTCACAGCTGTAGCCAATACTTGGCAAGTAGGCAACGACACCATCGACTATACGTTCGACGGCAGCGTCACCAGCATCGACAACTTCACCAAAATGGGCAAGAACCGCATGACCGTGAAGGGCACATGGGACAACACAGGCACCGTCGCCATCAACGGTGGTAGCATCATGATCGACGGAGGCTCACTCGGCACTGGTACACTCACCGTAGCCCGCAACACCACCATAATGGGTGTCGGAACCCTTGCCAATAGCAATATCACCATTAACGGCAACATCCAGCCAGGTAAGAGCAACGCCGCCCTCAATGCCACCATCAACTGCGGTGGAAAGAACCTCACCATCGCCTCGACCGGCACCTACACCGTCACCGTTCGCCGCTGCGCCACGAAGTCGAACGATGGATGCGCCAACATCACCAATATCGGCAAACTGACCCTCAGCGGTACAGTCCGTGTTGAGCTGTCGCCCTACCAGAACTTCGCTGTCGGCGACTCCGTTCGCATCTTCACCTGCACAACATTCAGCGGCAATCCCAAACTCATCCTCCCACGTCAGTACCGATGGGACACCAGCCGCATCCGCGAAGGCCTCCTCTTCATCACCGCCATTGTTCCACCCGAAGACGTGAACTGCGACGGCACCGTCGACACCCAGGATGTCCTTGCTATCTACCAGTACATTCAGGATGGCACCCTCCCCCTCGAGGGAGACGGAGAGGGGCCTGATGTCAATCAGGATGGCATTGTCGACACCCAGGATGTACTGAAGATATACGAGTATATCGCCAGTCATTAACGATTAAGACATATAGACACAAGAACAGGCTGACGGTATCTATCGCCAGCCTGTGCAATTATCGAATAATAACTTTTTCTGCAAGATTTTGAGTTTTTCTGTAGTATCTACGAAGATTGTGCGTCTAATAAGAGAAAGTTCATGTGTTTAATAATAAAAATAGGAAGATTATGATTTCAACAACTACTCCAACAATCGAAGGGCACCCCATTACGAAGTATTACGGTGTCGTTACAAGTGAGGTTATTATCGGTGCAAATTTCATTAAGGACCTGGTGGCCAGTTTCCATGATGTGTTTGGCGGACGTTCGCGCGACTATGAGAAAGTGCTGGCCGAGGCAAAAGAGGCGGCTATGCAGGAACTGCAGCAGCGTGCAGCGCAGTTAGGTGCCAATGCGGTTGTCGGCATAGACTTTGACTATGAGACAATCGGCCAGAGTGCCAGTATGCTGATGGTTGCATGTAGCGGAACGGCTGTTTCAATCGATTAACCTTCGTCCCTTCTACAAAAACACAAGCGGCGCCTCTCTCAATGATAGGCGTCGCTTGGTCTATGATGAGGAAAAGTGCTACTTGAACAGTAGTGGCGCGAAAGTGTTGAGATACAGGCGCCAGTTGGCCCAAGTGTGGCCACCCTCAGATACGTAGAAGGTGTGCTTGAGGCCCTCGTCGGTGAGGGTCTTGTCAAGGGTCTTTGCATTCTCGAACAGGAAGTCGCTATCGCCACAGGCAAGCCAGTAGAGTTTATAACCACTCTTCTTCAAGGCACGGAGTTGGTTGAGTGACTCCTCTGATGGATTAGCTCCCATGGAAAGTGGACAGATGTAGTCGAACACGTCTGGATAGAGCTGCGAGGCAGTGATGGTATGGCCACCACCCATCGATAGTCCGGCAATAGCACGACGGGCCTTGCGGGCATCGGCACGGAAGTTCTTCTCGATGAACGGCACGATTTCGGTCACGAGACTCTTCACGTATGCATTCGCCATCTCAGGCGAACGGGTGTTGATGCGGGCAGTCTCCAGTCCCAGCGTCTGTGCAGCCTGTTGGTTTGGGTTACCGTTCGGTATGACGACAATCATCGGCTCGGCTTTGCCCTGCTCGATGAGGTTGTCGAGAATCTGTGCTGCACGACCCATTGAGAGCCACGCTTCCTCATCGCCACCCGCTCCGTGGAGCAGATAGAGCACAGGATATTTCTTCGTAGGATTGTCCTCGTACCCGTAGGGCGTGTAGACGGCCAAACGACGGTTGATACCGAGCAACTTGCTGTCGTACCAACGATAAGTGACCGTACCACGTTTGTTGGCTTCGAAATAGTTCTGCGTACGTTCGCCCTTCACCATCAGCATGTTGAGGTAACGGGTACCATCGCGCTGCACGAAATAGTTCTGAGGATCGTTCACTGCCACGCCATCGACCACAAAGTTATACGTGTAGATTTCTGGTGACGGAGTAGCAATAGTGGTTTGCCACACTCCGTTCGCAGTTTTCGTCATACGCTGACCACGCCCGCCCCAGTTGCCTTGCAGTGACACCTGCTGCGCCTGCGGTGCATTGATACGGAAGGTGACCGAGTCACCCTTGAATTCGGGAGATACCACCTGCTGACGGCCTCCACGATTGAAATTGTTCAACTCTTGAGCATGAAGAGTGAAGAATGAAGCGTGAAGCGTGAAAAGGCTGCACGCAAGAGTAATGATTGTTCGTTTCATGGTTTATGATGAATTATGAATTATGCATTATGAATTATGGAGTGTTCAGTCCATTGGATATCGTACGCCCCACTTCTCACGCAACTCATCCATTAGCTGCATGATGTAGAGGGTCTCGTAAAGTGGCATTTCGCGCGGTTCGAGTAGTCCTTCGGCCAACGCATCGCGACAGGCGATGAACTGGTACTCGTAGCCGGTGATTTGCTCGGGAACGGCGAATTCCTCAACGAAGGTGCGGTCGTGTCCCGACAGTCGTACCCTCTGCGGATTGTTGATATTGTCGATAATGATATTACCCTCCGTACCGGCAATGACACCGATATTATCGCCTACACAGCAAGCACTCGATTGGAGGTTCGCCATGATACCAGAGGTAAGGACGAGGGTGATGGTGTTCGTAAGATCCATACCTGTCTGCGACTTCACACAATTCCCTTCCATCGACAATATATCCTCGTTGATGAACATACGCACAAAATTGAGCGCATACACACCGAGGTCGAGCAACGCACCGCCGCAGAGGTCGGGACGCATGATGCGAGGTTTGTCACCCATCGAATAGCCCAGCGTTGCCGTCACGAGGTGCGGCGTTCCGATACGTCCGTCTGCAATCATCTTTCTCACCATCGGAACGACAGGCTGATAGCGTGTCCAGATAGCCTCAGCAATGAATACCTTACGGCTTTGCGCCAGATCGACAATCTCCTTGGCCTGACGAAGATTCGCCATAAAGGCCTTCTCCACCAAACACGGTTTACCACGAAGCAGAGCCTCGCGTGTTACATCATAATGGTGGGAATGAGGTGTAGCAACATATACCAAATCGACATCGGGGTCATCGAGCAATGCAGCATACGAACCGTACGCCTTCGTGCAGCCCCATTGCGCGGCAAAAGCATCGGCCTTCTCCTGCGAACGGGATGCAATGGCGTAACAATCGATAGTGTCCAAATGTTTGAGAGTGATGGCAGCTTTCTCTGCAATCCAGCCAGCACCGATAATACCTACTTTCATCGTTTTCATGGAAATAAAGATTAAAGTCGTTTAACGTTTAAAGTCAGTTTATGAGTTCAAGAGAGTTATCGTACGCTGGATGGCATCACGGATCGTGTATTTCGGCGTGAAACCGATGCCTTTCAGTCGCGCATTATCGAGGATGGCTTTCGTAGCAATGCTGAATCCTTTCGACTCGGTCTCAGTTGGAAGGTCGAACACCACCTGCCTGCCTGCGCACTCAGCACAGATAGCGGCAAATTCTCGCAAATGCACATCGCTCGCCTCGTTGCTGATATTGTACGGCACACCCTCTTCACCGTGAAGCAATACATGAAGCATCGCTGCTACCGCATCGGCCACGTATGTATAAGAGAAGTACTGCTCGCCCTTGCTCTTCAGCACGATATCCTCCCCTGCTACAGCTTTCTGGATGAACTGTGATGACGCCTTCGTATCGGATGCCAGCATCGTGGGGCCAAACACACGTGAGAGACGCACAATCTTCACCTTCACACGCTTCTCGGCCATGTACGACTGACACAACGCCTCGCTCACACGCTTCGACTCGGGATAAGAAGAACGGGCATTCTTCAGATTGAGCGTCCCTGTATAGTCTTCTGTAAACACATCATCCTCATGTGCGTTTCCATATACCTCTACAGTCGACGGATAGAGCACCGTAGCACCCGTCAGTTGAGCAAGTTCCAATGCATACTCCGCCCCTTTCACATTAATCATGATGGTCTCCACTGGGTACTGTGAATAAGCGAGCGGATGAGTATGGCTGGCAAGAGGGACAATATAATCCAATTTTTTATTTAACGATTTACTATTTACTATTTCCCCATAAAATGGCTTCGTGATGTCGTGCTCCAAAAACTCGAAGTGTGGGGAGTCGAAGTACTCACCCAGACGTTCTGCAGCCTTATTGCGACTGCGCCCTACAGCAATGACATCTACGTTACCCATCTGCATCAGTGCATCGATGAGTTGTACGCCAATGAGGCCTGTGGCTCCTGTAATCAGGAACCGCTTGCCATGCAATTGCTCAACATCCTTGACTGCAAGAATATTGGCAAGGTCTTCTTGATATAATGGATGCTGCTTATTCATTATTTCTTATATACCCTTTAAATATCTCCAAGTCATCAGGAGTGGTGAGTTTGATATTCTTGTCGCTACCTGCGGCGAAATGGAGTCGCACACCCAGTTCTACCATCATGGTGTTCGTATAGTGCGAGCCACGAATACCGATTTGCTTCTCAAACGCTTCATGGTATTTCTCGTCAAGCAACGCAAAACGATAGGCCTGCGGAGTACAGACACGGCGGAGAGTCTCACGAGGGATAAACTGCGTAGTCGTGGTCTCATCGTCCTGACTCACTACGAAGATCTGCTCGTTGTAAGGCATCGACGACACCGCATTCCCATACTGCTGCGCGGTCTTGATCACATCGGTGAGAACCTCTGCATCGACCAGCGGACGGATACCGTCGTGCACAACGACGATATCATCAGCCGCACATTTATCCTCTAAGTTGAACACACCGTTGCGGATAGATTCCTGCACCATTGCACCACCTGTCACAATCCACTTTAGTTTCGTGATGTTGTACTGCTTAGCATACGACCACACCACTTGCTCCCATCCCTCGATGCACACTACTTCGATGGCATCAATCATTGGATGTCGCTCGAAACTGTCGAGCGTGTACATCAAAATTGGTTTGTCATACACATTGATGAACTGCTTCGGAATGGTCTGCCCCATGCGGTTGCCCACCCCACCGGCTACGATGATTGCTGTTGTCATATTGTCCTTATTTTTGACAAAGGTAAGGAAAATTTAAAAATTAAAGAATTAAAAAATTAAAAAAATGCAATAATTATGAATTATGAATTATGAATTATGAATTATTTACTATCTTTGCAGGCAAAATAGCATTACAATGAGTAATCAATATTTGAAAGAATATACTGCGGCCAATCTGCGGAAATGTCAACTAAAGGAACTGAGCATCTTGGAGGAAGTCGACCGCATTTGCAAGAAACACGACATCGAGTACTGGCTCGACGGAGGAACACTCTTGGGTGCTGTCCGCCACAAAGGATTCATTCCGTGGGACGACGATATCGATATTGCGATGACACTCGACGGACTTCATCAGTTCTGCAAAGTTGCACCCGCCGAACTGCCACAACACCTGTTCCTACAGACACCCGAAACCGACCCGAAACTGAAAGAGCCGATTGTGAAGATACGCGACCTCAACTCGCTCTTCATCGAGTCGAGCGACACCTTCAACGTAGACTACGAAAAAGGGATATTCATCGACATCTTCCCCTTCGTACCCAGTCCCAACATGCCGAAGAAACTGATGAAGCGGATAGGGAAAGGCATCTGTCATTCCTACAGCATCCTGCACCGTCAGCACTACTATAGCCTCCGTTCGGCTGCCGAGTGGGTATGGTTCACAGGCAAGTATTGGTTGTTCAGTGCCATCCTGAAGCTCTATAAAGTATTCGGTGACACCTCGCAATATCTCAGTAATCTCCCTGTCAGCAACGGCTACGGAATCCATCACCGCCGCGACTCCATCTTCCCTATCGGGACGATAGAGTTTGAGGGCAAACAGTTTTCTGCGCCCAACAACGCCGATGCTTACCTCACCGATTTATTCCGTAACTATATGGAGATTCCACCTGTCGAGAAACGTCAGGTGCATGCTGTAGTCATCGTTCCCGAGTTAAAAGCTTAATGCTTCACGTTCTTACACATCGTAGAACGTACAATGATAGGTATGGATGAACGGATAGAAGAATCCGTGAATCAGTCCGCTCAGTCCTTTCGTCTCGCTGGGATAGATGGTCGCACGATGACGCATACATACCCAGCATAGTTCAAGCAGCGAAAATGGATTCTTGCTGAGCATCAGTCGGCATAGCTTGCTGACCAAACCATTCCCCGCTTCCTCACTCTCTTTCTGCATCCGCTGATGAAAGCGCTGCCACGATGCTTTCTTCTGCATGTTGCGATAATTGCTCCATCCATACACGTAGGGCTGCCACGTGGGTGCGGATGCCTGTTGCTGATACATATCAAGCTGTATCTTTGTCGATGCAGAGTCATCGTGACTGCGATGCCAGTTCAGCGGTTCGGCCACGTATGCCACCCCTCCTCGGAAATGTGCCAACAGACTCAACCCAATGTCGTAGGTCATATAGCCTAACCAGTTGTCTGAGTCTTGTGCAAAATCGCGCCGCATCAGCAGCGAATGTCCCACAAAAGCAGCAAAGAGCTGCCGCTCGGGCGCACATTTATATGTCACCACATGGGCATGCTCTCGGTCTGCCCCTCGCAGATGTTGCGAATAGCAAATAGCACACGAACCTATCGCCTCCACCTGCTTGGCAATCTTCTCGGGGAACCACACATCGTCTTGATCCGACAGCGCTACGAAATCACCCGTAGCTCGCATCACCGCAGTGCGGAAGTTCTCCTGGAAGCCCAGATTCTGTTCGTTCACATAGACGTGCACAAACGGATACCGCTGCTCGTAACTACGCGCAATCTCAACGGTACGGTCGGTCGACCCGTCGTCCTGCACAATCAGTTCGTGGATGGGATAGGTCTGGCCGACTATCGAGTCCAACTGTTCTTGCAGATACGGCTCACCGTTATAGGTTGCCATTACCACTGATACACGCTTGCTGTCATTCATCGCTATGATCAAATAAACTGGGCTGAACGTCTGTCTGCTCGTCTGACGTATCTATCGACTTCAACTCATCTGGAATCCGCTTCGTGGTGGTCAGTCCGTACTTCAGCAGGTCCTGCAACTGCTTCGACAGGTTGCCACGACCTTCAGTCAGACGTTTCACACCCTCTTCGTAGGTGTTGTTCACCGTACGCAACTGATTACCTAAAGAGACATATCCCTCAGCAAAAGTCGAATATTTCTCATAAATCTTGCTTGCCGCCTGCAGAATGTCACGGTTGTTCTTCTCTTGTCGCGTATTCTGCCACGTAAGGAACATCAATCGGAGCACCACCATCAGGTTCGTCGGATTGATGATGAGCACACCTTTTTTATATGCTTTCGTACCCAGTTGTGGGTCTTTGTTCATTGCAAGGATATAGCTGCCTTCATTGGGCACGAACATCAGCACAATCGGCATCGCACCCGTCACCGTCTTGTAGTATTGCTTGTCCGACAACTCACACACATGCGTCCAAATCGAGTCGTAGTTGGCCTTAATAGCCGCCTTGCGCTCCTCATCGTTGTCGGCTCCCACATAGTCGGTATAGGCCGTGAGCGACACCTTCGAATCGATGATGATATTCGTCCCATCGGCTGCATACACCACCACATCAGGGCGCTCCGTATTACCCTCTTCGGCCTTCACGCTCACCTGCTTCTTGTACTCTACCCCTTCGCGCAGTCCGCTGTCGGCCAGGATATTCTCCAACACCTGCTCACCCCAGTCGCCCTGCACCTTACCGCGGTTTTTCAGCGCATCGGCCAGACTCTGGGTCGTCTTGTCGCGCTCCTTATCGTGTTCGAACACCGCCTTGATCGATGCCTCCAACGCTGTCGTATTTTTCGTCTGCTCCGCCTTACTGTCATTAACTAAGGTACGCAGCGACTCCAACTCCTTCTGCAACGGACCTACCACCAACGCCATCTGCTCGACATTCTGTTTTTTGAAAGCCTCCGAACGCACCTCCAATTCCTTCTCAAACTGACTCCGCATCTGTTCGCGAGCCAGTTTCAGTTCGGTAGCGAAACGCTCTTGCCGTGCTTCCTCCTCCTTCTTCGCTTGCTGCTGCGTCAGTTCCAACAACTGCTGAGTATTCTCCAACTTCACCACCAATCCAGTCTTCTCCTGCTGCAGCGCCATTTTCTCGTCCACCACCTGCGCCTGCGCAGTCGTCAACTCAGCTATGCGGAGGTCCTTCTCGTCCTTCAACGCGGCAAGACGTCCCTCCGCCTCCGTCTTCAACTCCACATACCGCCGCTCACCGTCCCGTCGGGTATAGACCACCATCCAGACAGCCAGCACAACCACGATGACCAAAGCAATGATTAATCCTATTTCCATATTCGATATTCAATTTTAAATTCTTCATTTCCGCTTTTCACTTCCCTCCCCTTGAGGGGAAGTTGGAGGGGGCTAACGTCCTGTACGGATATATTCCAGCGCACGCTCCAGTTGCGAGTCACGACCTGTGGTCTCCAACAGATCTCGATCCAACTGCACTTCGATATCAGGAGTCACTCCTATACCTTCCAGAATACCCTCTTTGCTCACAGTCACATCTACAGGAATATAAGCCCAGAAGGGAGTTTCATCCCTCACCCCCACAACGCTGGCATAGTATTCAGA
>Ga0310690_10003503_pt1 | contig 23383 bp, 20 predicted proteins | sample AusTroGonzalo_MG_2_FD_207661 | JGI IMG/M metagenome (GOLD analysis project Ga0310690, IMG submission 207661) | Bovine rumen microbial communities from tropical cattle in Woodstock, Queensland, Australia - Gonzalo_04 (v2) (version 2) | ecosystem: Host-associated > Mammals > Digestive system >... | reverse complement strand
ATCATACAGCTGCAGCGTTTTGTCGAGACCTATCCGGAGAGCAAGTACCGCAATGAGGCCGAGAACATGATCTACGAGATGTATGACCGCCTGGTGGAGAAGGAGGTAGGTACGGCCGAGCTGTATTACAGCATGGGTAACTATCTGGGCAACAATTACCGCTCCAGCATAATCGTGGCCCAGAATGCGCTCCTGGATTTTCCGTATACCAAGTATCGCGAGAAACTCTCCATGATAGTGCTTAAGGCCAAGTTCCAGATGGCACAGGAGAGCGTGCTGAGCAAGAGGGATGACCGCTACCGCGACGCTATTGACGAATATTACGCTTTCAAGAATGAATTTCCTGAAAGTCAGTATATGAAGGAGGCCGATAAGATATTCCGCACCTCCACCAAGAACTTAGGAAACAAGAATCAAATAATAGAAGAAGATTAACATGGATTTCAAGAAGACAAATGCTCCGACCAACACTGTGACACGCGACCTGGTCGATTTTGTAAAGGACACCGGTAACATCTATGAGAGTGTTGCAATCATGGGCAAGCGCGCCAACCAGATTTCAGTTGAGATGAAGGATGAACTCAAGTCAAAGCTTGAGGAGTTCAGCTCATCTACCGATAATCTTGAGGAGATGTTTGAGAACAGGGAGCAGATAGAGATTTCACGCTACTATGAGCGTCTTCCCAAACCCACTCTGATCGCTGCTCAGGAGTTTGAGGAGGGTAAGATCTATTTCCGCAATCCCGCCAAGGAAAAAGAGAATTTTTGATGAAGATAGAGTTCTATCTGCATCAGGTATGGCTGGCTCTCATCTGCATATTGATGTTTGCCGGCCTTCTTCTTCCCATTGGCCAGCTGGTCAATGCTGAAGGAGCATCGGCCCAACTGACTAATTTCCGTCTCAATTTCATTGAGGGAGACAGCAGCGGGGCTTTGTGGGCTTTAGGCACTATAATGATTGTGACCCTGGCAGTTGGCGTTTTTGAGCTCCTGCTGTCCGGATTCCGCAATTTCGTGCTCCAGAAACGCTTGCTGGTATTCATGATGCTGCTTACTGCAGGTTACTATATCCTCTTCGTGATATACGTGCTGCTGCTCAAGGGTGATGCATCGTTCAGCCCTGAGATAGCTGCGGCATTCCCGCTCATAAGCCTTGTGCTGGAGTATATGACCATACACGGCGTATCTAAGGCCGAGGCCGCAATCATCGCACGCGCCAGCGGATTCCGCCTGCGTGACTAATCAGAACAGATTGAAAGAGTAGGTGGCGCGGACAGATATCGTACTGTTTGCACAGCGACCGAAATAGTCCTTCTTGGTGATGCCGTAGATATTGCCAAGACCAAAGTAGTAGCGGCCCTCAATGCCGAAATTTCCCATACCGGTACGTAATTCAAGACCCAGGCTGGCTGTGATTCCGTAGTCCAGCTTGTTCTCTATGGCTTTGCCGTACTGTTCGGTTACCTGATTGGGACGGTTGCTTACGTCCCAGGGCTTTTGGCCGCCGTATATCTCCCTCTCACTTAACAGGTAAGCCACCTGAGGACCCATGTTTATGTGTCCCTGGACCCCGCGGAATTCACGCCCGAACCCCAGGTGTGCCAGGAAAGGCACCTCAACGTAGTTGGCTATGCGGGTGTATTCGTTGCCTGATCCATCCTCGATAAGCTCAGTCCAACCGCGGCTGGCAAAATTGCACTCAATCTGAGTACCGCATATCAGGAAGAAGTATTTCTCTGACACATGTCTTAAGGATACGCCGAAGGTGGGTCCCAGACTCAGAGTCTGCTTGATGGAAGGTACGAACGATACTTCGCTTGTACCCATACCGCCGCTCACGCCAAGTGAGAGCGTATTACGCGGGTCGCCTATCTGTGCCGCCGATGTAAGGGAGGCCAGAGCCAGAGTCAGGAAAAGGATAAGGCGGTGTCTCATTTGTCAAAGTCAATCTTCTCAACCTTGTAATCGTTAGAGAAGTGTATGAAGAACACTTTGCGGTTTATGAATCCGCCCCAGTTGTTTACGCGTTCAAACTTGAATCCCATCTGTACCGGATTGGTCTCAAGCTCATTCAGGTGATTCTCAAAATCCTTGCCGTATACGGCCAGTCCCTTGAGGAAATAATAGCCTGTATCATATCCGTAAGATGCATAGCTGGGATAGCTTATCATCATCTGGCGGCTGTATGCACGACGGAACGCGTTGTTGAACTCAACGGCCTCAGGCAGCATGTTGTTGGTATAGAACCAGCTGTAGAACCAAGTGTCAATCTCATACATCTCATCCAGATGGTCGGGAGCGTATATCTGATACTGCGGATAACCGAACAGATGTGTCTCAATCTCAGGATTCTTGTTGCGGGTAACCAGCTGCAGAACGGGCAGCATGGTGTTCAGGGGCTCTGAGTTGGGCGTGTTGATTATGAAAATGTTCTGCTTGCCGTACTGCAGCGTATCCATTATCTGCTGATAGGCTGTATCTACCATGATAGTGGTAAACGGTATGTTACGGTCAGAGAGAGTAACCTTGAGGCCGTCAATGAATTCGTTGCGGTTATACTCATCGGCATCAAGCAGGATCACGTTGGGATTGGGGAACTGCTCCAGGAAATGGTTGTAGATCTCCTGGTTGAAGTATGACTGCGGGGTGTTGAGCTGATATACGTACGGATTGTCATACATCTCATCGGCATTGGCGGTCATAGGCAGAACCAGCGGAACCTGATGCGCGGTTGACCAGCGTACCACATCCGATATGTGGTTGTTGTACTTGAGACCTATGATTATGTCCACGTCATCCAGCTGGCCGCTGTCCAGCAACGGCTGTATGGATGTGCTCTCATCCTTGGAGTCAAAGACCTTCAGGGTTACTGACACGTTTTCGTTCTTGAGCTTGTCAAGCGCCAGCATCACACCCTGATAGAACTCAACCATCTTCTTCTGGTTGGTAGTGGCCGAATCATCCAGCGCAAACGGCAGAATCAGCGCGGCGGTGATCACGCCGTCAGTATCTTCAGCCTTGCGCCCGTTCATGTTGAACAGGGTGCTGTCAGGGATGGACTCCATACGTGATATGGCCTGGTCGCGCATCTGACGGCGCTCTTTGAGTTCATCGGCCGAGAAGGGGATATTTACTACTGCGCCCTGGCTCAACTTGGAATATTTGTACTCAGGGTTGACAGCCAGGAACTCATCCTGCGTGATGCCGTAATTGCGGCATATACGGAATATGGTCTCCCTGCGCTTGACCAGATGGGTGGTCTTGATCCTGGCCGTATCGTTCATTATGGTCTCGGCGTCATTCTTTATCTGCTGGGGAGTCTCATCGCCGGCGTTGTCCAGAGTGGACTGGATGGGATCTTCATCGGATGGGGCGGGGATGGTGATTACCTGACCTACCTTGAAGTTCTGGGCCGAGAGTCCGGGGTTGGCGTCGCACAGCTCCTTGATGGAGATGCGGTTCTCGACCGACAGGCGGTACAGCGTCTCACCCTTCTGTATGGTGTGGAATTTTCCGGAACTGGTCTGCTTTCTGTTGGGAATGCGCAGCTCCTGGCCGGTGCGTATCACCTTCTCGCTGCCGGGATTGAGCTTGATGATGTCATCCTCGGTCACGCCGTACATCCTGGAAATGGAGTATAGTCCCTGTCCCTGTGTTACGGTATGCATGAAATATTCCTGAGCTCCGGCCTGTATGCCTATCAGCGTTGTCAGCAGTACCGCAGATATGATTTTTCTAAGATTCATCGGTCCTTGTAAATCTTTATTGGCACAAAAGTACAAAAAAGCCTTTAATGTACGTTTATATATATTATCTATAAGTTAAGCAGATGTTAGAAGGTGTCTGTTTTTTGAGTACTTTTGCGATTTGAAACGAACTATATGAAAAAGAGTCTATTCAGGAGGTTTTTCTGTGCTGCGGCGGCTATCGTTGCAGTAAGTCTGACTGTGTGGGCCGGCGAGCCTAAGGTACAGGTAAAGCTGGTGCTGACTACGGTATCGGGCGATGAGATCGTGCTTACGCCCGGCGAGAGCTCACCCACCAACCTCAACGTTCCCCTTCATGCCGAGTTTGTATCGGAGCTCATAGTGGATGACGGCAAGGAGTACCGTTTGTTCCCCCAATGGACCGTTACGCGTACATATACCAATGGAACGGAATCCAAGACCGTAGATTACCTTAAGCGTCAGCAGAGCGTCACAGATTATGATTTTACGGACTACGGCAAGTTCCAGGTAAATTTTGCCTGGTCATACAGGGAGAAGGACTCGGTCGAGACCATCCCGGGAGCCGATGTCCAGCCTATGGACTTTACCATTGATGACTCCGATATACGTCTGTACAACGCTTTCTCGCCCAACGGCGACGGAATAAATGACGTCTATAAGATTTATACCCGCTCCATAGTTAGTATCAAGATTACCATATTCAACCGCTGGGGCCAGACCATCAAGACCATATCGGGCAAGATGGATGAGGTACTGCCTTCTGATGCCGAGCCGGACAATGACGGCGGATTCCTGTTTGAGATATGGGACGGAAAATTCGGCGGCGATGTGGTGGATGACGGAGTCTATTTCATCAACGTCCAGGCTGTGGGCGCCGGCGGCAAGCAATATGAGAAACGGGCCGATATTAACGTGCTGAAAGGACTTGGATTGGGGAACTGATTTATGGAGAAGTCTAAGATTGTAGTAACAGGCGCCAGGTCCAACAACCTGAAGAACATAGATGTTGAGATACCGCACAAGTCACTCACTGTGGTGACCGGACTGAGCGGCAGCGGCAAGTCGTCACTTGCCTTTGACACTATCTATGCCGAGGGCCAGCGCCGTTACATCGAGACCTTCTCAGCCTACGCACGCAATTTCCTGGGTAACCTGCAGCGTCCTGACGTGGACCGCATAACAGGACTCAGCCCCGTCATATCAATTGAACAGAAGACCACCAACCGCAACCCGCGATCGACCGTAGGTACGGTGACCGAGGTCTATGACTACCTGCGTCTGCTCTTTGCACGTGCGGGTGAGGCCTTCTCTTACTTGAGCGGCGAGAAGATGGTCAAGTTTACCGAGGAGCAGATAATTGACCTTATACTCAGCGACTATGACGGACAGCGCATCTATGTGCTGGCACCGCTGGTACGCAACCGTAAGGGTCACTACAAGGAGCTTTTTGAGAGCATTCGCCGCAAGGGTTACCTCAATGTCCGCGTGGACGGCGAGCTGCGTGAGGTCAAGCCCGGCATGAAGCTGGACCGTTACCGCAACCACGACATCGAGGTGGTAATCGAGAAGCTTGTGGTCAATGAGAAATACAAGCACCGTCTGGCTGACAGCGTGGCGCTGGCCATGAAGCAGGGTGAGGGACTCATGATGGTGCTCTCAATGCCCAAGGAGACCATACCCGGCCGCCCCGAGCCCGGAGTGCTGCGCCATTACAGCAAGCGCCTTATGTGCCCCGTGACCGGACTCTCTTACCGTGAGCCCGCTCCGCATAACTTCTCATTCAACTCACCCCAGGGATTCTGCCCCAAGTGCAAGGGATTGGGATACATATCGGCCGTAGACGAGGAGAAGGTCATACCGGACCGTTCGCTCTCAGTGAAGAAAGGCGCCATAGCCCCGCTGGGACCGTTCAAGAACACGCTTATATTCAGGCAGATAACAGCTCTGCTGAACAAATACGACTATACTCTTGACACGCCCATATCAGAGATGACCAATGACGTTATCGATGAGCTGCTTAACGGCAGTGATGAGCGTATCAAGGTACAGATAACCGGCATCAACAGTGAGGCCGATGCCGTCTTCATGGAGTATGAGGGCGTGGTCAAGTACGTGCGCTCCCTCCAGCAGCAGACAGACCTGACCGCTGCCGAGCAGAAGTGGGCCGATCAGTTTGCCGTAACCCGCGTGTGCCCCGAGTGCGGCGGCGCCCGACTCAACAAGGAGGCGCTCAACTTCCGTATAGACGGCAAGAACATATATGAGCTGGCGTCGATGGATATCCAGGACCTCTACCAGTGGTGCTGCGACGTAGAGCCGCGTCTGAGCGAACGCCAGCGCACCATTGCGTCCGAGATACTCAAGGAGATACGCACCCGCCTGGGATTTATGCTTGAGGTAGGACTGGACTACCTCTCGCTCAACCGTCCGGCAGAATCTCTCTCCGGCGGTGAGGAGCAGCGCATCCGCCTGGCCACACAGATAGGCTCCAAGCTGGTCAACGTGCTCTATATACTTGACGAGCCCAGCATAGGACTCCATCAGCGTGACAACGTACGCCTTATTGAGTCACTCAAACAGCTGCGTGACGGAGGCAACACCGTACTTGTGGTGGAGCATGACCGCGATATGATGCTGTCGGCCGATTGGATCATAGACCTGGGACCCCGTGCCGGCCGAAAGGGTGGTGAGGTTGTGTTCCAGGGTACCGTTGATGATATGCTCAAGACCGAAACACTTACCGCAGGATACCTTAACGGTAAGCTTGATACCGCATCGGGCAACCTCTCTGACCGCCGTCAGGGCAGCGGACAGAGCATCATCCTGCACGGCTGCCGCGGCAATAACCTTAAGGGCATCGACGTGGAGTTCCCGCTGGGCAAGCTCATCTGCGTAACCGGCGTATCGGGCAGCGGCAAATCCACGCTGGTAAACGAGACCCTGCAGCCCATACTCTCACAGAAGTTCTACCGCTCTCTCAAGGAACCGCTTGAATATGACTCCGTTGAGGGCATTGACAATATCGACAAGGTGGTCGATGTGGACCAGTCGCCCATAGGACGCTCACCGCGTTCCAATCCCGCCACCTATACCGGCGTGTTCAGTGATATCCGCCAGCTTTTTGTAGAGCTGCCTGAGTCCAAGATACGTGCCTACAAGCCCGGCCGTTTCTCATTCAACGTAAGCGGCGGCCGATGCGAGGCCTGCGGCGGAAACGGCTACAAGACCATCGAGATGAACTTCCTGCCCGATGTGATGGTACCCTGTGAGGTCTGCCACGGAAAACGTTACAACCGCGAGACCCTTGAGGTGCGTTACAAGGGCAAGTCCATAGCCGATATCCTGGATATGACCATCAACATGGCAGTTGAGTTCTTTGAGAACGTACCTACCATCCTTAACAAGATAAAGGTGCTGCAGGATGTAGGTCTGGGTTACCTCAAGCTGGGTCAGCCTTCAACCACCATATCCGGTGGTGAGAGCCAGCGCGTCAAACTGGCCACCGAACTGGCCAAACGCGATACCGGCCGCACCCTCTACATCCTTGACGAGCCTACCACTGGCCTCCATTTTGAGGATATCCGCGTCCTGATGGGCGTGCTCAACCGCCTGGTTGACAAGGGAAACACCGTGATCGTGATTGAGCACAACATGGATGTGATCAAGCAGGCTGACTGGATCATCGACATCGGCCCCGAAGGCGGACGCGGCGGCGGCATGATCGTTGCTCAGGGCACCCCCGAGCAGGTTGCCTCCTGCGGCAAGGGCTACACCTCTCGCTTCCTTGCAGAAGAACTCTCAAGATGACAGTGCCATTGGGGACGGTTCTCTTTGGCTCTTTTTGGTGACAAAGAGAACCGTCCCCTTTGTCACCTATTTTGCTGATTATACCCGATAGGGTGGATAATATTATTTATTTGCTTATATTTGCACCTAAAAGGGTGTAAAATATGAGCCGAATCAGTGAGTTTGTAAAGAAGAACCGTAAAGAGCAGCATCTTACTCAGCCGGAACTGGCGGAACGCGCCGGAGTGGGGTTGAGATTCCTGCGTGAACTGGAGCAAGGCAAGGAGAGTCTCAGAATGGACAAGGTAAATCAGGTACTGTCCTATTTTGGGACCAGTTGTGGCGTAGACGCTGAATCATTGGCCAAATCCGATATTCGCAGTTACAGACTTTCATCTTTGGAAGAGCCTAAGGAATATATGCTTGAGGAGATTATGCATCAGGTGTGTGAGGCGGCGATCTGGTCATCGGCCCATGCGGCAGAAGTTTTAAAGAAGAAATTTGATGAGATTTGATACTATGGAAAAGAAACCGGTATTATGCATCGTTGCAGGTCCTAACGGATCGGGCAAGACAACTACTACAGAGCAACTGCTCAAGAACGAGTGGGGGGCTGACAGTTTTTACATCAATCCCGATAATATTGCAAAGGAGATTTTTGGTGATTGGAATTCATCCGATGCTGTATTGAAAGCAGCTCAGAAAGCTACCGAGCAACGTTATGAATGTCTTGAGAAGGGTGTGGATTTTGTATTTGAGACGGTGTTTTCATCGGATGAGAAAATGGATTTTCTTCGCAAGGCAAAAGAGGCAGGCTTTTTCGTCAGGATATTCTACGTTTGTACCGAATCTCCGCTTATCAACATTAACCGTATAGCACAAAGATATTTGAACGGCGGTCATGAGGTGCCGATATCAAAGACTATATCCCGATATTTTGGCTCGCTCAAGAATCTTGAGGAAGCGATAAAAATTGCGGATAGGGTTTATCTATATGACAATTCCGTTGAGAATTCCGCTCCGCGTCTGATAATCAGGACAACTGACGGCAAGATTGCAAAACAATATACTGACGATATCCCTCTTTGGGTTAAAAAGGTGATAAAATGATACAATTGGGGTCTGACCCCTTTTGTATCATTTTTTTAGATCGAGGAGGAGGCGGCGTGAGTCACTGAGGGTGGTGGCGATGAGGTAGCGGGGGCCGCCGTCGCGGAGCTTGAGGCGGCGCTGGAGTGCGGGAGCTGACTCGGGGAAGTTGCGCACCGAGAGGTTGGCCTGAGTCTTTATGAGTGGAGCCAGGGAGCGTTTGTCAAACGGAATGATTCCTTGTATCTGGAATGTGCGGCCGGGGAATGACTCCGGCTTTTCTTTGCTCCAGAAAAGGTGGGTGTCCGGGTGGAGCAGGGCGGTGCCGGTCTGGGCGGCGATGGTGCGGAACAGGGCGCTCTTCATGTAGGGGGCCGATGGCTCGCTGATGTAGGTGCCGGGCTGCAGCAAGGCGGCGTCCGCAATGGGTAGGGGTAGGGCCGCATCGGCGCTTTTGGCCGATGAAACCGCCGTTTCAGGCGTTCCGTCTGCGTTTATATCCACTGCTGTGATGGTAGGCTCGGCATTAAATCCGCGCTGCATGAGCAGGGTAATCTCTTTGCATTCTCCCTCCAATCCTATGATGAAAACGTAAGATACGTGCCTGAGCTCTGTGAGCGCGCGGCTTACATCCAGCATGGGCGAGAGCTTTACCATCACGTTGGGCGCTATGCGGAGCAGGTCATCCTGCAGGGTAACGGTGTCAGGCTGGCAGTCACTTATGGATATCAGCTTGCGTCCTGCATCACCGCGGCGGGCCGGGTCCAGATAGATGAGGTCCAGGCTATCAGAGGGCTGTTTGCTGATGTAATCTTCTGCTGTACTGCTGTTTATCTCAATTTCTGGCCGTCCCAGAGCCTTGAAGTTTGCCCGGGCGCAGTCGCAGAGCTCAGCTGACATATCATTGTAACAGGTGCGAGCTGCATTTTGGGAGATGAAGAAGCAATCCACACCGAATCCGCCGGTGATATCGGCCATTTTGAATCCGGGACCAAGAAGTTTCTCAACAAAAGAGGCTTTGTACTGCGCAATGTATTGTGACGTGCACTGCTCTAAAGACAGGTGCTGGGGATAGACAATCCCGTCTGTGGCAGCCCAGAGCGGCACTTTCCGCCATGAGGCCTGCCAGCCTGAAATCTGCTTCAGGGCATACTGCATGTCCACCCCGTCGGGGTTGGCAGATAGGGCCAGGGTGCGGACATCGGCCTTAAGATTATCACGTATGAACTGCTCAGTCAGGTTCTCCATATCTCCTTCAAAATTAGGAAATATCTCAATCTTTTTTATTACTTTCACACCACTAAAACCAAAGTGCTTTATGAAGAAACTGTTTTTTGTATTGGCCGGCATGCTTGCTCTTGTGGCATGCGGCACTCAGAACGGCGGTCCCGTGCTCACCATTGAGGGTGGACAGATACAGGGCGTTCCCGCCGATATCAAGGGAGTAACCGTTTACCGCGGTATTCCGTTTGCAGCACCTCCTACAGGCCAGAACCGCTGGAAGGCTCCGCAGCCTGTGATTCCATGGGAAGGTGTAAAGCTATGTGACAAATTCGGTCATCCGCCATTCCAGGCAGCCCATTACCCCGGCGGCTACACAACCGAGTGGGGTTACGGCGATGAGGCTCCTTACAGCGAGGACTGCCTCTACCTGAACGTTTGGACCAAGAAACCCGGTCAGACCGATGCCAAGCTGCCAGTTGCCATCTGGATATTCGGCGGCGGCATGCGTGAGGGCTGGGGCTCGGAGCCTGAGTTTGACGGACAGGAGTGGGCCAATAAGGACGTGGTTCTGGTATCATTCAACTACCGCGTAGGCCCGTTCGGATTCTTTGCACATCCTGAACTTTCGGCCGAGGATCCGGAGCATGCAACAGGTAACTGGGGCACTCTGGACCAGATCGAGGCTATGAAGTGGGTCAAGAAGAACATCGCACAGTTTGGCGGTGACCCCGATAACGTGATGATATTCGGACAGAGCGCCGGATCACGCAGCGTCAAGTTCCTGAGCGCATCACCTCTGACCAAGGGCCTGTTCAACAAGGCTGTCATAATGAGCGGAAGCGGACTCGTAAAGCCCCGCCCGCAGGCAACTACTCCTCCCACAGGCCGTGGAATGGGTATGGGAATGGGTATGCCTCAGCAGGGAATGACCACACTGGCCGAAGCCGAGGCATCCACCAAGGAGGTATGTGACTGGGCCAATATGACCACACTGCGTCAGTTGCGCAGCGCCGGCACCGAGACCATATACGCTCTTGGTACACTCTACACCAGCGTTACCGGAAAGCGCAGCGTACTCACCGCATCCCCCATATCACCTTATATAGACGGATATGTGCTGACTGAGTCATTTGACGATGCCTGCCTGGACGGATCACTGGCACAGGTTCCGTACCTGATTGGCTACACCCTGAATGATGCAGGCAATATGGGCACCCAGATTGCAGACTTCTGCATCAACCGCGAGGAGATGGGCGGCAAGGCATACGCCTACCAGTTTGCCCGTCCGCTGCCCGATGACGGCAACCATCCCGAGGTGACACAGCGCCTGCGTGGTGCTTTCCACTCATCGGACCTGTGGTTCGTATTCAAGTCATTGAAGCATTGCTGGCGTCCCTGGACCAAGGGAGACTGGGATCTGTCCGAGAAGATGCTTACCGCATGGTCCAACTTCGCCAAGTACGGTGACCCCAACGGTCCCGACGGCGGCGAATGGAAACCGTTCACAGCCGATAATCAGCAGTTCATGATCTTCAAGCTGGATGAGAATGACGTAGAGGCATCAGAGCTGGGTAATCCGCTTGCAAGATAACAGGCGTTTACCTTAGTAATTTCTTTTATTCCTGCCGCACAGTTGACTGAAGTCACAGTAGCGGCAGGTTTCTGTTTTATCGGTCGGACTGAACGTATCCTCAGGGTTGTAGAGCTGGCTTAACAGCTCCTGCAGTTTGGCTTCAAACTGATCGCTCAGCTGGTTCTTGAAGTCCTGAATCACATCATTACCTACGTGGTAGTAGAGATCCTCCCTTGTAGGCTTGGACGATGCGCGGGTGTATATGAGTACCGGCGCCAGACTGCAGTCTTGACCGTCACGCTCCAGACATTTGCTTACCACATAGGCGTAGAACATAATCTGGAAAGCCTGTTCGTTGCGGGGCTTGTCCTGCGGGAACATAATGTCCACGGATTGGGGATATTTGTGCGGGGAGCCCGTCTTGTAATCAACAATACGCGTAATGTTGCCATTGCGGTCCATACGGTCAATGGCACCCTTGAGTACAGCCTCAAACTCCTGACCATCAGGGGTGGTTACCGTAATGGGTAACCTGAAGTTTCTTTCCTCGCTGCTTAAGTAGGTAAACGGGGCGTACAGGTCAGCGTCCATACGCAGTACCTGGATCAGATACTTCTTTATCACATCAAAGTTGATGGACTGTATGCCGCTGTAGTCCTTGGGGTCAGTAGTTCCTATCTTGAAATACTCGCTGTCAAAAGCCTGTCTGATGATGCTCTCCAGGTGCTTGTCATCAGAGATCAGGTCAGTGAGCATCTCCTTTGTAATTTCACCGTTATTCTTATCCTTCAGCTCGTCGTAGGCAAGCTCGGCGCTCTTGTGGAACAGGGTTCCGAATACCGCGTTGTCAATCTCGGTGTCACTATCATCGGGCTTGCTCAGTCCGGCAATCTGGTCGTAGTAGTACTTGAGCTTGCAGTTCATGAACTCGTTCAGGGCCGATGGCGCCAGACCACGCATGCCTCTCTCACGCAGACGCTCCATCACATCAGGCGTCTTATGGATGGTGAGCGGCTCCAGTGAGCTGGTATCGGTCTTATCGGCCTTAAGGACCACACGCTTTACTTCATGCCCGCTCAAAATAAGCTGCAGCAGGTAACGTGACATCTGACCCTTGGCCAGACCTGTAGCCTCGGTGTTACCGTTATACACCATCGTGACGTTCTCAGCGCGCTGAATCAGGTGGTGGAAATTGTACGATGAAACGGCGCTTTTATCCTGCATGGTGGTCAGGCCGAACGCCAGACGTATGTTGTAGGGTATGAATGACGCGTTCTGGCTATTGCGCGGCAGAGTACCCTCCTGGGCCGATAACAGCAGCACGTTCTTGAAATCCAGGTTACGCGTCTCAATCAGACCCATGACCTGCATACCAATGGCAGGCTCGCCGTGGAACGGTACTGTGGTCGATGAAAGGATGGACCGTATGAGGCGGCACAGCGTCTCAGTCTGCAGCTTCAGATTTCCCGCTTCCATCAGTGAATTCAGGCGGCTTATCTGCGTGTAGATGCGGTAGAGTGACTCTTGGGCCAACGGCTGGAACAGCTTGTCGTCTTCACGGTCGCGTATGGACGGAACCAGCGCCTTAAGTACCTTGAGCAGGTATTGCAGCAGCTCCTGATTGCTGGTGGCCGGGGTGAACATAACCGCCAGCTGCGGGTGCTCAGTCAGGGCCTGCGTATCGGGGAACATACGGCGTGATTGGCGCAGATTCTCAAGCAGGACGGGGGCATCAGCGCACAAGCCTGCAGTCATGGGGTTGCCCAGCACGCGGCCAAGCGTCTGAATGCTGTAACGCCCCTTGTTGCGGGCCGCCAGACGCTGCATGTCCAGCAGGGCCGATACCAGACTGTAAAGCGGTGTGTCAGTGAGGCTGTAACCCATGGTGATGTTCACCTTGTCAACCTTGTCATCCGGGATGCTGTGCAGGACGGGCTGCAGCAGGGACTCATCGGCCAGGACTACGGCGGTCTCGCGGCCGGCCCCCTTAAGCTTCAGTGATTCCAGCCACTGCGGGATAAAACGGGCCTGTGCGTTATCAGTCGATGTCTCAACTATGGTGAGATTGGCCTTGTGCAGGCCGTCAAACGCCGTGAGGGGCAGCTCATTGGGGAAATCACGCAGGTTGTTACGCAGGAACCTTCCGGCCTCATGCTTCAGGTTGCTTTCAGTATAGGCGGGGTCATAATCCCAGTAGAACATAGCCTTGCCCGTATCCTTTATGGCCTGGAACAGCGCATGCTCTGCCTTGTCCAGATAATTGAAACCCACAAACACATACTTGCCGGCGGTAAACCGCTCAGCCTTAAGGTTCTTGATCACACGGCGCTGAATCATTCCGTTGTAACCCAAGCCTCTGTCTTCCAGCTCCTTGGTAAACCTGTTGTATATATTGCCCAGCACGCTCCAGATAGCCACATGGCGGTCACGCAGTTTGGTGGACTGGCTGCTGCGCATCCCCTTGAAGAACTCGTTCAGGGCCTCGCGCTGCTTATCGGTCAGGAAAGAGTCATCAGTAAGCTCACGTTGCTCACGCAGCAGGCTGAAGAGCTGGTCGGCGGGCGCCAGGTTACGGTCCACGTCATCAAAATCGGCCAGCATCAGCTCTCCCCAGGACCAGAAACTGTCCAGGGACTCATCAGAATGCAGCTCATCATCCTTGAGCTCATCGGTATAGATGCTGTGGAGTAGGGTGACCATCTCAATGCGGTCAGCCGGCTTTAGGTCAGACTGTGACTGGAAAAGCTCCTCAATGGTGGTATACTTGGGCGACCAAATGGGCTGTGCACAGCAGGTCGCAATACAGTCATCAAAGAACAGGCGTGCACGCCTGTTAGGGAACACCACAGTCACATCGGCCAGTCCCCTCTTGCTATCCCTGCACTTGCCGTACAGGTCCTTAGCTACCAGATTCAGAAACGTTTCCATATCTTCCGTGAATATACACCTTTTTATTATCTTTACGGAACTCAAACACAAATATTTCAAAATGATGAGGAGAATTTTACTAATGGCTGTAGCTGTAGTGGTACTGGCAGCATGCGGCAACAAACAGAACAACTCAAATAACGGAACTATGATAACAGAGACTACACCCAACCCGGAGAACGCGCTTAAGGCGCAGCAGTTCCTCAAGGATGCTGGAACGTATTACCTGGCCACAGTTGATCAGGACCAGCCGCACGTACGCCCGTTCGGAACCGCCGAGATATTTGAAGACCGTCTGTACATCCAGACCGGCAAGGTAAAGAACGTCTATAAGCAGCTTATAGCCAACCCCAAGGCCGAGATCTGCGCCTTCAAGGACGGCCGCTGGATACGTATAGTCTGCGAACTCATCCCCGATGACCGCATCGAGGCCAAGAAGGATATGCTGGACAAGAACCCCACGCTGCGCTCCATGTACAACGAGGCCGATGACAACACCATTGTCTTCTACATGCGCAACGCCACCGCCACCATCTCATCGTTCACATCGGACCCCGAGACTTTCAGCTTCTGAAATGATACAAAAGGGGTCTAATTATGAATAAGTTACTGTTGACATCGGCCCTGCTTATGATGCTTGTGCCATCCTATGGCAGGAATGCCCATAAGGGTAAGGAGTATGTAGATTTGGGACTCAGTGTTAAGTGGGCCACGTGTAATGTCGGAGCCCAGAAGCCCGAAGAATCCGGCTATTATCTGGCTTGGGGTGAGGTGGCAGATAAAGACAGTTACAGTTTCAGCACATATAAGCACAGCGTCAATGGTAGTAGGTTGACAAAATACAACAGCAGCGCATCCATCGGCTATAATGGCTTTTCGGATAACAAGACCAATCTTGAATTGGCCGATGATGCCGCAAACGTGCTTTGGGGCGGTAAGTGGCGCATGCCCAGCGTGTCTGAATTTGATGAACTCAGGGACAACTGCACCTGGACTTGGACAACGCAGAACGGAGTTGACGGTTATCTGATTACAAGTAAGAAGGAGGGATTTACTGAAAGCTCCATATTCCTTCCGGCTGCCGGATACAAAACAAGCGGATCCCTAAACAATAACGGTTCGCAAGTATGTTACTGGTCAAGCATGTGTGACGATGGAATGCAAAGTGACGGTGCTTTCTATCTTTGTGGCGAGCAGCGTCGTGTCTATCTGGCACGAAATCTACGCTGCAACGGAATGACGGTCCGCCCTGTGCTCCCGTAAAACTAGAGGCCGATAACCACAAAACGTGCAAAAGGGGTCAGACCCCTTTTGAACGTTGTGCCTTGGCTGCTTCCAGGGATTTTTGGATCTGATGCATCAGGACCTTTCTGGGCGGCAACTCTGTCAAGTATTGCGCAACTTTTATCCCGGACTTGTCCAACTGCAACAGCTCAATTTGCTCCTCGCTGCCTTCAGTACAGAGTAACAGACCCAGCGGCGTTTCCTCGCCCGGTTCCATCTCGTTCTTTTCAAGCCAACGCAGATACAGCTCCATCTGACCTTTGTACTGAGCCTTGAATGGTCCTTTCTTTAAATCTATCGCTATAAGCCGATGTAAACGCCTATGATAAAACAGAAGGTCCAGATAGAAATCCTCACCATCAATGATGATACGTTTCTGACGTGCAACGAAACTGAAACCATTGCCAAGTTCGATGATAAACTGCTCCAGATGAGTTACTATGCTATCCTCAAGTGACTTTTCACTGTACATCCCCTTTAGTCCTGTGAATTCCAGGAAATATGGACTCTTGAATACCATATCAGGATTCATTACATTATCCTCACGCAGAGTGGAGAGCTCTTTTTTGATGAATTCATCTGGTTTACCGCTTATGGCCGTACGCTCAAACAGCATACCGTCAATTTCTTTGCGTAGTTGATCACGCCCCCATCTTGCAGATGCCGCGAGTGTTATATAGAACTCACGAGCAAGGGTATCTTTTAAGGGTAGGACCTCAATAAAATGAGACCATGACAATTGTCGCGCAAGCTGCGCGACAATTCTCATAATTCGCAGTTGAAGCAACGCGGCCTTTGGCCTGATCAATAATCTGACGCAGATCCTGCATCAAAGATTGTGTCGACTCTGATGACACAACCGGACTACCGGATAAATTCTCTTTTTTCATGTCTAAATTATTTAATGGTATAATAAAATATCTGCAAACAACAAGGGGTATCCCAACCTGAAACCTTATGCTTAACGGAATACCCCTGGTATCAGATAGAGCAAAGATACTCAAAAAATCAAAACAGTACAATTGGGGTCAGACCCCTTTTGTACCGTTTTATCTGGTGCGGTTCATGTTGAGGTTGTAATCAGTGGAGAGGATGCTCTTGTTGGGGATGATCATTCCCAGGATGCCGGTTGTGATCCTGGTGGACCCATCGGTCTCATTTTCAAAGTATCCTATGCTGAAAAGGCCGAAGTTCTTGACCACAAGAACCTTGCTGATGGCCGGTTCCATCTGCTCAATGAGTGATTCCTCGAGCTTGGACAACACCTCCATGCCCTTGTCGGGAACACTGCCGTTGAAACGATCCTCATACTCCTTTACCAGATTGTCGGCCTGCTTGTGCAGCTCCTTGCTCATAAACTTGACTATAGCGTCGCTGTGACGCTGCTTGCTGGGGCAGGTGACAGCCAGGATTCCCACCGTCGCCGCAACTATCAGCAAAATTTTCCAGATCTTTTTCATAGTACAAAGATACAAAAAAGAGCCAAAGGGGACGGTTCTCTTTGGCACCTTTCGCGTCAGTAATACTCAATCTTTAGCTGGTCGCTGACCGGGAAGTCTTCATGGAAATCGTCGTCGTAGTGGTAGACTATGCGGAGGCCACGGTATGAGGCCGGAACCTTGAGTGTTTCAAGCAAATGCCAACGCGGAATCCCAAAGTCATATGATGCCCGGTCCAGAATCATGCGGTTGCTTGTGTAGTCAAACTGATAATACCCGCCGCCGATGCAATCGTCATCCGGCAGCAGCAGATCCTTGTGCTGCTTGACCATTCCCAGCCGCAGGACGCCGTCTCTTGTTATAATGAACTTGGGCAGTGACATTAAAAGTTTTTCTCAATGTACTCGAGTACGTCAGAATACTCTTTTTTAGAAAGGATAACAGCGCCTTGGGGTGCACCCTTTAAGCCATTATCTATTAGATTGGCAAGCCCCAGTCTGCTATTATTTGTTTCGCCTATTAGTTTAAACTTAGCAAATCGGTTGTATTTCCTCAGGGCTTCAAAGTCTGCAGGATTAGTATTGAACTCTTTTTCTCGTTCCATTTCTGGGAGGAATGGCAAATCATGCTCTTCAACCAAGAACTTGAACCTAATGGCACTTTCCGGGCTTGCACTATATATGTATCCTATATCACCCTTCTGATAGTTAAAATACTGAGTCCAGTACACAGAGCCATATTTATCAAAACAGCCTTTGACATCAAAGTAGTTACTGTTAGAAGGTATCAACCAGATTCTTTTATCTTGACGTGGAGGTGTTGGATGACTGCTTTTTTCCCTATTCTGGACATCACCCATGATGCTCTTCTTGTGCACCTCGTCTATAACCGCATCATCCAGCAATTCGGCCACATCACGAAATATCTCTAATGCTTCTTCTGGTTTTACATTAAAAAACTCTCTGTTGTCTCTAATACGTAGTTTGGTAAACCTTTCTATATATCTATGTACCAATCTTTCTGCCTCGTTATATTTGGCAGTCTTCATTGTAGCGTATATCTCAAAGGGTAGGGGCACAGCCGTATTGTCCAACTCTTTGGACCTTACATCTACCGGTCTTGAACTCTTTCCTATTTTTACCCAATCCTCTCGGAAACTCGGATTGGTCAGTATGTAAACGTAGCCTGGTTCACTCATAGTCCTTATGGAATTGTTAGGTTAGTTATCCGCAAATATAACCAATTAATCCATTGTACCATCATTAATACTCAACCCTCAAGTTCAATTCCGTTATTATCAATTTGCACATAAACTATTAATAGTTTACCTTTGACGTTATGATATTGGACTAAGGCCTATCACAGCAAATGGATAATCTGCAGTCATTGTCCGAGGAGGACATAAAACTACGTTACATTACTCCCGCTATCCTGGACAAAGAATGGTCTGTCAAGGATATTACAATGGAGACACAGGTTAAACTTACAGACGGTAAGATTAGCCTCAGGGGTAATCTTGTCAGACGTGGTAAACCCAAATACGCAGATTATGTCCTTTACTATAACCGCAATACTCCCATCGCAATCGTAGAGGCAAAAGATGCCAATCATACCGTATCATTCGGTATGCAGCAGGCTAAGGAGTATGCCCACATGATGGATATCCCATTTGCTTTCAGTTCCAACGGCCTAGGCTTTCAGGAATATGATTTTCTTACTGGAAAGGAACGTAGTTTTTCAATGGATGAGTTCCCTACCAAAGCCGAACTTTACGCCCGATTTTTGGCCGAAAGCAACGATGGCAACGGTTTCACCCCAGAGGAAAAGAAAGCTATTGATCAGCCTTATTGTACGGGACAGGATATATTCCCGCCCAGATATTATCAGCGTAACGCTGTAAACCGCACCGTCAATGCAGTAGCACAAGGCCGCAATCGAATGCTGCTTGTTATGGCTACTGGTACTGGTAAAACATATACGGCATTCCAGATTGTATATCGTCTTCTTAAGGCTGGGCTTGTCAAGAAGGTCTTGTATCTTGCTGATAGGAATGTTCTCATTGATCAGTCTATCCAGCAGGATTTCAAGCCACTAAACAAGACAATTCATAAAGTCAACTATCAGCAGGATTTGGGTAGTGGCATTACTGCCTATGAGGTTTACTTTGCACTCTATCAGCAACTGATTGGTCAAGGAGGCAAGCAGAACTACAGGGAACTCTTTAAGCCCGAGTTCTTTGATATGGTTATTGTTGATGAGTGTCACAGAGGTAGTGCCAAGGATGATAGCAACTGGCGTGAAATCCTGGAATACTTTGATGGTGCAATACAACTTGGCATGACTGCTACGCCAAAGGAAACCAGGTATCAGTCCAGCATCAGTTATTTCGGCCGGCCGTTATATACCTACAGTCTAAAGGAAGGTATTGATGATGGTTTCCTGGCTCCTTTCAGAGTAATCAATATTACAACCAATATCGGCGACGAATGGAGGCCTTTCAAGGACCAGAGAGATATTTTTGGAAACCTCATTGAAGACCGCATCTACAACAATTCGGACTACGATTACAATATCATCATAGAGGACCGTATTCGTGAAGTTGCTCAAGAGATTACCAACTATCTAAAGAGTACAGACCGAATGGCCAAGACTATCGTGTTCTGTGCCGATGAAGATCATGCTGACCGTATGCGTACTGCGTTGGTCAACGAGAACTCTGATATGTGTAAGAAGAACCCTGATTATGTGGTTCGTATTACTGGCAGCGATCCTTACGGCCAATCAAAACTGGATTACTTCCTCTCTGTTGCTTCCAAATATCCGGTAATAGCCACAACCAGCAAATTGCTCTCTACCGGCGTTGATTGCAAGATGGTCAAACTGATAGTTCTTGACCAGCGTATTAATTCTATGACAGAGTTCAAGCAGATTGTGGGTCGCGGAACCAGAATCCGTGAACGCGAGGGTAAAACCCATTTCACGATAATGGACTTCCGTAACATAACACGTTTGTTCGCAGACCCCGAATGGGATGGCCCCATAGAGGTAAATGAAGGTTACGGTCAAGACATTGAGAAGTTTTATGATCAAGAAGAAAGAATGCCCGAACAACATGAGCCGGATGTGGAATATCAGGCAAAACCAATAGTTGATAGGGAAGGCTGTAAAGTAGAAGTCATAAACAAGGTTGTTTCAGTCTACGACACCAATGGCAAACTGCTTCGCACGGAAAGTATTACAGACTACACACGTAAAAACATAAACGACACCTATGCCAGTCTTGATGATTTCATCCTGCGTTGGAATGAGGCCTCTCATAAGTCAGAAATAACAGACCTGTTACAAGAAAAAGGTATAGATCTGCAGGCTTTGAAATATGACAGGAACATGGATGATGTTGATGACTTTGACTTCATCTGTTACATAGCATACGGAAAGAAACCGCTTACCCGTCGTGAGCGTGCAGAGAATGTTCGTAAACGTGATATTTTCAATAAGTATGGTACCGAAGCCCGCAAGGTCCTTGAAGCCTTACTAGATAAATATACCAATGATGGCATAACCCAGTTAGAGAACCGGGCTGTACTACGTCTTGACCCATTCCGTCAAATGGGTTCGCCAGCCAATATAGCCAAATTCTTTGGAGGCAACTCAGAGTATTATTCTGCAATTAGAGAACTAGAAGATTTAATTTATAGCAATATAGCTTAGTAAAAATGGCGCTCAGTAATTTCGTAAAGAGCATTAGGAATATTATGCGCAATGACGCAGGTATCAATGGTGATGCCCAGCGTATAGAGCAGATAGCCTGGATGTTGTTCTTAAAGGTGTATGATGAGAAAGAGAATGATTGGGAGTTCAATGAGGACAACTACGTGTCTTTTATTCCGGAAAATTGCCGCTGGCGCAATTGGGCAAAAGACAAAGGCGACGGAGAGGCTTTGACAGCCGATAGTCTTTTGCATTTTGTCAATGATACGCTATTTCCCACATTGAAGAATCTGGAGGTTAATCCAGACACTCCAATGCGTTGTGCAATAGTACGCACCACCTTTGAGGACGCCAACCAGTATATGAAGGACGGCGTTCTGCTCCGTCAGGTCATAAACGTGATTGATGAACTTGATCTTGGCAACTATGAGGAAAGCCACGCTTTCGGCGAGATATATGAGTCCATCCTTAAAGAGATGCAGTCTGCAGGTTCTGCCGGTGAGTTCTACACACCTCGTGCATTGACAGATTTCATGGCCGAAATAATTGATCCTAAGGTGGGAGAGAAGATGGCCGATTTTGCATGCGGTACCGGTGGATTTATTACCAGTTGGCTTAAGGCACTCGATAAGAAAGTCCAGACAGCCGAGGATAAAGAAGAGTATGCACGTTCAATATACGGAATAGAGAAAAAACAGTTCCCGTATATGCTGTGTGTTACCAATATGCTTCTTCATGACATAGATTCACCTCGTGTCATGCATGACAACTCTCTGACAAAAGACGTACTCAACTATACGGATGATGATAAGTTCAACGTGGTACTAATGAATCCCCCGTATGGCGGAAGTGAGAAGAATGACATAAAGCAACATTTTCCTTCAGATTTAAGTTCCAGCGAGACTGCCGATCTTTTCATGGTGCTTATCATGTACCGTCTTGCAGAAGATGGTCGTGCAGCCGTTATCCTGCCGGATGGATTCCTGTTCGGTACAGATAATGCTAAGCTTGCTATAAAGGAGAAACTGCTCCGTGAATTTAATCTGCATACCATTATCCGTCTGCCGGGCAGCATATTCTCGCCGTACACCAGTATTGCCACCAACATACTATTCTTCAACAATGAAAAGGCTGATGGTTCACTTGAGGGATTTAATACTAAAGAAACGTGGTTCTATCGTCTTGATATGCCCGAAGGTTACAAGCATTTCTCCAAGACCAAACCAATGCGTGCCGAGCATTGTAAGCCCATTCAGGATTGGTGGAATAACCGTGAGGAGGTCATTATAGAAGAAGGCAACGAGAAATCCCGCAAGTTTACAGCCCAGGAACTCCTATCCATGGATTGCAACTTTGACCAGTGTAAGTTCCCCAAGGATGATGAGGAAATTCTGCCTCCGGCAGAACTGCTTGCCGATTACTTCAAGAAACGCAAGGCCCTTGACCACGAGATAGATAAAACATTGGCTGAGATCCAGAAGATTCTTGGTATTGAAATCAATATTGATGAATAAACCATGACAGGAAAGCAGCTAAAAAACAGCATACTCCAGTGGGCCATACAAGGCAAACTTGTGCCTCAGGATCCTAATGATGAGCCTGCATCAGTTCTTCTGGAACGTATCCGGGCAGAAAAGGCACGCCTTGTAAAAGAGGGCAAAATCAAGAAAGACAAGAACGAATCAATCATATTCCGTGGTGAGGATAATTCCTATTATGAGAAGTTCGCAGACGGTAAGATGGTTTGCATTAATGAAGAAATACCTTTCGATATACCTCAATGTTGGGAATGGACTAGACTTCGCACTATAACATCTCTTCTTGGAGATGGTATTCACGGTACGCCAGAATATGACATTAATGGTTCTTACTATTTCATAAATGGAAATAATTTGAAAGAAAAAAGAATCTTCATCAAGCCTGAAACAAAAAAGGTTAATGAAGCAGAGTACTTGAAATACAAAAAGGACTTGAACGAGAAAACGGTTTTAGTTTCAATTAATGGGACTTTGGGGAACGTCGCATTTTACAATAACGAACTTATTGTGTTAGGTAAAAGTGCTTGTTATTTCAACCTGTTATCAAAGCAATTCAAATCATTCATATATATCGTCTTGATTTCTCCGTACTTTCTTGAATATGCTCTTTCAACAGCTACTGGAACAACAATTAAAAATGTATCTTTACAAGCCATGAATAGTCTTCTTGTTCCGTTCCCATCTATAACAGAACAATGTCGGATAGTTGAAAAGCTCGAATTATTAGACACATTTTTTACAAAATACTCCCAACTAGAAAAACAGTTATCATTCTTAAATGACAACATACTTCAGGAATTACAAAAATCCATCCTACAAGAAGCCATTAAGGGACGACTTGTGAAACAAGCCCCCAATGATGAACCAGCATCAATTCTTCTTGAGCATATAAAAGAAGAGAAACTGCGATTAGTTAAGGAAGGCAAGTTAAAAAAGAAAGACATTGTTGATTCTGTCATATATAAAGGCGATGATAACAAGTATTATGAGATTATAAATGGAGAAGAGATTGATATAAATGACGAATTGCCTTTTGAGATACCTGATTCGTGGTCTTGGACACGATTAGGATTCATAACCTCA
>Ga0310690_10003502_pt1 | contig 23384 bp, 20 predicted proteins | sample AusTroGonzalo_MG_2_FD_207661 | JGI IMG/M metagenome (GOLD analysis project Ga0310690, IMG submission 207661) | Bovine rumen microbial communities from tropical cattle in Woodstock, Queensland, Australia - Gonzalo_04 (v2) (version 2) | ecosystem: Host-associated > Mammals > Digestive system >... | reverse complement strand
ACACAGCGAAAGAAAGACAATAACCAGTAACCACAAGACAATAAGCAATAACCAATAACCAATAAACATTAAGAAACATGGCAAAGAAAGTTAAAGGCAACAGAATCCAGGTGATTCTGGAGTGCACCGAGATGAAGCAGAGCGGTCTGCCCGGTACGTCTCGATACATCACCACCAAGAACAGGAAGAATACTCCCGAGCGCATGGAGCTCAAGAAGTACAACCCCATTCTGAAGAGAATGACTGTTCACAAGGAAATTAAGTAATAATTAAAGGTTATAGGTTATGGGTTATAGGTTATCGAAGCCTGTCAATGCAGAAAGCCTCAATAACCAATAAGCAATAACCAATAAACATTCAAAGTTATGGCAAAGAAAGCAGTCGCTACCCTTCAGACGGGTAGAACCGAAGGTCGTTCATACACCAAGGTTATCAAGATGGTGAAGAACCCTCAGACAGGTTCCTACTCCTTCGACGAGCAGATGGTTCCCAACGAGGCCGTTAAGGATTTCTTCAAGAACTAAGCAATCCAGTAGAAAATACAAAAGAAGGCGGGAAGCACAGCAGTGTTGCTTCCCGCCTTCTTTTTGTTCCACCCAAAATAACAAATCATTGCATAGGGGATTTTCAGGTGGTACATATAAAAAAGGAGTACGCCCTTTCGCCCTGATGGGCTGAGAGCGTACTCTTTTTCTTCATTGCCTTGCACACAGGGTAAGGCACATGTGTGATATATTGTTCCTGTTAGTTTTGCTCGAAATTACGAGGGCGCATGTTACGGACAAGCTCCTTGAGGCTTTGTTTGCCTGCCTTGTCCGCACGTGTGGGAGTGTAAATGTAGGAGTAGGTTGTTCCACTAGTACTGCCCTCGTAGTAACGTGTTTCCGAGTTAAGAGTGCCGTTTTCGTTCAGAGTGAAGGCGTAAGTATAGTTGGAGGTAGAGGTGCTTGGGCTATTTGTTCCATAGGTATACTCAGAGGAAATGCTGCAGCTAAGGGGAAGCTGTTTCGGGCCGTAGCCATAGAGGCCAAGTGCAGAAAAAAGTCCAGAAATTTCGTCGTTGTTCGCTATGTCTAAAGCTTTACCAATGAAGTATGGAAATTGTTTACAGGGATTTTCCAGACTGCTGTATAAGTATGTGTAGGTCTCCTTAGAGTTAGTGGTCACGCTATTAGCGTTGTAATATTCAGCTATCGTGTTATCGGTTACGGTCCAGGAAATCAGATTCTCGTTCGCCCATGTGAAGGTTGCCCCGCTTCTAATTGTAGAAGATGTCCAGTTGTTTTGAATATTATCCTTCTTGAGGCTTTCACTTCTGTATGTTGCCGTGTAAGACAGTAATCTCTCGTCGTTGTAGTTGAAATCATACGTTCCTTCCCATTTCTGGTTGTCATACCTAATTCCAGAATATTCAAACTTCGTGATGTTGTTGTCATCGTCAAGTGTAATCTGGGCTTTGTTGCTTTCATTACCTTCAGACCAAGCAATGGTGAGTGTGCCATCGTCCGTTACATAATAGATTTCATCATCTTCATCCATAATGCTTGTGAGCTTGTTATCCTTGTCATAGAAGCAGTGTACGCCATCAATGTATCTTACCAGCCACTCGTCGTCGTTGTTGTCAGTAATTGCATACACATCATCGTTGCTGCTGCACGATGTGAAACCAACACCAATTGCTGCTGCCATTGCAAATGCCAGCATGTTTCTAAACATGTTTTTTTTCATAAAAATAATAGAGTTTAATAATTAATAATGTATGTTTTGGGTTCTCTTTTTACCTTGTTATGAATAATATGGCTTGGGAAGTCTCCAAAAATTTGCCTCAAAGGTATGATTATTTTTTATATGCTGCAAATAAATCAAATGAAATTTTAAGGTTTTCGTTAAATGAGTACAAGAATGTTTCCTTTTCTTTGTGAATACGAAGGTAATTCGGGAATTTTATGTATCTTTGTGCCCGAAATGGAACAGCATCAGCCTTTCACAACCCATACCCTGCCTTGCGGCTTGCGCGTTGTCTGTGCGCCGGGGCAGACGGAGGTGGTCTATCTGGGCATCGCCGTTGATGCCGGAACGCGGCACGAACTGCCCAGCGAGGGCGGGATGGCGCACTTCACCGAGCACATGTCGTTCAAGGGGACGCAGCGGCGGTCGGCCCGGCAGGTCATCTCCTGCATGGAGGGCGTGGGCGGCGAGCTGAATGCCTTCACGGGCAAGGAGGAGACGGTCTATTACTGCACCTGTCTGCGGGAACACGTCTCCCGCGCCATCGCTCTCCTGCTCGACATCGCCCTGCGAAGCACCTATCCCCAGGAGGAGATGCAGCGCGAGGTGGAAGTGGTCATCGACGAGATAGAGAGCTATCAGGACCAACCCTCGGAGCTTATTTTCGACGAGTTCGAGAGCCTCCTGTTCCCGGGTCATCCCCTCGGCCGCAATATTCTGGGCGATGCCGAGACGCTCCGCACCTTCCGCACCGCCGACATGCAGCGCTTCGCCAGCCGCCTCTATCATCCCGAGAGGATGGTGCTCTATGTGCTGGGAAACGTGGAGCCAGAAAAGGTGCTCCGTGAGGCGGAGAAAAACACAGCACGCTGCGATGCCCAACACAGCACGCCGCGATGGCCATCGCAGCACGCTGCGCCTGCCAACGCAGCACGCCGCGTTTCAATCATCACCCGCAAGAAGGAAACGCACCAGGCGCATGTGGTCGTCGGGGCGCAGGCTTTCGGCGGCAACGACCCGCGCCATCTGCACCTCTCCTTCCTCAGCAACATGCTGGGCGGTCCGGCTATGAGCAGCCGCCTGAACCTTGCCCTGCGCGAGCGCAACGGACTGGTCTATTCCGTCGAAAGTAATTGTACGGCCTACACGGACACGGGCGTCTGGTCGGTCTATTACGGTTGCGATGCCGGAGACCGTAGCCGTTGCCGCCGACTGGTTCTTCATGAACTGGACCGTCTCACGCAGAGCCCCCTCTCCCGGCGCACCCTCGATGCTGCCCGCCGCCAGCTGAAGGGCCAGATAGGCATCTCGTACGACAACTTCGAGAATGTGGCCATCGGCATGGCGAAGCGCTACCTCCACTACGGCCACATACTCTCCAGGCAGGAGCTCTTCGAGCGGCTGGATGCCCTTACGCCCGAAGACCTGCTTGCGACGGCCCAAACCGTCTTTGCTCCCGAGCAGCTTTTGACCCTGGAATACGTTTAGTGGCGATTTTCCCCCACCAGTTTTGCAATGTGGGGAAAAAAGTTTTCAACAGGGCATTATCACGTTCTATAATGTCCTGAAATCCCTTTGTTTACAGGTTTTCGCAAGAGTAAGAGACGAACGTGTCCGTGGGTTATCAACAGGATATGTTAAGTTGCTAAGAAAAAAAAGTTTGAAGAAATTGTGGGGAATTGTGGGGAATTGTATATCTTTGCACCAGAATTCAAAAGAAACGATGAGATTCACAGGCATCATAGACGCCAAGACGGACGAAAAGGGACGTGTTTTCGTGCCCAGCGTGTTCCGCAAAGTTCTCAAGGACGAAGGCGAAAAGGAGCTCATTTTGCGTCGCGACCTCTTCGAGAACAGCCTTGTGCTTTATCCCAAGAGCGTGTGGAATGTCATGGTCGATGCCGTCCGTGCCCGCACCAATCACTTCGACCGCCGTCAGCGCGAGGGTTTGCGCCTCTTCACGGCCGATGCAGAGAGCATCACCCTGGATAGCGGCGGCCGTATGCTCATCCCCCGTCGCTACCTGGAACATGCCGGCATCAAGAACGACGTGCGCTTCATGGGCATCGACGATACCATCGAAATCTGGAGCAAGGAGGCGGCAGAGGCCCTGCAGAGCAAGGTGAAGGAGGCTGCCGACATTCTGGAGGAGATGATGAGGACCCCCTGACCCTCTTTAGGGGGAACAATGTCCTCCTGAAATGGGAAAAAGGTAAATGATTAAATGGCAAATGGAAGCTGAACAGACATATCATGTGCCGGTGCTGCTGAAAGAGGCGGTGGATGGGCTGGACGTCAAGCCCGGAGGCATATATGTAGATCTCACTTTCGGTGGCGGCGGCCACAGCAGAGAGATTCTCAGGCAACTGCTGGGCACGGGCCGTCTCTACAGCTTCGACCAGGACCTGGATGCCCTGCAGAACGCAAAGGAGTTGGAAGACTCCCTCCCTCCAAGTGGGGGCGGGGGTGGGTCTTTCACCTTCATCCGCAGCAACTTCCGCTTCCTCCGAAACTGGATGCTCTACTACGGACATGAGCAGGTCGATGGCATCATGGCAGACCTGGGTGTGAGCAGTCACCACTTCGATGAAGAGGAGCGGGGCTTCAGCTTCCGCTTCAACGCTCCGCTCGACATGCGCATGAACCAACGGGCCAGCCTCACGGCGAAGCGCATCGTGGAGGAGTACACCGAGCAGCAGCTCTCCGACATCCTCTACCTCTATGGCGAGCTGAAGAACAGCCGCCGCATAGCATCGGCCATCGTGAAGGCACGCCAGCAGAAACCCATCACCACCACGGCCGAACTGGTGGAAGTGCTCCGCCCCCTGATGGGCTATGACCGCGAGAAGAAGGACCTGGCCCGTGTCTTCCAGGCACTACGCATCGAGGTCAACGGGGAGATGCTTGCCCTGAGGCAGATGCTCGCAGCAGCCACCAGGCTGCTCCGGCCCGGCGGCAGGCTCAGCATCCTTACCTACCACTCCCTCGAGGACCGTATGGTGAAGAACGTCATCAAGGCCGGCAATGCCGAGGGGAAAGCCGAGACCGACCTCTTCGGGCGCAGCAACGCCCCGCTCGTAGCCGTCAACCGCAGCGTCATCACGCCCAGCGTGGCAGAGCAGGCGAGCAACCCCCGCAGCCGCTCGGCAAAACTCCGCATAGCGGAGAAGAGAACCCCCTGGCCCCTTTAGGAGGGAAGACCCCCTACCCCCCTTTAGGGGGAGGACCCCCCTACCCCCTTTAGGGGGAATATATATAAATGATTAAATAATAAGCAATAAGGTGACAGAGATAGATTTAGATAATATGGAAGAGGTGCAGCAGCAGGTGCAGGAACCTTGGGAAGGCCAGGATTCTCAGGAACGTCCGGAAAATACGGAAGGCCCGGAATCCCCGGATATGCCGGAAGCTGCGGAAAGCCCGGAAGCCCAGGACCCCGTCAGCGACAAGGAGAAGCTGATGCGCTCGCTGGTGAGCGACGACGACGAGACGGACGAACTGACCCTCGAAGGCATGCGCCAGATGCTGGATGCAGCACCCCGATGGTTCCTCCATCAGTGGAAGCTGCTGCTGCTCTGCCTGGCCGGCATCTTCCTCTACATCACCAACGGCTATCAGGCACAGATGGAACTGATGGAGGAGTCGAGGCTGGAGACGGAACTCAATGACTGGCGTTACCGCTGCATCACCCGCGTCAGCGAGCTCACGCTGCTCTGTAGGCAAAGCCGCCTCGAACAGATGCTACACGAACAGGGCGACAGCACCCTGTTGCCCAGCAAGGTATCACCTTACATAATAAATGTGAAGGATTAAGGATTATGCAAACCAATAAAGATAGAGCCACAAGACGCTACGTCGTTATCTTCGGCATAATGTGTCTGGTCGGATTGTATATCCTGGGCAAGGCCGTCTATACGATGTTACCGCCGGAGAGCGACTACTGGAAGGAAGTGGGACGCAACAGCAAGAAAGCACCGATACCTGCCAGCCGCGGCAACATCCTCTCGTGCGACCGCCAGGTGCTCTCGGGCACCGTGCCCAAGTACGCCCTCTACATGGACTTCCGGGTGGTTGACCCCGACACCACCGTTGCAAAAAAGACGCGCGAGTACCGTGACACGACATTCAACCAGAAGCTCGACAGCATTGCCGAGGGGTTGGCCCGCATCTTCCCTGACTACGATGCCGAATGGTTCCGCCGTCGTCTGCTCGCAGGAAAAGCCAAAGGTAAATTCTCGTGGCGCATCTACCCCAAACTCGCCACCTACGTCCAGTACCGGGCCTGCCAGGAGCTGCCCTATTTCCGGGAGGGAATGTATCGCAGCGGATTCCACGCCGATGAGCTGCTGCTGCGCATCAAGCCATACGGCGGACTGGCCAGCCGCACCATCGGCGAACTCTACAACGACAGTACCCGCCGGCCCAAGTGCGGACTGGAGTTGAGCTTCGACAGCATCCTGTCCGGCCAGCCCGGCACAAAACATTACATCACGGTGCGCAACCGCAAGTTGCCCATCGTCGATACACCAGCCGAGAACGGCCATGACCTGCTCACCACCATCGATGTCAACATCCAGGACTTTGCCGACCGCACTCTGCGTAGCAAGCTGAAGGAAGAGAGTGTCAACGGTGAGATTGGTGTGGCCATCGTTATGGAGGTCAAGACGGGCGACGTCAAAGCCATCGTCAACCTGTCCCGACACACGGACGGGGAATACTACGAGATGGACAATCATGCCATCTACGATCTCTGGGAACCAGGCTCCACCTTCAAGACCGCCAGCATCATGGTGGCGCTGGAGGACGGGAAGATAGACCTGAACAAGACCGTGGATTGCGCCCCGGGCGTCGTCCAGATGCACGGAAAAAGCATGAAGGACCACAACTGGCGTCGAGGCGGCTACGGCACGCTCAAGGTGGAAGACATCCTGGGCCAGAGCAGCAACATCGGTGTGAGCAAAATCATCGATGAGGCTTACCACGACAACCCGGCAGCCTACGTCGATGGCCTGGCCCGCGAAGGCGTCGGCATCCCGCTCGACCTTCCCTTCACCAATGCGCCCCAGCCTCGCGTCCCGCATCCTCTCAGCAAGATACGCTATTGGAGCAAGACCGACCTGCCCTGGATGAGCATCGGCTACGTCACCATGCTGCCACCCATCAGCACCCTCACCTTCTACAATGCCATCGCCAACGGCGGCAAGATGGTCAGGCCACGCTTCGTGAAGGCAGAGCTCAAGGACGGTATGGTCCTGCGCGAGTTCCCGACGGAGGTCATCAAGGAGCGTATCTGCAAGCCCTCCACCCTGCGCGACATCCAGTACTGTCTGGAGCACGTCGTCAGCGGCGGACTCGGCAGGAAGGCAGGCAATGGCGAAAGGCTCTTCAAGGTAAGCGGCAAGACGGGAACAGCCATGTTCAGCGAGAACAAGAGGTATGACGGACGCAAACACATGGTGAGCTTCTGTGGCTACTTCCCCAGCGATGACCCCAAGTACAGCTGTATCGTCTGCATCAAGCATCAGCAGCCGCACCCGTCAGGCGGCGGTCAGTGCGGCCCCGTCTTCAGCGAAATTTCCCAATACGTCATGTCGCGCGACTCCATGCGCAGCGCCATCGCAGCTGCCGACACCAATTCCGTCTTCGTTCCCGAAGTGACCAAGGGCAGCAGGCAGCGTGCAGAAGCCATCGTCGAAGGCATGGGGCTGAGGGACAAGCGCATCGACATCGTCGAGGCCGACACCCTGCCTTCGGACGTCGTGCCCGACGTGATAGGCATGGGCGTCAAGGATGCTGTCTATGCGTTGCAGGAGCGAGGCCTGCGCGTCCGCATCAACGGTTGCGGACAGATTGTCCGCCAGAGCATCGCCCCCAGGTCTGCAGCCGTCAAGGGCAAGACCATCATCCTGACGGCATCAACGAGAAAGAACTAGGAAACCCCAGGAGGAACCAGGAAACAATAGAATTAATAGAAAGAGAACCATGAAACTACTCCAGCTCATATACGACAGCAAGCCACAGCAAGTGGTGGGCTGCACAGACAGAGACGTGACAGGCATCGAGATAGACAGCCGCTGCATCTGCCAGGGCGCAGCCTTCGTTGCCCTGCGCGGCACGCAGGTTGACGGTCACACCTTCATCGGCAAAGCCATCGAGATGGGCGCCGCCGTTGTGGTGTGCGAGCAGTTGCCCGACGTGATTGCAGAGGGCGTCACCTATCTCGTCTATCCCAGCACGACGGATGTGGTGGGCCTCCTGGCAACGCACTACTATGGCGACCCGTCGCAGCGGATGCACCTCATAGGCGTGACAGGCACCAACGGCAAGACCACCATTGCCACCTTGATGTACAACACCTTCCGCCAGCTTGGCTACAAATGCGGCTTGTGCAGCACCGTCTGCAACTACATCGACGGCGTGCCCGTGCCCACAGAGGTCACTACGCCCGACCCCATTACGCTGAACCGCCTGCTCGGACAGATGGCCGACGAGGGTTGTGCATACGCCTTCATGGAGGTCAGCTCGCACAGCGTCAGCCAGAAGCGCATCGGCGGGCTCAAATTCAGTGGCGGCATCTTCACAAACCTCACGCGCGACCACCTCGACTATCACGGCACCTTCGAGAACTATCGCGATGCCAAGAAGGGCTTCTTCGATGCCCTCCCGGAGGATGCCTTTGCCGTCATCAATGCCGACGACCGCAATGGCATGGTCATGGTGCAGAACTGCAAGGCAAAGGTCAAGACATATTCGCTGCATTCCGCAGCCGACTTCAAGGCGCGCATCATGGAGGAGAGCTTCGAGGGCATGGACATCGAGGTCGATGGCAGGGAGGTGAGCGTGCAGTTCGTCGGGCGTTTCAACGTCAGCAACCTGCTTGCCGTCTATGGCGCGACGCTCATGCTGGGCGTTGACCCGCAGCAGGCACTCGTTCTGCTCAGTGCGCAGAAGCCTGTCAATGGCCGCTTCGAGACGATTCGTTCCGGGGAAGGCGTCACCGCCATCGTGGATTATGCCCATACGCCCGATGCCCTCGTCAATGTCCTCACCACCATCAACGAGGTGCTGCAGGGCAAGGGTCAGTGCTGGACGGTATGCGGAGCTGGCGGCAACCGCGACAAGGGGAAGCGTCCGCTCATGGCCCAGGCTGCCGTGAAGTACAGCGACCGCGTCATCATCACCAGCGACAACCCCCGCAACGAAGACCCGCAGGAAATCATCAACGATATGCTGGCAGGCCTCGACGCAAGCCAGCGCCGCAGCGTGCTGAGCATCGTGGACAGGCGCGAAGCCATCCGCACTGCCTGCACTTTGGCACAGCCGGGCGACGTCATCCTCGTTGCCGGAAAGGGCCATGAGGACTATCAGATTGTCAAAGGCGTGAAGCACCACTTCGACGACCATGAAGTCATCCGCGAAGCGTTTGGCCTTGGCAATGAGGAAAATCGTAAGTCGTAAATCGTTAAATCGTAAATGTAACAGATGTTATACTATTTGTTCAGATATTTAGGCGAGTATGGAGTGTCGGGTGCGAACCTGTGGCACTACATTTCCTTCCGTTCGGTACTCACGCTGGTGCTGAGCCTGCTCATCTCCATGTGGTTCGGCCAGTACTTCGTGAAGTGGATGCGGAAGCACGGGTTCTGCGATGTGCCACGGGGCGGCGACGTTGACCCATACGGCGTGGACAAGAAGGGTGTGCCCACCATGGGCGGCATCATCATCATCTTTTCCATGGTGATTCCCTGTCTGCTGCTGGGCCGGCTACGCAACATCTATATGCTCCTGATGCTTTTCACCACGCTCTGGCTCGGGGCACTGGGCTTTGCCGACGACTATATCAAGCTGAGGGTATCGAAGAGCGGTCTGCGCCCCTTCTACAAACTCATCGGACAGGCGCTGCTCGGACTGGTTATCGGCCTGACGCTCTGGCTGAGCCCCGATGCCGTCATCTGTGAGAACATCGAGGGCGAGCGGCAGGGCACGGAGCAGGTCGTGACGCACCGCAGCGAGGAAGTCAAGAGCACCATCACCACCATCCCCTTCGTCAAGAACAACAACCTCAACTATGCAGACATCTTCCGTTTCCTCGGTAGGTACAGGACGGCGGCAGGCTGGATATTCTTCGTCATCGTCACCACGTTCATCGTCATGGCTGTCAGCAACGGGTCGAACTTGAACGACGGCATGGACGGCATGTGCGCAGGCAATGCAGCCATCATGTGCATCGCCTTGGGCATACTGGCCTACGTCAGCAGCCACGTCCACATGGCTGCCTACCTTAATATAATGTATATCCCGGGCTCCGAGGAACTGGTCATCTTCATCTGTGCCTTCGTCGGTGCTCTCATCGGCTTCCTTTGGTACAATGCCTATCCCGCGCAAGTGTTCATGGGCGACACTGGCAGCCTTGCCATCGGAGGCATCATTGGCGTCACAGCCATCATCATACACAAGGAGCTGCTCCTGCCACTGCTCTGCTTCGTCTTCTTCATGGAGAGCCTGAGCGTGCTCCTGCAGACCAGCTATGCCAAGAGGGGCAACCGCATCGGAGAGAAGTGGCGCGTCATCAAGCGTGCGCCGTTGCACGACACCTTCCGTGTCAAGCCAGGCGACTTGCCCTCCAACTTCAAGGTGCTCATCAAATGGCCCCAGGGCTGTTGGCTGGAGTCGAAGATAACCGTACGCTTCTGGATAGTAACCATCATCATGGCAGCCCTCGCCATCGTTACATTGAAGATAAGGTAAAGACCCCCTGACCCCCTTTAGGGGGGGACAAATGGTAAATGCTTAAATGGTAAATGAAGAGATGAAAAGAATAGTGATACTTGGAGCCGCCGAAAGCGGTGTGGGAGCTGCTGCGCTGGCAAGGGTGAAAGGCTTTGACGTCTTCGTCAGCGACATGGGGCGGATAAAGGAGAACTACAAGGAGGTGCTCCGCCAGTATGACGTGCCCTGGGAAGAGGGACGGCACACGGAGTCCCTTATCCTCAATGCAGTCGAGGTGGTGAAGAGTCCCGGCATCCCCGAGGATGCCCCGATGGTGCAGAAGGTCAGGGAGGCTGGCATCCCCGTCATCAGCGAGATAGAGTTTGCCGGTCGCTACACCGATGCCAAGATGATTTGCATCACTGGCTCCAACGGTAAGACCACGACCACAAGCCTGATTTACCACATCTTCTGCAAGGCAGGCTACAATGTCGGCTTGGCCGGCAACATAGGCCGCAGCCTGGCACTGCAGATTGCCGAGGGCAGGACCTACGAATACTACATCATCGAGCTCAGCAGCTTCCAGCTCGACAACATGTACGACTTCCGTGCCAACATAGCCATCCTGCTCAACATCACGCCCGACCATCTGGACCGTTACGACAATTCGATGCAGAACTACACCGATGCCAAGATGCGCATCGTGCAGAACCAGACCGAGGAGGATGCCTTCATCTATTGGAACGAGGATCCCATCATCGCTGCCGAACTCAAGAAATACGGCATCAAGGCGAAGATGTGCCCCTTCAGCATCGTCAAGAAGGCAGGCATGATAGGCTACATCGCTGACGGACAGTACGTCATCGAGTACCCCACGCCCTTCAACATGGAGCAGGAGAGCCTGAGCCTGCATGGCAAGCATAACATGTATAACAGTCTGGCGGCCGGTATCGCTGCCCGCATCAGTGGCATAGACGATGCGTCGCTTCGCCAGAGCCTGAGCGACTTCGAGGGCGTGGAGCACCGCCTGCAGAAAGTGGCCCGAGTGGGCGGCGTGCAGTACATCAACGACTCGAAGGCCACCAATGTCGATGCCTGCTGGTATGCACTGGAGAGCATGACCACACCCACCATCCTCATCATCGGCGGCAAGGACAAGGGCAATGACTACAATGCCATCAAGCAGCTGGTGCAGAAGAAATGTGCCGGCCTCGTCTATCTCGGGGCCGACAACACGAAGTTGCACGCCTTCTTCGACGGCATGGGCATTCCCGTGGCAGACACCAACAACATGAAGGACTGCGTGGAGGCTTGCAGCCGTATGGCCAAGCCTGGCTACACCGTCCTGCTGAGTCCCTGTTGCGCCAGCTTCGACCTCTTCAAGAACATGGAGGACCGTGGCGAGCAGTTCTGTGAGCAAGTGAAGAATTTATAAGACCTGTACGACTTATACGACCTATACGACCTATAAGTCCCATAAGACCCATAACTAATGAAATTAAGCAACCTCCAACACAAGACCCTCATTCATGGTGATTTGGTCATCTGGGTGGTGTTTCTCGTCCTCTGTGGCATCTCACTGATTGAGGTCTATAGTGCCAGCTCGCGCATGACCTTTGTCTCTGGTGCTTACTGGGACCCCATCATGCAGCATGCCTCCTTCATGCTGATGGGCATCTTCATTGCATGGCTGGTGCACTTCATCCCGTGCAACTACTTCAAGCTGTTCTGCACCATCGGTATGTTCTTGTCGCTCTTCCTGCTGATAGCAGTCCTTGTCATCGGACAGAAGACCAACGATGCCGGACGCTGGATTTCGCTGGGTTTCATCCGTTTCCAGCCCAGCGAGATAGCCAAGTTGAGCCTGGTGGGCTTCAGCTGCTTCATCCTCTCCTCGTTGCGCGACGAGAAGGGAGCCAGCATGACGGGACTCAAGATTGTGGCACTCGCTGCGTTTATGACGATTCTCCTTATCTTCTCGGAAAATGCCTCCACTGCCCTCATCATCGCTACGGTGATATTTGGCATTTGCTTCTATGCCCAAGTGCGCAAGAAGATAATTATCGGGGCACTCTTGATGGGTGCGCTTGGCCTTGGCAGTGCATTTGCCATCGCTCATTCCATACCCGAATCAACGCTTGTCAAGATGCAGAACTCAAACTTCAAGCTGCTCCATCGCGTGCCGACGTGGGTGCACCGTATCACCGACAAGCAGGAGCGTCCGGAAGACCCCAAGGACTACAAGCCGCAGGAGAATCCTCAGAAGACATACGCCAAGGTGGCGATTGCGTCGAGCAACGTCATCGGTTGCGGTCCGGGAAACAGTCGTCAGCGCGACTTCATCCCGCAGGCTGTCTCTGACTTCATCTATGCCATCGTCATCGAGGAGCTCGGACTCTTTGGTGCCATCCTGGTACTTTCCCTCTATCTGATATTGATGTACCGGTCGATGCGTATTGCCCGCCGGTGCAAGGCCCTCTTCCCCTCCTATCTGGTGATGGGGCTGGCTCTGATGATAGTGGTGCAGGCCATGATGAACATGGCGGTGGCCGTGGATGCCTTCCCCGTCACGGGGCAGCCCCTGCCGCTCGTCAGCCGTGGCGGCACAAGCCTCTTCATCACCTGCACCTACATAGGCATGATACTGAGCGTGAGCCATACGGCAAAGCGCAAGCCGGAATACGATAACCCATAAGACCTATACGACCTATAAGACTTATAGGACCTATAAGACCTATAATATGAACAAAAGCGAACTTCGAGTCATAATCAGCGGTGGCGGAACGGGAGGTCATATCTTCCCGGCCGTGAGCATTGCCAATGCTTTGCGCGAGGCTAACCCGGAGGTGAAGATTCTCTTCGTGGGTGCCGAGGGCAGGATGGAAATGCAGCGCGTGCCGGCTGCCGGATACGAGATAATAGGACTGCCTGTGCGTGGCCTGCTCCGCCCCCTGTGGAAACCAGGCAACATCAGCATCCTGATGGACTTCCTGCGGAGCAAGCGCATGGTGAAGCAGACCCTGCGCGACTTCAAGCCCCATGTGGCTGTGGGTGTGGGCGGCTATGCCAGCTCGGCAACGCTCAATGCCGCCTACGAGCTGGGCATCCCTTGCCTCATTCAGGAACAGAACAGCTTTGCCGGCCTGACGAACAAGACCCTTGCCAAGAAGGCCCGCAAGATATGCGTGGCCTACGAGGGCATGGAGCGCTTCTTCCCCAAGGACCGCATTCTGCTCACGGGCAATCCCGTTCGCCAGAATCTGCTCAACCCCTCCCTGTCGCGCGAGGAGTGTGCCGCGGCTTTCGGTCTCAATCCTGCGAAGCCGGTCATCCTGCTCATCGGCGGCAGCCTGGGGGCACGCACCCTGAACGAGAGCGTCATGCGGAACCTCTCGCGCATCGCCGCTTCGTCGGCACAGTTCATCTGGCAGACCGGCAGCTACTATAGCAAGGACATAGAGCGCACGCTCGACGTGAAAGGCAAGCCCGGCAATCTTGTCGTGACGGACTTCATCAGCCGCATGGACCAGGCTTACCACTTGGCAGACCTCGTCATCAGCCGAGCTGGTGCAGGCACCATCAGCGAGCTTTGTCTGTTGGGCAAGCCTGCCATCCTGGTGCCCAGTCCCAATGTGGCAGAGGACCACCAGACACATAATGCGATGGCGCTCGTGAACCGCCAGGCCGCACTGCTCGTGCGCGATGCAGTTGCCCCCGAGGCGCTCATCCCGCTTGCTCTGGAGACCGTTGCCGATGCCGAGAAGCTTCAGCTGCTGGGCCAGAATGCCAGTGCCATGGCTTTGCGCGACTCGGCTCGCATCATAGCCGAGGAGGTGGTGAAATTGGCATCAAAGTCATAACAACGACATAACGACATAACGACATAACGTCATAACGACATAACGTCATAACGGTATAACGAGGAGAAGAATGAACATCAAGGCTGTATATTTTGTGGGCATCGGCGGCATAGGCATGAGTGCCATTGCCCGCTATTTCCTGAACAGCGGCATCGTTGTCGGCGGCTATGACCGCACGCCCAGCGAACTGACCGAGCAACTTTGCAAGGAGGGTGCGCTGATTCATTACGAGGACAGCGTGGGGCTTATCCCTGCACCTTGCCGTGACAAGGATACCACCCTAATAATATATACGCCTGCCATCCCTGCTGAGCACAGCGAGCTGACTTTTTTTCGCAAAAATGGCTTCGAGATACAGAAGCGTGCCCAGGTGCTCGGCACTCTGACGCATGCCCTCAAGGGGCTTTGCGTGGCGGGCACTCACGGTAAGACGACCACATCGAGCATGGCGGCGCACTTGCTCCACCAGAGTCATGTGGATTGCAACGCCTTCCTGGGCGGCATCACCAAGAACTACGGCACGAACTATATCCTGAGCCGCAAGAGTCCTTTCGTGGTCATCGAGGCCGACGAGTTCGACCGCTCTTTCCACTGGCTCACACCCTTTGCCAGCGTCATCACGGCCACCGATGCCGACCACCTCGACATCTACGGCACCGAGGAGGCCTACCTGGAGAGTTTCCGCAAGTACAGCAGCCTGATACTGCCCGGCGGCTACCTCGTCATGCATACGGGGCTGAAGATGCAGGCCGATGTGCAGCCGGGTGTCGCCGTCTATACCTATAGCCGTGAGGCGGGCGACTTCCATGCAGAAAACGTCTGCATTGGCGACGGGCGCATCACCTTCGACCTCGTTTCGCCCCTTGGCCACATCCCGAGTGTAGAGCTTGGCGTGCCCGTCAGTGTCAACATCGAGAACGGCATAGCAGCAATGGCGTTGGCACAGATAGCAGGCGCGACGGCCGAGGAGATACGCCGTGGCATGGCCTCGTTCAGCGGGGTGGACCGCCGCTTCGACTTCCATCTCAAGACCAATCGCATGGCCTACTTGAGCGACTATGCCCACCATCCCGAGGAGATACGTTGCAGTCTGGAGAGCTTGCGCGAGCTGTATCAGGGCCGTCGCATCAAGGCCATCTTCCAGCCGCACCTCTATACGCGTACCCGCGATTTCTACCGCGAGTTTGCCGATGCCCTCTCGCTGGTCGATGATGTCTGTATCGTGGACATCTATCCGGCACGCGAAGCGCCCATTCCGGGCGTGACCAGTGCCCTCATCTACGACAACCTCCGGCCTGGCATCCGTCGGCAGATGTGCCGCAAGGAGGACATCCTCGACGTGGTGCGTCAGGGCGGCTTCGATGTGCTCGTCACGCTTGGTGCGGGCGATATTGAGAACTATGCAACACAGATAACAGAGATACTACAACCCCTATCATGAAGACAGCCTTTAAGATATTCCTGCTTCTGGCAGTCGTAAGCTACCTCGTCTGGGTCGTCTGGCGTTTCAGCGACCAGGCGGAGAACCGCATTTGCGAGGCCGTGAACGTCGAGATTATCGACAGCATCCCCGACGGCTTCATTACGGGCGACTACATCCGCTCCATCCTGACGCGCAACAAGATTTCGCCGGAAGGGATGAGAATCTGCAACATCAACCTGGAGCGCATAGAGCAGCTGATGCTCGAGGAGTCGCACATCGAGCGTGCCTCGTGCAACTATGATGCGATGGGCCGCCTTTGCATCAGGGTCGTGCCGCAGCAGCCGGTGTTGCACGTCATCAGCCAGAAGGGCGAAGACTACTACCTCTCCAGCACGGGGATGACGATGCCCACGGCCACATTCAATGTGGATTTGCCCGTTGCTACTGGCAACATCACAAAGCAGTTTGCCGCAGAGCAGCTCCTGGAGTTTGCCAGCTTCATTCGTGACGACCTCTTCTGGAGCGAGCAGATAGAGCAGATACACGTGGTCGGCCCGGAGCAGATAGTCCTGTACCCCCGCGTGGGGCAGCACGTCATAGAGCTGGGCAGCGTCGATGGCTTCCAGGAGAAGCTGCACCGTCTGCGCATCTTCTATCGCAAGGGACTGGAGCAAGTGGGGTGGAACAAATACCAGACTATCAGTCTGGCTTATGACAACCAGATAGTATGTACCAAAGCAAACAATAAAAAAAACAGATAATATGGGAGCAGAAAAAGACATCATCATTGCCGTCGAGCTGGCATCGACAGCAATACGCGCCATCGCTGGCAAGAGGGAACCCGACGGCAGTATGCAGGTACTTGCCTTTGCCCAGGAAGAGTCATCCAACACCATCCGCAAGGGCATCATCGACAACATTGACAAGACCACCCAGGCACTGACCCGCGTCGTGGCAAAGCTGGGCGACAAGCTGAACGTCAGGGTCAAGAGTGTTTATATCGGACTGGGCGGTCAGTCTTTGCGCTCAGTCCACAATCGCGTGCTTCAGCAGTTCGACGGCCTCGAGCTCCTCACGCCTAAAATCATCGATAAGATGCGCGACACAAATACCGGTGTGGTTTATTCCAATGCTGAAATCAAGGAGGTTGTGCCGCAGGAGTTCACCATCGGCAATCGTAGCGTCGTGGAGCCCGTGGGTATGCAGGCTGATGCTGTCGAGGCCAATTTCATCAACATCATAGCCCGTCCCATCTTGGAGGAGAACATCCGCAAGTGTGTGGCTGCTGCCGGCCTGGAGGTGCAGGATGTGTTCATCTCGCCGCTATGCCTGGCCGCCACCCTGCTTACGCCCAACGAGAAGCGTTCCGGCTGTGCGCTGGTCGATATGGGTGCCGACACGACGACGGTCAGCGTCTATGTCAACAACATCCTGCGGCAGCTCTGCGTCATTCCGCTGGGCGGTTCCAACGTGACCAGCGACATCACCAGCCTCAAGGTGGAGGCCGAGGAGGCCGAGGAGCTGAAGAAGAAGCATGGCACAGCCTACCGCTCCGACAGCGAGGACAAGACGGGAAAGAAAATCAACCTGAGCTTCGACCGCACGGAGGATGAGGAGAAGCTGCAGGAGATTGTCGAGGCGCGCTACGAGGAAATCATTGCCAATGTGAACCACCGCATATCCCCCTACAAGGACAAGATGCTTTCCGGCATTGTCCTGACCGGTGGTGCCGCTCGCATTCCGGACCTCGTCAAGGCTTTCTCCAAGCAGGTAGGCAGCGACTTCAACATACGCATTGCGAAGGGTCTGCCCGACAACGTCACCATTTCCTTCGGAGTGCAGGTGGGCGAGCCGGACCGTCTCAACACGCTCTATGCCCTGCTGCTGGCAGGCAAGGATAACTGTGTGGGCGAGGCCACCGAGGATCCCGTGCAGAAAACCTTCGATTTCGAGAACGAGAAGAAGGAGCCGGAGGCACCCGTAATCACGGAAAGCCAGGAACCTCAGGACAAGCAGGAAACCCCGGAACAGCCAAAGGGACCGTCCGCGCTGAAACGTATCTGGAAGACATTCGAGAAGATGCTCTCCGATGAGGCGGAACCCGAAGAAGAAAAACAATGACACGTATCACCCTAAAAACGACACAGCTATGGCAGAAGATAAAAACATACAGCCCATGGGCGGCATCAAGTTCAATTTCCAACAGACCGAGAATCCCTGCATCATCAAGGTGGTGGGCGTCGGTGGCGGTGGCGGCAACGCCATCAACCACATGTACCGCGAGGGCATACACGATGTGACCTACGTCGTGTGCAATACCGACAAGAAGGCACTCAGCGACTCGCCCGTCCCCAATCACCTTCAGTTGGGCAAGGACGGCCTTGGCGCGGGCAACAATCCCGTAATCGGCCGGCAGCGTGCCGAGGAGAGCATCGATGACATCAAGCAGATGCTCAACGACGGCACACGCATGGTGTTCATCACCGCAGGCATGGGCGGCGGCACGGGCACCGGTGCGGCTCCCGTCATTGCGCAGTGTGCCAAGGATGCCGGCATCCTGACGGTCGGCATCGTCACCATCCCCTTCAAGTTCGAGGGCAATAAGAAAATCAATCAGGCCCTGGACGGTGTGGAGGAGATTTCCAAGCATGTGGATGCGCTGCTGGTCATCAACAACGAGCGTCTGCGCGAGATTTATCCCGAGCTGACCGTCATCAATGCCTTTGCCAAGGCCGACGACACGCTGAGCATCGCAGCCAAGAGCATCGCGGAGATTATCACCATGCACGGCACCATCAACCTGGACTTCCAGGACGTCACGACGGTGCTCCGCGATGGCGGTGTGGCCATCATGAGCACAGGCTACGGCGAGGGCGAGAACCGCGTCACAAAGGCCATCCAGGAGGCGCTGAACAGCCCCTTGCTCAACAACAACGACATCTTCAACTCCCGTAAGGTGCTGCTCAATATCAACTTCTGCAGCGAGAACGAGACGGGCAATCTGATGATGGAGGAGATGAACGAGGTGAACGACTTCATGAGCCGCTTCCGCAGGGACGTGGAGGTGAAGTGGGGACTGGCCACCGACAGTTCGCTTGGCGACAAGGTGAAGATTACGTTGCTCGCCACCGGTTTCGGCCTGCAGAACGTGCCTGGTGTGCGCGGCATGGTGGAGCAGAAGGAGCAGGAGAAGACGGCAGCCGACCAGGAGCGCGAGGACTACAACGAGGAGCGTGCCGGTTTCTACTATGGTCCGTCGAACGGGTCGTTTGTCCGTCGTCGTCGCCACAACATCTACATCTTCACCGACGAGGATTTCGACAACGACGACATCATATCCATGGTCGATGCCCGTCCAGCCTATAACCGCACGAAGGAGGAGATAGGTAAGATTAAGGAAAAGAGCAACCCCATCCAGGAGTCCGACCCGCCCACCATGGGCGTGCCGTTTAATCTCTGATTATAGAGCGTTATAACGATATTGCGTTATGGCGTTGTAACGAAAGGCACTATCCCAGCACTTCCCGCAGTACTGCCAGCGAGCGCAGGTTGCGGAACTCCGGCACGTGCAACTGGTAATAGAGGGTCAGTACGTCCAGTATGCGGTTCCGTTGCTGGCGGTTCAGGCGGAAGCGGTGCATGTTGCGCAGGTTCATCCGCAGCAGTTTGGGCAGTGCAGCGGCCTCTTCTCCCTTGAGGAGAAAATCGTGCGGCGGGGGTGTCTCCGTGTCAATGCTGTCTTTCAGGTCGAAGAAAGGCAGCATATTTCTTGTGTCAATGTTGGGCCAGAAGCCCAGATAGCTTGTCAGGCGGATGAGGAAGGCCAGGTGGAAGTTGGCCATCCCCTCGCGTGCGGCATCGAACCATTGCAGGCTATATAATATATAATGGTATAGGTCGGGATTCTTGACCTCGTTGCGCAGAGCACTGTGCAAGAACTCCGACAGGAACAGGGCGATTGTCTCCTTGATGGGGTCGTAGGGGATGGAGTTGTAGCAAAGTGCGATGTGCAGCTCCTGCATCTTGTGCAGCGATGCCGACGGGCGGTGGTCGAACGTCAGTTCCACGACGTTGAGCGGGCGCAGTAGCGTCGTGTGCAGGCTGCCCTTGCGCTTGCGGCGGTCGCGCACCAGGAATGGGATGCTGCCGTGTGCGAGCGTGAAGATATCCACGATTGCACTGTCGTCGTTGTAGCGATTGTAGTGCAGTACGATGCCGTGTGTTGTTTCGAGCATAAGGCTCCCTCTATCTCTCCCCGTGAAAGTGGAGAACTTTTTATTTGTTAACGTGCAAAATTAGTCAAAAAGTAGTAATTGAAAGGCAAGAAACAGGAAAATTGCACCGAAAGCGACATTTTTTCCTTAAATTATTTTGCCAGTCTCGGAAAAAGCCGTAACTTTGCACCCGCAATTGAGACACCATGCTCAAAAGCACAGGCCAAAAGCCGAGGGTAAGGTCCCTTCGTCTATCGGTTAGGACGAGAGATTTTCATTCTCTAAAGAGGAGTTCGACTCTCCTAGGGACTACAATCGCGATTGCACGCAATCGCGATTGGGATTAAAGAATAGAGATTAAGGATTAAAGATTAAAGAATAAAAAATAAGATGGCAAATCACAAATCATCATTAAAGCGCATCCGTCAGGAGGAGAAGAGAAGACTCCACAACCGCTATTACGCAAAGACCATGCGTAACGCAGTGCGCAAGCTTCGTGCCACGACCGACAAGGGCGTAGCAACCGAGATGTATCCCAGCGTTCAGAAGGCGCTCGACAAGTTGGCAAAAATCAACGTCATTCACAAGAATAAGGCTGCAAACCTGAAGTCCAAGCTGGCTCGCTACATCCAGAAGCTTGGCTAACCAAGCCACAATCTTTTCGCTATAACGGATAAGGCAACTCATCGAGTTGCCTTTTTTTGTTATGGTACTTCTATTAATCGAACACAAAGACACAAAGACACCAAGATATCAAGGCACAAAGGAACGTATTCGCACAACATTCTTTTCATCACGAACTACATTTAACAACAGATTTCACAATCTGGCCCTTCCTTTGCACTCAATGGCGTAGCAATTCGTGTAATTCTTCGGCAAGCCTCAGGCGCAGGCAGAATGTGTAATTCGAGGTTGAAAAAAACTATTTGTGTTCACTTAGGTAAATCATCCGTGCTATGGGATGAAATGTAAACATTCTTCGTTGATGGATGCGATTTGGGGGGGTATTTCTGTCGCGGTGGCACTTTTGTCCACAAAGGGCAAGAAACACGCTTAAATCAAATGCCAGTTGAGAATCAGTTCGTTACAATTCATTATTTGTCATTCATAATTCATAATTGGCATCTATACTTGGCAAAATCGGTTCCTTTTGACGGTTTTTTCGCACGTTTCAGCCACACACAAGGGCAGGGTAAAATGCCAACGAGGCACGCTGCGTTGGTCAACAAAGCGTGCTCCGTTGTAAACCGTACCATAAGAAGTCCGCGTCAACCCCTAATTCTTCCAAATTTTATGTAATGGATTTTCGGACTAGAATCACGCGTCGATGTTCGCGAAGGTGGCGTTCTTCTCGATGAACTCCCTGCGGGGGCCCACGTCTTCGCCCATGAGCATGGAGAAGACATAGTCTGCTTCGGCTGCGTCCTCGATGGTGACTTGTTTCAAGCGGCGCTGTTCGGGGTCCATCGTGGTCTCCCACAGCTGCTTGGGGTTCATTTCGCCCAGACCTTTGTAGCGCTGTGTGTGCAGCTTCGTGTCGTCGGCGTCGCCGTTGCAGTACGTCTGGATGAAGCGGATGCGGGCGTCCTCGTCGTAGCAGTATTCCTCCACCTTGCCGTAGGTGCAGCGATAGAGTGGGGGTGTGGCGATGTAGAGTCGGCCGTCCTTGATGAGCTGCGGCATGTAGCGGAAGAAGAGTGTCATGAGCAGGGTGTCGATGTGCGAGCCATCGACGTCGGCATCCGTCATGATGATGGTCTTGTAGTAGCGCAGTTTGTCGTAGTTTGCCTCCTTGTAGTCGTCGGGGTTGAGGCCGAACTTCACGCCCAGCGCCTGGATGATGTTGTTCACCTCCTCGTGCTCGAAGGCCTTGTTCCACATCACGCGCTCCACGTTGAATATCTTGCCTCGGATGGGCAGGATGGCCTGGAAGTGGCGGTTTCGGCCTTGCTTTGCCGAGCCGCCTGCCGAGTCACCCTCGACGATGAACAGTTCTGCGTTTGCCGGGTCTTTGTCCGAGCAGTCGGCCAACTTGCCGGGCAGTCCGCCGCCGCTCATCGGGCTCTTGCGCTGCACGTTCTCGCGTGCCTTGCGTGCTGCCACGCGTGCCTGCGCGGCCAGCAACACCTTATCCACGATGAGCTTTGCCTCGCGCGGATGCTCCTCCAGATAGTTGGTGAGCGCCTCGCCTACAGCCTGCTGCACGGCACCGGCCACCTCGCTGTTGCCCAGCTTGGTCTTGGTCTGTCCCTCAAACTGCGGCTCTGCCACCTTGATGGATATGACGGCCGTGAGGCCTTCGCGGAAGTCCTCGCCGCTGATTTCCACGCTGTTCTTGGCCAGCTTCTCCAGTTCCTTCTCGTGCTTCTCCTCGGCATATTTCTTCAGGACGCGCGTCAATGCCATGCGGAAGCCCTGCAGGTGTGTGCCGCCCTCGATGGTGTTGATGTTGTTGACGTAGGAGTGGAGGTTCTCCGTGTAGGCCGTATTGTACATGATGGCCACCTCGATGGGTGTGCCCTGCTTCTCGGTGTTGAGGTAGATGACATCGTCGAAGAGGTGCGTGCGGCTGCTGTCGATGTAGCGCACGAAGTCGCGCAGTCCGCCCTCGCTGTAGAAGGTCTCAGTCTTCGTGTTGCCCTCTGCGTCTGGGCGCAAGTCTGTCAGGGTGATGGTGATGCCTGCGTTCAGGTAGGCCAGTTCGCGCATACGGTTGGCCAGGATGTCATATTTATATGTGGTGGTCGTGAAAATCGTCTTGTCGGGCCAGAACTGTTGGCGTGTGCCGCGCAGGTCGGTGGTGCCGATGACTTCGACGCCCGTCATGGGCTTGCCGATGCTGTATTCCTGCTGGTAGATTTTGCCGTCGCGATATACCTGGCTAATCATCTTGGAGGAAAGCGCGTTGACGCAGCTTACGCCCACGCCGTGCAGACCGCCGCTGACCTTGTAGCTGCCCTTGTCGAACTTGCCGCCCGCGTGCAGCACGGTCATCACGACCTCCAGTGCGCTCTTGTGCTCCTTTTCGTGCATATCCACGGGGATGCCTCGACCGTTATCCTGTACGGTGATACTGTTGTCCTCGTTGATGGTTACTTCTATGTGTGTGCAGTAGCCAGCCAGCGCCTCGTCGATGGAGTTATCTACGGTCTCATACACGAGGTGGTGCAGACCTTTCTCGCTGATGTCGCCTATATACATGGCCGGGCGCTTGCGCACAGCCTCCAGTCCTTCCAGCACCTGTATGTTCGAGGCACTGTATTCCTGCGGTTTCTTTTCGATTTCTTCCATTTATTTCTTAACTTCTTTTATTTCGCGCACAAAGTTACAGCTTTTTCTTGACATTTGCAAACAAATGGACAAGAAAATGGAGCACAACGGCGCGGCGCGAAACACGGCATGCAAAGATAACAAAAAGAGCACGCGGCATTGTTCGTAAAGCCGTGCCCT
>Ga0310690_10003498_pt1 | contig 23422 bp, 10 predicted proteins | sample AusTroGonzalo_MG_2_FD_207661 | JGI IMG/M metagenome (GOLD analysis project Ga0310690, IMG submission 207661) | Bovine rumen microbial communities from tropical cattle in Woodstock, Queensland, Australia - Gonzalo_04 (v2) (version 2) | ecosystem: Host-associated > Mammals > Digestive system >... | reverse complement strand
AAGTGCTTTCTTGACGAACAAGGATGTTTGACCAAGGAAGGGCAAGCGATAGTAGCGTTCTTGCGCGATACGTGTCAAGGCAGGGGAGAGCTTGGGAAATCCGGCTCTCCTTATTTTTATGATAATAACAACCGCTTTGACATCAATGCGCTTGCTTTTGTGGCCGGCAAACGTGCCGTGTTTGATCAAGTGATGAAATACTTATCGCTCGATGAAACAAAAATACTGAACCTGATTGCGATCCAAGAAACAGAGATGAGCAATCTGACTGAAAATTTAAACATTTAGGGAGCTTTTTATGAGCGAAGAAAATTTAGAGCCGGATGAAGAGGGCGCATCCGATAACTCTTTGCAGCCCGAAATTTCTGAAAACCAAGAGGCATCATCACAAGCCGGATGGGGAAATTTGAGCGAAAGCGATCTCAAAGTGGTCGAGGACAAGGGATGGAAGTCTCCCCAAGATCTTTTGAAGTCATACCAGGAAATGGAAAAACTTTCGAGCAATAAAATTTCTATTCCAAAAGCCGATGATGAAGAAGGATGGAAGAAGCTCAATGCCAGATTAGGGTGTCCGGAAACTATTGACGGATTTGAGATCTCTGACGTGGCAGAAGCCGATAAGCCTTTTATTGATGACTTTAAGAAGGTTGGTCTTGAAACCGGTTTAAGATCAAACCAAGTCGATAAAATTTATCAATGGTACAAGGCACGGCAGGAAAAGGCTGTGCAGGATTTTAATGCACAAGTCGAAAAAGATAAGGAAGAAGTCAAAGCAGAGTGGGGCGATGACTATTCCAAAAATGAAGCTCTTATGCAGCGAGGGGTTAGGATCTTAGGATTAGAGGAAGATGCTTTGACAAATATCGAAGTGGCCATTGGGACGAAAGCTTTTATGAATATGTTGAAACGCTTTGGTGAGATGGCAAGCGAAGATACGGCCAAAGGATTATCCGGTCAAGGATCTATACCTTCAAGCGAAGAGATGTCAACCGAGGATTGGATTTCTTCAATACTCAAAGTCAATAAATCTAACAGTTAAAAGGAAATTTGAAAAATGGCTAATATAGATCATCCGGCAACTCTTCAAGAGTTATCTGTTGAGTATGCCAAAAAACAACCGCATCAGGTTGAATATCTGACAGAGGAATCACCGATTTTGGCTCGCATTAAATGGGAACCAGCTTCTCATCCGTTGTGGAACGTTACTGAAAAAGTAACAGGAATTTCGGGTGCCGGCTTTGTTGAAATGAATGCAAAATTGCCGAAAGCATCTGTTGATTCTAAATTGGAACACGTTGACCTTGGCATCATGGGTGCTGAGATCTTTGTTCCTGAAGATAAAGCACAAGCAATGGGCGGACAGGCAAAATACTTTGCCAAGAAAATGCCAACCATCTTGAAAGATGCAGGAAATAAAACAGAACAGCATATTCTTTATAAAAACTATTTACAATATGCTATTGACAATGAAAAAGTCGCTAATGCCGGCGGATCTGCCGCAGTATCCGGCGATACCGGACTTTATAGCTTGATCATTGTTCGTTCTGTTCCCGGTGAAAACTGCGGCTTATATTCTCCTGAAGGATTTAAGAACGGTGCAATGCTTGATGTTAAACCGACTTACGACGGCGCTTTATATCATGATGAGGAAGGCGTTTTAGGTTTTGGTGTTCGCATTAAAGGCTATTTCGGTATGCAATTAATGAACCCGAAAACCGTTTCTGCAATTGTCAACATTTCATCTTCTAAATTGCCGTCAATTAAGCAAATTAATACTGCTTTGGTTGATGCTCAGGCAAGACCGGGCAACACCGCAATCTATCTGCATCCGAGATTGAAGTCTTGGATTGAGACAGAATATAAGAAGGAAATTTTGAGAACTGTAAACAGCGACAAAGGCTTGAATTTCACAGTCTCAACTTGGAATGATATTCCACTTATCTCTTCTTATAACTTTACAGACGGTAACGATGCCGCTGTTAGCTTTGCTTAATTTGTAGGGAGAAAAGAAAATGTATAAACACACATTGACTGTTTTTCGTGAGGATCTTGATGCCGGGGCTGTTTTAACCGGCGGAACTCAAGGTGCAATTGAATTGTTGGTTATTGCTGATGCTTCTTCTGTTGTTATTGCAGAGGAAACAGGCGCAGTGACAGTCACACATTGTGACACTGAGGACGGTACTTTTACGACCGTTGTCACGCAAGCTTTGACAGCCGGAACTTATGCAAAAGGCGCAATTATTGCAAGAGTTGCATTGCCGGTTGATATTAAAGCTTGGGCCAAAGCAACAATTGCCGGCAATACCGGTGATGTTGTTGTTAAACAAGCCTATATTGCACGATAAGCAAAATGGAGCCGTAAAGGAAACTTGCGGCTCCTTTCTTTTTTAAGTGAGGGGAAAAATAAAATATGAGTATAAACATTATTAACAGAGCTTTGGTTAAAATTGGTGAGCCTTTGATTTCTTCAACCTCACAAGAACCTAACGGCCCGATTTATGGCCTTGTTTATGAAGATATTTTGGAAGTATTGCTTGAGAGCAAAGATTGGCGTTTTGCTTTGAAAAGAGCCGTGTTGGCACCGGATGCCGAAAAGCCTTTGTTTGGGTATGAAACAGCTTATACGCTGCCGGCTGATTTTATCTGCCTTTATAAATTCGGCCAGTATTATAAACGCCAAAACACAAGCAATAACATTGTGAACTCTGATGAAGAGTATTCGATTGAAAACGGCAAGATTTTATGTAATTCAGAAGATACAGTTTATTTGATGTATATTGCCAGAGAAACGGAAGAGAAAAAGTTTTCACCTTGGTTTAAGCAAGCATTAATTGCCAAACTGGCGGCTGAGCTTGCAACGCGTATTAAACAATCTGCAAAATTAGCCGAGGTCTTTAATAATGAATTTGCCTATTGTTTGCAGGAAGCTGATAAAAGAAACGAGATTATGAACGATAGTGAGACAATTCCTGACAGCTCTTGGATGAGTGTTCGTGAGGTGATGAATGTCGGTTAAGCCTTGTCAAAATCAATTTAACGGTGGTGAGATTTCTCCTTTTATGGATGGCCGGTTTGATATGCCGGTTTATGGACAATCTGCCGATATATTTGCAAACTTTATTCCGATTTCTGAGGGATGCTTTAAGCGCCGCGGCGGATCTCATTTTGTGGAGACGGCCAAACAGGGAACAGCACTTTCTTTTGAAATTGTACCGACACCAAGCGATGCAACGGTGACAATTGACGGTGAATGGAAGTCGTCAATTGAAGGTGCTTATGGTGATAAAATTGCTTATACGGTTGAGGCAAAAGATTATACAACCGTTACCGGTACGCATATTTTGAAACAAGACACGGTGTTGCCGATTACGCTTGTTTCTACAACCGAGATTTATACTTATACAATTGAGCCGACACCGCAAGATGCGACAGTCTTTATTAACGGTGTTGAAAGATCAAGCATTGATATTGGCCGCAACGGCACGGTTGAATGGCAAGTGCAAAAAGATGGTTATGATACAGCGACCGGATCTGAGGTTGTTACTTGCGATAAGACTATACAAGTCAACCTCACTTGTACTTATCAAGTTGTTTGTATTGATGATGATCAAGCAATTATCACAATCAATGGTGAAACAACCGATCATCTTAACGTTGAGCCCGGTGATACAGTGACATGGACCGTGACAAACGGTACGATCACAAAGACAGATACCGAAACAGTGACCGGCACAATGATTAATTATGTGTTCTTGGATGACGGTGTGAAAGTCTTTAACTATACCGGCGCTTTGCAAACATATAATGTACCGCGTACCATTACAAAACTTGAGATTGATGCTGTCGGCTCAAGAGGTGCAAATGATGGTGGTTATCCGGGACGTGTTCAATGTATTTTGAATGTTGAGCCTGAAGATACTCTTTATTTGTATGTTGGCGGAAGGCCGACTTCTACATCCGGTGCGGTTTATAATGCCAGTGATATTAGGCGCGTTTCTGGTGCGGTGACAGATGCGACATCGCTTGCCTCTCGCTTGATTGTGGCCGGTGGCGGTGGATCAGGCGGTGCCGGTGATGCACGCGGCCGCGGTGGTGCCGGTGGTGATATTGTTGCTGATGCCGGAAACACTGCTTCTGCTGCTTATGGTGGCAGTGCCGGAACGTCATCAACCGGTGGTGTCGGCGGTGGCATTAACGGTTGGACATCTATGCAAGGTGAACACGGACACAATGGCGGCCTTGGTCTTGGCGGAAACGGTGGTTATGGCTTAGGCGGTGCAGGTGGTGCCGGATATTATGGCGGTGGCGGTGCGGCAGGTCTTGTCACAAAGTCTTATGGATCTAACGGTGGCGGCGGTGGCGGCGGCTCTTCTTATACAGTTGCGGCACAAACTGTCAATGTTGTCCATACAAAAGGCTATAATATCAATCAGGGCTATATTTCAATCAGGCCTATTTATGAGGAATAAAAAATGAGTTTAAGCTCTTCTCGCGTATTTTTGAAAAGATTTAAGTTTTCCGGTAACACGGCTTTTGTGCTTGAGTTTGGTCATCAATATATCAGATTTTATGCAAACCATGGCCAAGTCTTAAATAACAATGCAACCTATGAAATTGCAACGCCTTATACTTTTGATGATCTGTGGGATGAAAATGAAAAGGTTTGCAAATTGCAGATCACACAAAATGCCGATGTGCTGTATTTGTGGCATAAAAAATATATGAAAACGCTCACAAGATATGGCAATACAGATTGGAGATTGGAAGATTTTGAGCTCAAAGGCGGACCTTTTGAAAACAAAAACACCGATGACAGTTTGACAATCAGCGCCTCGGCTGAGACCGGAAATGTCACTTTGACGGCATCAGGTGCGGTGTTTTCTGATGCAGATGTCGGAAGGCTTTATCGCTTAAATTTGTTTAATGACAATACAACGCCATGGGCTGCAAGCAAGTCGGTGAGTGTTGGGAATGTGATGACTTCTGACGGACACTATTATCGGGCCGCCTCGTCCGGGACAACCGGGACAATTAAGCCGGTGCATACCGAAGGCACAAGATCTGACGGTGCGGTGAATTGGGAATATATCCATTCCGGCTATGGGATTGTCAAAATTACGGCAGTTGCCAGTAGCACAAGTGCAACGGCAGCCGTTCAAGAGCGATTGCCGGCCTCGATCTCAACCGCAGATTGGGAAAGAGGTTTGATTTACAGCGGATCTGAAAAGCCGGTTGCCGGCACGTTTTTCAAAAACAGATTGGCAATTCTCTTAAATACAAAAGAAGGTTTAAAATGTTTGTTGAGCCAAAGCGATGACTTTGATAATTTTTCTGATAAAGATTTTGGTGAGGTTGTAACAACCTGCGCTATTACAGCACCGGTGCTTTCAAATGAATATAATGAAGGGCGGTGGCTGTCATCCGGTGATGTGCTGTTTATCGGTACAAACAACGGTGAGTTTTATTTGGACAATATGACATCCGGTGAGGCGCTTGGCCCTGAGAACTGCAAGGTTGCGCCGATCTCACGGATTGGATCAAAAGCCATTCCACCGGTTAAGATCAACGGACACACGCTGTTTGTTGATAAATTCGGCACCGCAATCAGAGATTTGATTTATTCTTATGAGCGCGATGGGTATGATCCTTTTGATGCCACAATCAAAGGAAAACACTTGCTAAAATCCGGCATTGTTGAGTGGGAATATCAGGATTATCCGGATAAGATTTTATGGTGCGCCACGGAAGAGGGCAAGGTGGTCGGATTTACGTTTAATACCGAGCAAGAGGTGACGGCGCTGCATCAACATCGTTTTAGCGGTGCAGTTGAAAGTTTGACCGTGATTCCTTCACCAACGGAAAATAAAGATGATTTGTGGATTTCTGTGCGCCGGCAGATCAAAGGTGTTTCAAACAGAATGATTGAGTGGGTTGATGAAGGCGAGCCGCTTGAATATCCTTATGACATTATCTCAAATAATAACTGGGATGAGCGTGAGGCTCAAGAGGCCGAATATGACAAGCAAAAGGCTTGGTTTGTTGATAGTGCGATTGAGTTTAACCGTGTTTCGGGTGATGTATCGACAACGATTTCAGGCTTGCAACATCTGGCCGGAAAGCAAGTTGCCATTATTGCCGACGGATCTGAGATGCCGAGACAGACAGTCAGCGATCAAGGCACCATTACAGTCAGCCGCTACAATAACAACATTGTGGTCGGTTTGCCGGTGCAATCAGTCTTTAAGGCCAAGAAAAGATATTTGCAAGGAAATGCAACGGTTGGTGTTGGTGAAGTGCAGAGAATTGATCATGTGACTTTGATGCTGTATCGCTCCGGCGGTGGTAAAATCGGCAATAACTTTGCAAATCTGATTGATATTTTGTACCGCAAAACAGATGCGGTGATGGGACAATCCGCGCCGCTGTTTACCGGCAATAAGGTGATCACGATGCCCGGTCGGACAAGTACCTTAGAGGAAAAGGGTGCTGATATATTGATTGTTAATGAAAGCGTTTATCCGATGACGGTGTTGGCGATCTCACCGCAAATGGTGCAATCGGAGAGTTGAGATGCTAGAGATGAGAGCTTTTAAGCATGGTGATTTGGATAATATGGCTATTCAAAAAGAGCAGATCCATGAGATTGAGAGTGCGTGTCAAAGACAAGATATTAGCTTTACTTTGGCAGATGATGAAAAGGTGATCGGCGTGTTTTCGGTATTGAAGGTTTATTCGGGCCGCGGCGTTGTGAGCTCGTTTATCTCAAAGGATGCCGGATCTTATATGCTTGAGATGATCAGACTATTAAGAAAATTGATTGCCGAGGGAATGTACAAATGCAAGATTGATCGGCTTGAGATGTCTGTCTTAAAAGGATTTGAACACGGAGACCGGTTTGCAAAGATGCTCGGCTTTGAATATGAGGGGACAATGAGGAATTATTATAAGGGTAAAGACTACAAACTATATGCGAGGATAAGAAAATGAGTGGTATTGAAGCGGCTGCATGGGCGGCGGCGGCCATGGCAGCAACAGCGACCGCCGCGGAAGGTTATAGCAATTATCAACAAGGTAAAGAGGCTAAAAAAGTCTATGACTTAAACGCTGAGATATTGCGCAATAATGCGGCACAAAAAAGAATTGAAAACTCTTTGAATGAAGATATTGTGCGCAGCCAAAACCGCAAGCAAATGGCCAAAGCCAGAGGGGCATTTAATGAAGCCGGCATGATCACTTCGGCCACAACAACCGGTGTACTTGGACAGATGGCATCTGAGTTGGAGCAAAATGTTATGAACCAACGCTATGCCGGGGAATCTGAGGCGGTTTATTTCATGAACCAAGCTAATTTGCAGGATTATTACGGCCGGACGGAAAAAGCAAACGGCAAGAACGCTTGGAAGATGAGTTTAATCAAAGCACCGATAAACGGTGCAAAAGCTTATTTTTCCGTTGCAGGCTTTGGCGGCGGTGGAAGTGGTATTGAAGATATGGCCGGACAAGGATCCGGTTGGAACCCGGCGGTGTCAGCACCGATGAGAAAACCTGTTTTTTAAGATAAGGAAAAGAAAATGGCAAACAGACAGCGGACAGCGGTGGCGCGGACAGATGTCAACCGCAATCTTGTTTCTTCACAAATGACCGGCGCAAATATTCAAAAAGGGTGGCGAGCGCCTGATATGTCCGGCGTTGTCAAAGATATTTCTCAGGTGATGGGGGATTATGTGAACGCGCAAAAGGATGCGGCTTTCAAGCGGCTTGATTTGGAAGCGGGCAAAATGCAGATGGCCGAGTTGGAAGAGATCAGGTTGGCTGACAGCAATGAAAAGGTCCCGGAGATCGAGAAAAACTTTTATAGCGATCTGAAAGCAAAGTTTGAAGAGGATCAGTGGGGCAAACAATGGCTCAAAGAACGCGGTGATTTGTTCAAAGCTGCAAACTCAAGAGACGTCTTTAAGGCCGGTATTGCCAAGCAACATGAGCTTTATAATCTTGAGCTGTCTAAAACATTAAACACTTGGACCGATGATATTGCAACATCCAGGGCCGACAAAGCCAAAGTGCTGTTTGGGGATATGATGAATTATATTAATGCTTCGGCCATGCTCTCACCGGAAGAAAAACAAAAGTATAAAGACAATGTTTCGGCAAACGGTTTGCAAAAGATGATCTCAACAAACCCGGCGGTGGCTCTTGAGTTGTTGCAGGATAAAGATGCTAAGTGGAGCGAAAACGGTATTGATGTTGAGAAGTACAAAAAAGCGGCTTTGGGATCGATGCAACAAGCCGATGAGAAAAGATTGATTGCCGAGATTAATCACAACCGGAAGGCGGCAAGTGAGTTGATCCAAAAGAGCCAAACGCAAAGATTGAGCCTTGATGAGATCAATAAAGCGGTGCCGGAAAGCTCAAAAGACCTGAGGAATTTTTTATACAGCATCAACGGTTATCCGACAGAAGGCGGCAAAGCCAAAATATCTGAAGAGGAAAAAGCCTTAAATGAGCAGCAGCTTTATGATGATTTTGCATCATTGTTGGGATCTAAAGACACCAAGATTGAGGATTGGCAAAAGTTTGAAAACAACGTTTACAAAGCGATGAATGATAAGGCGATCACCAAGACGGCCGGATTATCGATGCTTGATAATTTTGCCACACCGTTTATGGAGAAGTGGCAAAACACTTTGGAAGATGCCGGGAATGATCATTGGTTTTCAAAAGACTTTGGGTATAAGGGCCTCAATAAATGGATAAATAAGAACGTTTTACCTGAAGAGTTGAAAGCAAAAGATTATAAAAACCGCCAAGATATTTATAAAAAGCTGAAGGCCGGACAAGCCAGAGTGAGAGCGGAACTCTACCGGCAGTATAATGATGCGCTGATGCAGATTGTTAAAGATAATAATTTGCAAAATGTCGGTGCGATTAAAGACCTGCCGGACGGTGAGCAAGACAAAATTTATGGGGCTGCGCAGGATATGGTTATTAATAACTATAACAAACAGCGCTTTAGAGATTTGGCAAACATTGAACCGGAAAAGCAACCGAATAAGGTTTTGTCGGCGAGCGGATTGAACGCGAACACAAACAATATGGACAATGCCAAACAAGGGACACCGGTGAAGGCGACCGGAACTTATAAGATTGGTGAAAAATATACTGTGGAGATATTAGATGACTAGTTTTTTGGTAACAGCACCGGACGGACGGAAACTAAAGATCACCGGCGACACAATGCCGAGCGAGCAAGAGCTTGATGATATTTTTGAAAAAACCGGAACCAAACAATCGGTGATGGATGACCGGGATCAAAAGATCTATAATGTTCCGGTAGCTTTTGACGGTGTTGATACAACTTATGCTATTGATACGCAGCACAAGGGTGTTGATAAAAATGATTTCTTTGGCAAAGTGCAAGTGTTTAATGAAAGCTCACCATCCGGTATGATGTTGAAAAAAATTAGCGATGTTGTCAGACCGGCCATGATGAAGTTTGCTCAATCAGGAAATAAGCTCGGATCAATCAAACGCGGTATTTATGACAATGCCGAGTTATGGTCAAGTTATGCTTGGGATAAAATGGCAAAGTTTGAGATTGATGCTGATAAACAAGCCGCTGATATGAAACACAAAAGCATGATCAAGGCAAATGAAAAAATCAGACAATTAGAGGCTGAAGGACAAAAGCTTTCAAATGAGGAAAGATTGCAGATCATTAAAGATACAACGGATGAGGATGCCGGGAAAATCACGCGAGATGTTTTGCTTGGTGAGTATGCCGACACTGACAATGAGGATGAAGCTCAACAAATCCGCTTGGATCAGGAAAGAGAACTTGTCAAAGAGTTGAAACGTTTTAAGGATGTTACTCATAGCTATTGGACAGAGAAAAGAGAACAGGCTTTGCCGGAAGCACAAATGAGCGATGTTGATCGTGCGGTTGAACAGCTTACAAACGGATTGATGCAAGGCGGTGAAAGTGTGGCTACGATGTTTGTGACCGGTAATCCTATTGCCGGTGCCGCTTTGATGGGTGCTATTTATGGCGATATGAAGTCAAGCGATTTGTATAATGAGGCAATAACGCAAGGAAAATCTATTGAAGAGGCCGAGGCTATCGGGTTTATCGGCGGAACGATCGAGGGCGGAATTGAAATGGCATCGGATGTGTTGGCTGCCGGATTTGCCAAGATTGCACCGATCAGAAAAATAACCGATGGTGTGATCAAACAAGCTGTTTTGAGAATGGCCGGAAAGCCTTTGACACAAGCCACGGTCAACGCAACCGGTAAGGCTGTTTCTAAACAACTTAAAAGCGTTGCAAAGGAAGCCGGCAAAGCGGCATTAACCGAAGGTGCAGAAGAGTTTTTTCAAGGAACGCTCGGTGATTGGTGGTCTAATATAACCGGATTGACAGATATATCTTTTGCCGATTCTGTCAGTGAAGGATTTTTGAGCTTTTTATTGACGTTGCCTGTCGGTGGATTGATGGGCGGTGGTGGTACCGCTCTTTATAACCGGATGTCAAGAAAAATAAATGACAACATTAAAACGGTGATCAAAAAATATAATCCTGATGTTAGCGAAGAGCAAATGCAACAAGTTGCTGACGGTTTGCAAGAGATCTTTTTCCAAGAGGCCGCTCCGCAATATATGAAGGAAATCAACAATCTTGTTGAGAAACAAATGTCACCGGATGTAATGCCGAATAATTTTAAGGACATGACTGCGGAAACCGTCAAGATGCTCAAAGAAAAATTTGGCATGAGTGATGAGGACATCCAAAAGACAGTTAATGTCGCGGTTAATGCAATCGATGTGCGCAATCAGTTTGCTGAGGCTTACAATCTTTTCCGGGATGGGTTGGAGCTTGCCGGGCGGAATGAGGCCAAAGCTGACGGTGAGGCAAGGATTTTGGCTGCGCGTGCCGTTGCTTTGGCCAGAGAAGAAGGAAAAAATGTTAAAGATATTTTGGACCGTTGGGGATTGAGATTTCAACAAATGCGGTTTGCGGACTTTTACCGCGATCATGAGGGACAGTTGCGCAATCCGAAAGATTTGGAGATGTTGAGCCGTGATGCCTTTAATGACTTGAAAAACTTTAAGGAAGGAAAAGAGCTCAAAGGACAAAGCTTGCTTGCGTTTATTAAGTCACGCGGTGGATTGAAAGACACCGGTGGCGAGCTCAAAGCCATGGATGCTGACAAAAGCTATGTTGGTCTTATCAACAATACATCCGGCAACAGTATTGATGATATGACACAAACGCTATGGGATGCCGGATATTTTGTTGGTGAGGAAAGGCCGACGGTTAATCAGCTTTTGGATGCGATCTCTGAGGAACTGCAAGGCAAGAAAAGATATTCTATGAACCAAGATGTGCAGGCCTCACGCATGGATGAAATGAAAAACCTGGCCGATGAGTTGGCAAGGATCGGCGTTGATATTGACCGGGACAGCTATGGGACAGTCAACCGCAAGATGAGGGAAGCTCAAGAAAAGGCAAAAAATTATCGTGATGCGGCTGAGTTTTATGACTTGAGCGAGGATCAGCAGGAAAGATATGCCATGATGCGTGATAATGGTGCAAGCCATGAACAAGCTATGGCTGCCGTGCAGAACGGAGCTGATGACGAGATACAATTTCAAATGGCAGGGCCGAAGGCGCTGACTGCCGCTTTGGATAAGCTTGATCAAGCAAAACATCTTGAGGCTAACGGTGTTGATAATGAGGAAATCCGTCAACAAACCGGTTGGTTTAAGGGTGTTGATGGCAAATGGCGCTTTGAGATCAGCGATAAGGATGCTACTATTAACCGCCAAGTTTTAGAGGATATTGGATCAATAGAAAATTTAAGAGCCGAAAGAGATCAGCTTTTAGACGATATAGAAGCATTTAAGAAAGAAAGAGAAAAAAATAAAGATGCTTATCCTGATGGTTATCTTGATGAGCTTATATCTCAACGCTATGACAAAATTGAAAAAATTGATTATGATATTGATCATGGTTATGTTTCAAGTGCAAAAACAACGTTAGGTGAATTGCTTAATCACGATAAACTTTATGATGCTTATCCTTCACTACGTTATATGCCTGTTACCATGAGAACATCGGACGATTTGAGCGGTGGTGCTTATTCAAGAAAAGATAACACAATTTATTTGGATTCTCGTCTAAGTGATGATGAAATAAAGTCAATTTTGATGCACGAAATTCAACACGTTATCCAAGAAAAAGAAAATTTTGCCCGAGGTGGTAATATCCAATTTGCAAAAGATTACAAAAAAATAATTGAAAAAAAGGCAAGTGCAGAGTTTATGGATCTTCTTGATAAGAAAATGAAAGAAGGTTTGGAGAGAGAGCTTAAGGAGTATAATTTAGATAATGAAGCTATTGTTGAAATAATAGATGCTTACTCTGATTATACAAAAAAGTTTTTTGATACGGATGCCGAAAATGAAGAAATAAACAAAGCAGAAAAAAAATATTATGAAACCTTGGAAAAATACAATATCTCAAGTGATATACTTGAAAATGCAATGAATAATCTAAGAGATCAGGGTATTTGGAAAGAGGCTGAAAACGAAGTAAAGTCTAAAAATAAGCTTTCTGATGCTGATGCTTATGAAATTTATAGAGCGTTTTTCGGTGAGGTTGAGGCTCGAAACACTCAAGCTCGTATGGATTTAACTGAGGAAGAACGCCGGGGAAAAACGCCTGAAAGCACACAAGATATTGCAAACGCAGATGTTTTGATTGTGATGCCTGACGGAACAGCTATGGCATACGGGCCGAAAGCGGTAGATTATTTTGCAGATGGTGAAAACAAAATTTATGACAATGTTATTACTGATCATCAAAGAAAAGGTTTGATTGAGGCGGCTCCTGAAAAATTTGCAGGAACAACAAAAGATGATTTTAGAAAAGTCTTAAAAATGGATGAAAATGGTGTTGCTAAAATAAAATCTCCTATTGAGGAAATAAAAATACAAGAGCAACATCTTGATCATCTATTGAATGACAATGAACCTCAAAGAAAAACTTTTCTCAACTATGTTGTTGCAACAATTGAACGGCCGAATTTAGTTGTCAGAATCGGAAATAAAAATCATTATATAAAATTCTTTATTGATAAAAGTAGGATTAAACCTCATTTGCAGATTGTTAAGGTTGCAAGTGATGGAAGCTTTTATGTTACAAATTATCGTCCGACTAAAAAACAGGTCAATGATACAATAAAAGAAGGACAGATCGTATACAATCTGTCCAACGTGCGAGATGGGGACGTCTCCTCATCCGTTACGAATAGTATCTCACAAAATGGCGGAAATGTCAAGAGGCCTTTTCAATTTCAATCAGCTTTTGCCGGATCTCGTGTTGACTATGATCAACCAAGCCTAGAGGCTATCGGTAGCGGTGAGGGTAATCAGGCTCACGGTTGGGGTTTGTATTATGCTCTGAATAAAGATGTGGCAGAGCAATACAGACAAGAATTTATCCGTAATTATCAATCAACTGAGGATTATGTTAATAAACAAAAAAACTATTATAACAGGATTAAAAAATTTGCGCAGGAACAAGTTAAATTTCTAAAGGAAAATAAAAATCCTGATGAAATTTATTATGACAATGAAACTGTGGCACAAGCTATTGAGCGATTAACTGATGCACAAAAGTTACACGCAAAAAGACTACAAGAGCTGGAAAAAATAAATATAGAAAAACCTTTGGGACAAGTTCACGAAGTAGATATACCTGAAAATCCTTATTTGCTTGATGAACAGAAACCAATTAGCGAGCAATCAGAATTTGTGCAGCAAGCTCTTGCAAAGATATTAAGTGAGCATAAAGAATTAAATCCTACAAATAAAAGTTATGAACAGATATTAGAATTAGGAAAAACATCTGGTATAATTGACGGTGGTGATCTTTACGATGAAATAACTACAAGATTATATAATGGATCCTCGAAAAAAACATCTCAACTATTAAATAAATACGGCATTAAAGGTATAACCTATGACGGTAAACAAGACGGCAGATGCTTTGTGATCTTTAATCCTGATGATGTTAAGGTTATACAGAAGTTTTATCAGGGTGATCCGATGCAAAGAGGGCAGGCAGCTCCTAAAGGTGCTTATGCAAACAACATTATTTATCTGTTTGAGAATGCCGATGCCTCGACCGTGATTCATGAGATGGCGCACTTTTTCTTGGATGACATGAGAAAATATGCAACCTCTGAAAAGACAAAAGAGCAATTAAAAGCCATTTATGATTATCTTGGTGCGACAAACGGTGATCTGACTTATGAGCAAAACGAATACTTTGCCGACAGCTTTGAGGTTTATTTGATGGAAGGCAAGGCGCCAAACCAACTTTTGGCCAAAGTGTTTGCCAGATTTAAGAAGTGGATGCGCGTGATTTGGTCCGAGGTTAAGCGCCTGAACGGCATTAAGCTCACCGATGAGATGCGCAAAACCTTTGATGATATGCTCGGCGGTCGCTCTCTTGACTTTGCAATGCAGATGGGCGGTCAAAAGATGACGGAGATGAGCCGGTCCGGGTATATCTCACCGACAATAGCACAAAGAGCGGTGGATCTCCTCAAAGAAGGCAAGATGAGCCGGGCCGATATGGATGACATTTTGGAGCGGTTAAAAACCGGAGAACTCGCCAGATCTGAGGTGGCGGCTGAGCTCAAGAAGTTTGAGGAAAGTAATGTTAAGCATAATGAGCAGCTTGATCCTTTTGATACGGTGAAATATAAGGAAGCTTTGCTCAAAGACAATGTGAACAAAACAAAGGTCATGGAGAAAATTGAGCGCTTGATGGAATGGGCCAAGCCGAAAGAGGTTAACGGCCGCACGGTTGGGCGATTCCCGGACAAGAAAATGAACGACTTTTTTATCGAGGTTGCAAAAGAGATGAGCCTTGATAAAGAGGAAGCCAAGAAAAGGATTGCCGAGAATAAAGGAATTATCTCGGCAATTTTACAATCTGCCGCTTTGCCTGAAATGGAGCGCAGCTCAATCCTTGGTATGAAAATCAGTGACACTGATCGGCCAGAGTTGATGAATGCCTTGGCGCTTGAAAATCGCGTTCTTTCCGTTGCGGCTAAAAATATCAGCCTTGATAATGCCGTCAAGCTCTATAATGATCTGCAAGACAGTTATAATCTCGGCCGGTTGACAGCGAATGTCACCGGTGATTTGAAAAAGGCCCGGAAGAACCGCATGATTGCCGATGCTCTCCGCACGATTGTCGGTATTGGCAAACAAGCCGTCACCAAGGAAAGATCTGAGATCAGGAAACGGTTGAACCGCTTAGGATCAAGCATGATGGGTTGGAGCGGATTGATGGATATATTATCCATGAATGATCAGGATTCCAAAACCGGCGAAAGTGCTTTGTCTCAGATGATGGATGTTTTTGAGTGTGAGCAGGCTGAAGCAAACGGAATTGCCGCTGACGGTGAAGAGCTTTCGAGATTGTTTGAGAAAAGGCTTGGCGGTCCGAATAACGACACGATCACGGTCAGCAAATACATCAATAATGAACTTGATAAAAAGTCAACAATTGAGTGGGATAATTTCAAACAGACATTTACCAAAGATGAGCTGATTGATATTTACATGAAGGCCAAAGACAAAGAAACGCGTGAGATTATGATCCACGATGAGATCAAAGGCTATAATGAAAGCTTTTTGAATGTGGTTAATCAGAACTTAACCGCTGAGGACAGAGCTTTTGGTGATGCGTTGTTTGAGTTCTACAATGAGAATTGGAAGAAAATCAATGCCTTTTATGAGGAAAAATATGGCGTGACGATGCCGAAAAACGACTTTTATTCGCCGCGATCCATCACCAGAGAAGGCATCAGCGTTTCAACCGGGGATATGATGGCCTATGCCGCAAGCGGATTTACCAAGAAAAGAACGGCCAAGGTCGGTGCAACGGTGGATATTCAGGGAGCCTTTAAGGTTTGGAATAATTATGCCGTTAAGACAAACAGATGGCTTGCTTGGTCGGATAAGCTTGTGGACATCAACTCGGTGTTTGGTAATGTTGAGGTTAAAGACACGATCGAAAGACTTTTCGGATCTGCAATGAACGCCAGAATCAGAAGCGAGGTTGAGCGCATGGCCGGCGGTGATCAAAACAAATTCTTTAATTCGCCGCTGATCACAAAGATCAGAAGCAATTATGCAAGATCTGTTTTGGCTCTAAAGCCTGCGCTTATGATCAAACAGTTAACCTCTTTTCCTGCCTATTGGAACGAGATGAGCGCCAAAGACTTTGCCGAAGGATTGGCCGACTTCTTTGCGCATCCGAAGGAAGCGATGGAGATCTTAGGCAATACAACTTTGATGAAAACCAGGGGAACGGACATCATCCGCGACTTTGCGGTGATCTCTAAGATGGATGTGCTCAAAGGCAAAAAGGGCATTAAGTGGTCTGATGCAATCATGCTCAACATCAGACTTGGTGACCGTGGTGCAATCTATATGGGCGGATGGGCGCTGTATAAATCCGAGCTCAAAAAGAATTTGGCCAAAGGTATGAAAGAAGAGGATGCCAAAGCAAAAGCGCTTGAACGCTTTGAGCGCGTGACCGATGAAACACAACAATCCGGCCGGTTGAGCCAACAAAGCTTTTGGCAGAGTAATCCGGCTTTGAGAATGTTCACGATGTTCCAAAGCTCACAAAACCAGTATTTGCGCAAAGAGATTGCAGCGGTGCGCGGTGTATTGACCGGAAGAATGGATAAGACACAAGCGGCCAAGCAATTGTTTATTTTCCATGTATTATTGCCGTGTTTGTTCCAACTGGCCTCTGATGGATTTGACTGGGACAAAGATGCGCAGCTCAGAGCCGCGATCATCGGATCATTAAACGGTGTGTTTATCTTGAGCAAGATCTTAGAAAAGCTATATGACAAGGTTGTTTTGGATAAAGGGGCGTTTAACTCAAGAGCGCTTGGGGTGCGTGAGGTCGTTCCGTTCTGGGGAAGCATGGAAGATTTGGTCAAGGAATTTGAAAAACTGGCCGATGGTGATGTTGATCTAACCGATGCGGCAGATGCTTTTGAGGCCTTTTCTAAGACGGCCAAAGCCGGCGGTGAGTTAAGCGGCGTGCCGTTGAAATATCCGCTTGATGTGATTAAAAACTTTGGCAGCTATGCCGAAGAGGGTGAATATGCCAAAGAGATCATGCTGTGGCTTGGATGGAGCCCTTATGCGCTCAAGGATGACGATGAGTGATGCAACATATTGCAACACTTTGCAACATTTTGCAACAAATTAGGGTGTTACATTTTTTATTATTTTAAGCTATAAAACTGATAGAGTAGGTACTTTATTTGGAGTTGGTGGTTTAAGCGCTTTGATTGATTGATCAAGGCGCTTTTTTTATTTAAGGAAAAAGCAAAATATGTCGATTGATTCTGAAGTTTCTAAAATGTATTATGTAGGAAACGGCACCACAAAAACTTTTGCGGTGACTTTTTCTTATTTGGCTAACCAAGACGGCACGGCGCAATTAGCGGTTTATATCAACGAAAGCAGCGTTCCTTTGACGGAAAATGTTGATTATACCGTTACCGGATATGCAAATTCGCAAACGGATGTCTTAGAGCGCAAGTATTCAAGTGCCGATATTACATTCGCAACCGCACCGGCAAATGGAGATAAGATCATTATCTTGCGCAAGGTGCCATCGACACAATCAATCGTATTTGTTGACGGTCAAAACTTTCCGGCGGCCGACTTTGCAAACGGTCTTGATAAATTAACCATGAAGGCCCAAGAGATTGAAGAGCAATTAAAACGTGCTTTTATTATTCCACCTGCCGGTCAATATACACCAAACGAAGTGATGGAGAAGGTGGCGGCTGATTCTGCACAAGCGGCAGCGGCAGCCACAACCGCGACTTCTGCCGCCTCAACCGCAACAGCGGCGGCAACAAGCGCCGGCAATTCTGCAGAAGCGGCTGAAACATCTGCGACAAATGCCTCAACCTCTGCAACGGCTGCCGGCAATTCTGCAACGGCTGCGGCAACCTCTGCGACAAATGCTTCAACCTCTGCCACAAACGCCGGTAATTCTGCCACGGCAGCGGCGGCAAGTGCAGCATCAATTGTGGATGCTTTGGGTGAAGGTGTGCTGACTTTACAAAAGAACTCTGAGACAATCGGTACTTTTAGCGCAAATGCTAAGACAAGCAGCACAATCAATGTGACGGTGCCGGTTAGTGCAAGCGATGTTGGTGCTTTGCCTGACAGTACGAGATATGCGGCCTCTGCAACGCTTGCCTTAAACAGCGATACTTATGTTGCGACACTTACCTTAAAAGATCAAAACGGCAATACACTCGGCACGGCTCAATCGATTGATCTGCCTTTGGAGAGTGTTGTTGTTTCCGGTAGTTATGATGACACCACAAAAGAAGTGGTATTGGAGCTTGTATCAGGCAGCACAATCAGATTTTCGGTTGCGGATTTGGTAAGCGGTTTGCAGACTGAGATCAGCGCCTCGAATAAAGTCGATGCTGATTTTATTGATGACAGCACAAGCACAAATAAATTGACATCGGCCAGTGAGAAGTCAACATGGAACGCTAAACAGGATGCCATTGTTGATCTTTCGACAATTAGATCCGGTGCGGCTGCCGGTGCGACAGCGGTTCAACCTGGCGATTTGGCAAATGTTGCAACATCCGGAAGCTATAATGATTTATCAAACACACCGACTATTCCATCAAAAACATCTGATCTGACAAATGATGCCGGATTTATCACCGGGATTAGCTCAAGCGATGTGACAACGGCTTTAGGATATACACCTTATGATGCAACAAACCCTTCAGGTTATACCACAAACACCGGTACGGTCACAAGTGTTAACAATACACAACCTGATGCAAATGGTAATGTGACTTTGGTTATTCCGGACAGCGCAACTTGGGGCAATATCACCGGTACATTATCAAATCAGACGGATTTAGCATCGGCCTTGGCGGATAAGCAAGATGAGCTTGTCTCCGGGACATCTATTAAAACAATCAACGGCACGTCTCTTTTAGGATCAGGTAACATCACAATCAGCGGTGTGAATGATCTTGAGTATAATGCCGACGGCGATAATATGCTTTATTTGACAAACAACGGTGTGCGTGTCGGTAACGGTGTTGAGATCACCGGTGGCGGTGGTGTACAAGATACATTTACGCTGACAACCGAACAGGCCTCAACCGCAACGGTGGCTTTGACGGCCGGATATTCTGTCACTTATACTTATACAAGCTCCGTGAGTGCCACGGCAACGGCTCAATATCTTATCAATAACATGGTCAAAACATCTGAGATCTTGACCGCATCCGGCACGTTTACCAAAGATTTAAGCCAGTATTTAACCGCCGGGCAGAATGTGATCACCGTGCGTGTAACAGATACTTATAATGTGACAAAGGTTTTGAGCTTTATTGTTGAAGCAATTGACCTGACAATCAGCTCGACATTTAATGATGCGGTGATCCAAACCGGTGATGTGACAATCAGATATACACCTGTCGGCAATGTTGAAAAGACAATTTATTTCAAAATTGACGGTGTGACTTATGACACTGCCACGGTTACCACAACCGGACGTCAACAAAGTGAAGTGATTGACGATGATGATCTGACATACGGTGCGCATAGCTTGGAGATCTATGCAACGGCCACGGTCGGCGGTCAATCAATTGAAAGTAATCACCTTTATTATTCATTTATCTTTAATGACGGTGAAGGAACGGCCACGGTGATCTCATCGGCCTTCAGACAGACAACGGCCACACAAGGTGACACCTTGGCCATTTCTTATCAAGTGTTTAATCCGAATATGGAGACAAACACCGTGACTTTATCTGCCGGTGGACAGACTGTTTCTACCGTGAGCGTTGATCGTACAAAGCAAATTTGGAATTATACTTTGGATGATTATGGCACGGTTAATTTGGCGATCAGCTCCGGCGGTGTGACAAAGACATTTAGTTTGGCTGTTGCAGAAGCGCAGGTTGATGTTGAGGCTGTGACAGAAAACTTGGATCTGTACTTAACATCTAAAAACAGAAGCAATGCTGAGATCAACAAAGATGTTTGGACTTATGACAATATCTCGGCCACGATGACCGGATTTAACTGGGCCTCAAACGGTTGGGTGAGGGATGATGACGGTTACACGGTTTTGAGAATTGATAACGGCGCGAGTGTGACAATACCGCTGCAAGTGTTTACCGGTGATTTTAGAATTAACGGTAAAGTGATTGAGGTTGAGTTTGCAACGCGCAATGTTTTGAACTATGATGCAACGGTGCTTTCTTGTTATTCCGGCAGCCGCGGTATCAAAATTAATGCCAACAAAGCTTTCATTCAATCTGAGCAATCTTATGTTGAAACAAAATTCAAAGAGGATGAGCACGTTCGGATCAGCTTTGTTGTGGAAGAAAACGCGGCAAACCGCTTGATTTATACCTATATCAACGGCATTATTTCAGGTCTTGCGCAATATCCGGCAGATGATGATTTTGCACAAACCTCGCCGGTGAATATCACCTTGGGTAGCAATTATTGCGGATTGGATATTTACAATATCAGAGTTTATGACAGCTCGCTCAATATGTTTGATATTTTGAATAACTATATTGCCGACACCGGCAAGCAATCTGACAAAATTGCGCTCTATAATTTCAATAACATATATGATGCTTATGGCAATATCGTTTATAATACGGTCAATGCCGAGATGCCTTGTATGACGATCACCGGTGATTTGCCGCAGTCCAAAGGCGACAAAAAGACGGTTTCTGTCAGTTATCAGGATTTGGCAGACAGCACAAGAGATTTTGCATTTAATAACTGCGAGATTGATGTTCAAGGTACTTCTTCTCAATACTATCCGCGCAAAAACTATAAAATAAAGTTTCCGAGCAATTATCAATTGAGGGATGATTCTATTGCGGAAAAAACTTATACCATGAAGGCCGACTATATGGAGAGCTCTCATGCGTATAATACCGGCTTGGGTAAGTTTATTAACGGTATTTATACCACAAAAACACCGCCTCAACAAAGCAATAATGCGATCCGCACGGCAATTGATGGTTTTCCGATTGCGATGTGGTATCATGCAACCGCTAATGATCCGCTGACTTATATGGGCGTGTTTAACTTTAATAACGATAAATCAAGCAATAACACTTGGGGTATGACAACCGGCTGCGAAAGTTGGGAATTTTCTAACAATACATCTGATCACTGCTTGTTTAAGTCTGCCGCTTTGGCCGGTATGGGAAATGATTTTGAGGCCAGATACCCAAAAGATTATACAGACTATACAAACCTTGCGGCCTTGCTTGCTTGGGTTGTGAGCTGCGATTCTGAAAATCCGAGCGGCGATGCGCTGTCCGAGCCGGTCACGATTGATGGTGTTGTTTATTCTAACGATACGGAAGCTTATAGACTGGCAAAATTCAAAGATGAGCTTGAGGATCACTTCAACAAAGAATATCTTTTGACTTATTATATTCTTTCTGAAGTGTTTGGAATGGTGGACAGCCGTGCAAAAAATATGTTCCTCAATACTTATGACGGCAATTTGTGGTACCCGGTCTTTTATGATATGGACACCGCTTTTGGCCTGAACAATGAAGGTGTGAACAACTTTAGCTATAACATCGAATATCATGACATTATCGGATCACAAGATGTTTTTAACGGTGAAAGCTCTGTTTTGTGGAATATGGTTGAAAGATGTTATGCTGACGATATTCAAAGCCTGTATCAATCTTTGCGCAATAATAACAAATTGAGCTATGACAAAGTTATGAGTGTTTTGTATGGTGAACAGATCGCCAAGATTTGTGCCGCTCAGTATAACTCAAATGCCGAGTTTAACTATATTCAACCGCTTGTTAACGACGGTATCGGTACTTATTTGTATGTGGCGCAAGGAAGCCGTCTCAATCACTTGCAATGGTGGCTGTTTAACCGCTTTAACTATATGGACAGTAAATATATGGGAAGCGGTTATATGTCAGATTATGCAACGCTTCGTTTATATACACCGTCACAATGGAGCCAAGTTGAGCCGAGCGGTGATATAACAATTACACCTTATGCGGATCAATATCTCGGGGTAAAATACGGATCTTACACGGTCAGGGCCAAAGGAACGCAAAATGTGGCCGAAACGATTGAGGCGCCTGAAGGTGTGACCTTTAACGATACGGAAACAATTATCTATGGTGCGAGCCGGATCTTGAGCCTTGGGGATTTGTCACCGCTTTATGCCGGAACGATTGACGTGAGCCATGCCACAAAGTTGAGCACGTTAACCATCGGTGCTGGTGGTGATTATAGTAATACGAACCTGACAGCGTTAACAGTTGGGAACAATCAGCTTTTGCAGACTTTGGATGTTAGAAACTGCCCGAATTTGACAGATCCGATTGATGTTAGCGGTTGTTCGAATATTGAAACTGTTAAAGCAACCGGAACGAGCACAACGGCTGTAACGTTGCCGAATGGTGGTAATTTACAAACCTTAGAATTACCGGCCACAATTACAAACCTGACGGTTAAAAATCAAGGTAACATCAGCACGTTCAGCGTTGCCGGTTATACAAACGTTTCAACCTTGGTATTAGAGAACACAAACCTTAACAGCCTGACAATTTATAACGCTTGCACAAATGTTACAAGGGTTAGATTGATCGGAATTAACTGGGAATTAAACAATACCGATGTTCTTGATAGCTTATATGCCAAAGGCGGTGTTGATGAAAACGGTTATACGACAGCTCATGCGGTTGTGAGCGGTACAATCACGCTGCACGGACAGTATTCAAGCGCAACGCTCACCGGATATTATGAGAAGTTTCCTTCTGTTAACTTTATTTTGGATAGTGAATACTATGCAACGTTAACAATCACACCGACACCGAGCGATGCGACGGTTGTAATTGCCGGACAGTATAAGTCAAGCTTAATGGTCCTCAAAGGCGAATCGGTTACTTATAGTGTGTCCAAGACCGGATATGTCACGCAGACAACAACGACTTCTATCACGGAAGATACAACGGTCAGTGTGACACTGTTGGCCTCTTATACATTCACGATCAATGCAACGCCATCCGATGCGACAGTCACGATTAATGGTGTTGAACAGACAACGGCTCAGGTTGTTCAAGGTTCAACCGTGACATGGAGCGTTGAAAGAACAGGTTATACATCTCAGAGCGGAACGGAAACGGCAAGCAGTGATACAACAAAGAATATCAGTTTGGTTATCAATCAATATACTTATACGATTTCTGCAACGCCAAACGATGCGACGGTTGTGATTAACGGCTCTGAGCGGTCAACGTTAACGGCAGAT
>Ga0310690_10003497_pt1 | contig 23432 bp, 34 predicted proteins | sample AusTroGonzalo_MG_2_FD_207661 | JGI IMG/M metagenome (GOLD analysis project Ga0310690, IMG submission 207661) | Bovine rumen microbial communities from tropical cattle in Woodstock, Queensland, Australia - Gonzalo_04 (v2) (version 2) | ecosystem: Host-associated > Mammals > Digestive system >... | reverse complement strand
ATTTCTCATTAAAAACGAAAAGAAGAAGTATGGGTAATATTGGGTTTAATAGAATGTTTGCGATTCATAACGCGGACGGAACACCGTTTCACGACCTTGTTCTGAAAAAATCAACGGTTGATAGCGTCGTTATGTCGCTCGGTGACAAGATAACTGGCGACGTGTACTATAAAGACAATACTCTTGCGGTAACAATGCAGGAATACATTGAATACAAGCGCAATCCAGACGACGAAAACGAAGATGCGGTTAAGTACGTTCTTGTCAACCCACCTACCGTTGTACGCGAGGGAATGGCTTCGGATAATAGCGAACTAAAGGGTATGACAAGATACTCTTTTACGTTCTATCATCCTATGTGCGCATTGAGCAACTTTCCATTTTCCGATGTTGCTGTTAGTGATGACGAGAAGAAATACCTATCCCAAAACAAGACTTTCACTTGGATGGGGAATGGAAACGACTTAATAGCAAAACTTAACAAGAATCTTGAAGGCACACAATGGGTTGTTGTTTCAAGCGGTGATGCGAACACAAATGCAATACTCAGCAAGTTCCCAAGCCAAGTGCAAGCAAAGAAAACGGAAGGCGAAAAAAGCGATGTTCTTTCGTTTGACAAAAACTTTATCAGCGACGTTCTAAAGGTGTTCTACGACAACTGGGGTATTCCTTTTGTCATAGATTCCTTGAAACCAAACGAGTATTTTGATGACAATAACGTGGACTACTATTCACTTGAAGGAGGTAGTAAGCGTTTTGTTATCGTATTCGGAAATCCTACAAACACAATACTTGATGATAACGATAATGAATTTGTTTTCCAATTCGGTCAAGGTGTTGGTCTAAAGAACAACTCTCGCACACAGAAAAACAACAAGATTATTACACGTATTGCAGGATATGGTAGTGAGAATAACATTCCATACGGCTATCCGCAAATCATTTGGTATGGCGACCAAACGTGGGACTATACGATAAACAATGATTCTTCAAACCCGAACTCTTTCCCGATATACAGAGGTATTGTAAACGGTCAGTATGTAAAACTCATCAAGCATCCTTTCACGCGAAAGAATCTGATGCCTACCGTGTACGTTGAAAGTGTGTTCAACAAGGTAAGCCCGTATGCGGTACGCACGTTGCCAAGCGGTACGATTACAGCGAACCCAGACTACGACCCCGACATCGAGATTGTAGATTACTACGATGCGGTGGATGATGCAAATATACAATATCCAAACCCTATAGTACCGAGTTCGCCGTCTTTTGAAATCCATCAATTTGAGAATATCAAGCCACAACTCGGAGACAAGAACGTTATTGCTATATCTGCTTACGACGAAAAGGAAAAAGATAGCATATCAGTACAAGCGTTTACTGCGTTTATGAATAGCGAGATAGCGGCTGCTACGGCAGATAATGACGGAATTACGGCACGTTATCTAACGGAAATGTTATCGGCGTTTAATGTAACGCCACACACAAACGCGCAACGTGGATATACTGGCGGTAGTTATACATACGAATGGATATTAAAGTTCGATGGTAACTATTGCGAGGCTTTCTTTAATTCGCCCATAACAACCTTTACAAAGGTTATCAAGGTTGGTAATCAAGCCGTTGTGTGGGATGATAGCATTGATGATGATGGAAATTACAAGCAATCGTATTTCAAGATGACAATCCAACAACTTGAATTTGATTTGTACGCTTGTGCCTCTATTACCGAATCTATGCAAATTAATATGCGTAGCGGTGCTTGCATTGGTTGTACCTTTGACGTTCAAGTAGATTGGGATGATTATAAAAAGAATTTCTACGATTCCAACGGAGACTTTGCCCCTACGGGTTCGCAGCGCAACTATACGAAATATCCAGACAGCAGCCAAGGGCAAATAACGCTTGTGGTGGCAAAAGATACCGATACGTTCGGTACAATATTACCAGATTCGTATAGAACCATTGCAGCAAACGATAAGTTTGTTATACTCGGTATTTCGTTGCCACAATCTTACGTTACGGCTGCACAAGTACGCCTTGACGAAGCAATGAAAGAGTATATGTTGGAAAACAACGTGTACTACTACGAATACCCGTTAAAGTTCGACGAGCATTTCCTTGCTACACACAACAATATTCTTGCACAGATACGTAACAACGTAGGTCTGAAATTCATCTACGGCAACGAACCTGCCAAGCGTTTGTTTGTTAAGCAAATGACTATCAAGTACGGAGATGCGCCATTGCCTACATACGATATTGTTCTTACCGACGATATAGAGATTGTTCTTAATTCGGTTGGTCAAGTAACAGACGATGTTAGCCGTATGCGCGTACAAATGAGCGAACTGCAAAAGTACTACGGCATCAACATTGAAAACGTTATCAACGAAAAGTTAAGCCGTGTTGAAGATGATATTGCAAAAGGCAGAATCACTTTCCAACAAGGCCTTGATGCCATTGGCAGGGTAATATTTAGCGACGAGATTAAGAGCAACGGTTTTGTTCAAGGTATGACAGACCAAGGTCGTGGTTGGCGTATTGATGCACAAGGAAATGCAGAGTTTGAATCTTTGCGTTGCCGTTCATACTTAGAGGTTATCGAATTGCTTATCAACCGCTTGCAAGCACAAGAGGGAGATACGCTGTTTACAGATAACGACCAAATAACTTTTGTTGAGGAAAAGACGTATAACGAAACGACTTACTACAAACTTACGCTCAAAGAAAAGTGGGATGGTTATGTAACCTGCCAAAAGGTCGGTAACATCCTAAAGGGTATCATTAACACGCTTGCGGCAAACGCAGGAAACGTGAGTGATGTAACGCCACAACAGAGCGTCGAAAGCGACGGCGATAACAAGTACTTTACGTCTTGGATGCGCGTTATAAACCCAACAGACGTTGGAGATACCGTTGGTAACAATCAAATATGTGTTGTACTTTATAGTGATAGCGACACGCCTGCAAACAAGAATTTTGAGCCTTGCGAACTTATGAATATTGCTCGATGGGGTTGTTCCTTGAATCCAAACGAGCAAGGTATTACCGAAGCGGAAAAAGCAGATAGAAAGCGCAGACAAAATCTTTTCTATATTTCCACTTCGGATGGTCGCCTTGTAAAACTCAACGGAGTAAACACGCCAAAACTTTCTAACGGAAACTACGGCACTACATTGGGTGAATTACCAGATTTCGTCAAGGCTTATTCTGCTGTTGCAGCGCGTCTTGTAGATGGTGGAGATTATCTTTACGCACAAGGCATTGTTGTTGGTGATTTTATAAAAATTGACAGGCAAGGTGTTCCTATTACAAACTACGTCGATAAAGGGGATTGGCAAAACAACACCGAGTATCTTTGCAACGAGTACAACGAAAACACGATGCAGTACGAAACGCACGACGTATGGCACAACAACGCTTATTGGCGATGCTTGCAGCACCAACCCGTAACAAGTGGTGGTACTACAAGATACTACGAGCCTACGGATGCAAATTCAGTATATTGGCAAAAGTTAATGTATTCGCAGCAAGGTTTGAATGGCTACAATTCCGCGACACTTACTATCTACAAGCGTAGCGCGAGCGAACCTGCGTCAAATGATAAGCCTTCCGACTTAATATATAGTTTCTATATGGGAAGCGCAAGCGGCAATATGAATGGGTGGAGTTGGGAAATACCAACTGCTAATGGTCTGCCTTGTTGGACGCGACAAGTGTTTATTTCAAGCCGAAGCAATACAGAAGAAATTCTGTCGGGAAATTGGGGCAATCCGCAAGCACTTGTAGAGGATGGTATCTCTTACGAGATTCAAGTGCCCGTAGAAAGTATTCGTTTTGCAAGTGGTCAAACGGCATACACACTAAACGGCGATGCTAATTTCTTTAAGAAAAGTGGTTCTGCGAGCAAGGTGCAAACGCAGTACTATTATGCCGTATATAAGCGCACGGGCAATAGTTACGTTAAAGTAGCAAGTGGTCAAGCAAACAAGTACACATTTAGCAATCTTAGCGTACCGTCTACAATAGACGCTATAACCGTGTATATCTTTGATGCAAGTTATAGCGGTACAACGCCCGAAACAAACGGCTATCTTGCAAAGGCTGAAATCAAGGTAAACAAGGATGGTGAACAGGGTGGTAGCGGTGGTAATAGTGGAACACCAACATTGTATAAACGTAGTGCAACAGAAATTACACAAACGGGCTTTTCAAGCGGTTTTACTTTGTACTATAAATTCGAGGACGGCAAACTTTACACAGACGAGGCTTGTACCACATTATTTGTTTCGCAAAATGGTTGGACGCAAGAAATTCAGTCTGGCTCAAATCCGTTGTACGTTACAATGGCTGTCGCTTTCAATAGCGGTGTTTGCGATGTAATAGGTTACAACGAATGGGTAACGCCATCAAAGTTTGTTGAGAATGGTGCGCAAGGTGGGCACGGAACTAACACAGCACCCGTGATGATTTACAAACGCGCTGCAACCGCACCTACAGACAAACCCGTAACATTGTATTATGAATTTGCTACTGGATTGTTGAAAAAACTTAGCAGCGGCAGTTATATAACCCCCGACGCAACAACCGATTTGCTTGGGTGGTCTCAGAATATCCCTGCACACGACGGTAATCCGTGTTGGGTTAAGCAGTGTGCTGCGGTTAATACAGATAGTTACGACGAAATAAACACAAACGAATGGAGTTCCCCTGCCGTTAAACTTGTCGAGGACGGCGATACAATTCAAACCAAAAGTATATACAAGGTAGATATTACACAACCGAGCACACCTACTGGAAACTCTCCTTCTGGATGGTTTGATAAACCTCTTTCAAAGTTTGAAAAAGATGTTGACGGTTGGCGTTGCGCTAAAGGAAACGGCATTGATAACGCTTTTATCCGAGAACGCATTATTATTACCGCAACTGCAAGTGATACTATTGACATAGACATAGAAGCAAGCAGCGAAGAAAATTACGATTTTATAGCAGTTGGAAATCTTGATTCCGCTTTAACGGAAAGAAGCAACATCGAATCACTTGCTTCAAGCAGAAAGGTTAGCGGAAACGGAAACTCCAAAACCGTGAGCATTAACGTATCTGCTGGCACACACTTCGTTGATATTGTCTATTCAAAGGATAGCATGGATTCTTCAAATGACGATTGTGGATGGTACTACATCAATGAAACAGCAAGCACAACAAAAATAGAAATAAAAAAAGCCCGTATTTGGGTTTCCGAAGGAACTTTTGTCAATGGCTCGCTTAGTGGTTCTTGGAGCACACCAACAACGTGGGACGGTGAAAACGGAGAAGATGGCAAAGATGGCGAAAATGGTGCTCGTGGAAAGACGGGACGTTTCTATTATTACGCAGGCGAATGGAGCGACTATAACGATAGTGATTCTTGGGTAATAACCGATGCACAAGCACCTTATTTTTCCGTTACAGACAACAATGTGACAAGATACTACGTATATAACCCAGAGCAAAATGGAACGTACACCAAAGCCCAAATGGGTAGCAACTTTAATCAAGCACCTTGGGAAGCGATGACAAACGACTTTAAGTACTTGATTACGGAGGCAATCTTTGGTAAGTACGCCCAATTCGGCAGTGCTATTATCAACGGCGATTGGATGATGTCTCAATATGGATATATCCTCGGCTTCTGCGACACAAGAATAGAGATAGATGACCCCGATATGACGTTTTTAGGCTATCCGTATGCAGACCCCGACGATATGACTGGCGAGGCAAATATGTACGATAGTTCCAAGTTGTTGATAAACGATACAAACGAACATGATTTGGTCAATACGAGTTATAGCGACTCTTATAGATTCGGTTCGGTACAACTAACGGCAAGGTGTTATTACACAATAGAAATAGACGAAAACACTGGTAGTACTGGCAATACAATAAGTTGGAAGATTTCAAAATCCCTTAATGGAACTCAAATAGCGCAAGGAACTATTACTTGCTCAGATACTGGCGAGGATATGCCAAATGCTAAGAACTTTTTATGTGTAAGTAGCGGAACGTATTACTTGTATATGAAAGTAAGCAGTAATAGCGGTGCTCTCGTTTCAAGAATATACTTGCGACAAGCAAAGTTTGTGCCTTACTACGCCGTTGATATGCTTGCAGGACAAATCGTTGCAAACAACATCATTGCAAGGGGCATATTAAAAGCAGATTCTCTTTGTTACGAACTTAATGATAGTTTGTATGGAAGCAATAATGTTATGATTGTTACCGACGAAAGTATTGTAAGAATACCAAACCAAGAATCTCCTGCAATAACCGTAGTATTGCCTGCTCCATCAGATGCACCGAATAGAATAATTGAAATCTATTCAAATGCTTACGCACAACTCGATTCAAACGGCGGCACAACATCAACAAAGAATAATTGGTATTTATCACATGTTGGATGCAGTTCTGCTGGAACTTTTAAGAAAATATATGAAAGCAGTTCTTATCCTGTGTCGAATTGGAGTTACGGTCAAAACTTCGGAAAATATTCAGCAAGCAAAAGAATATCTGGTGCTCTAACTGCTTTCCACGTTAAGTTGTTTAGCGACGGAACGAAATGGATTTTCTTGCAATCTGAAACAGCATACGTAGAATATTTACATAAATATCCATACGTTGTCTCCGATACAATAAAGTTGCCAAACACATAACACAAAATACTTCTTCTCGAAAGGCGGTGTGACTTAGGTTGCACCGTTTTTTTTGTTGCAAAAATATCTTAAAGTACAAAATTTGTTTTTCGATAAGTATTGTATAAAAGCGTTTTGGATATAGTGTTGGACTTATAAAAGTCCCATTTGTCTTAATCTTTTTTTAGTTGTACTTTTGCAACGACAAATGATGCGCGTCTTGTCAACAACAAAATGTATAACAAAAAAAATTAGGAACTATGAGTGAAATTTATCAACTTCCCGATAATGGCGGTAATAGCGGTATCGGTAACATCCCGTTCTCGATTCCCATTGGCGGCTTCGGTGGTTTCGGTGGCTTCGGCAACGGTTTTGGTTACGGAATGAATGGGATTTTTGACATCTTTGGACTTGCTATCATTGCTTCAATGTTCGGCTGGAACGGCGGTGGATTTGGCAATGGAGGCTTTGGCGGAGGTAACGCAGCAGCAGGTTATATCGCTAATCAACTCAATAACGATTCGGGGCGTGAACTTATTATGAACGCTATCACGGCGCAGGGTGAGGCACAGCGTAGTGCTATCCAAAACCTTTCTACTATGATTGGCCAAGACTTCAACCTTGTCAATGGTGCGGTTCAAAATGTTCAAAACGCTCTTGCTACACTTGCTACACAACAAGCCGTTAGTGTTCCGCAGATTATCAATGCTATTCAGAGTGGTAATCAGTCGCTCTCTCAGCATTTTTGTCAGTGCTGCTGCCAAACACAGCAACAGATTATGGCACAAGGCTACGAGAATCAGATTCGCACTATCGAACAGACGGGCATTTTGTCAACGCAATCCGACAAGAATACGGCGGCTATCCAATCACAAATTGCCGCTTTGCAGACCAACATAACCAAAGAGTTCTGTGATATTCGCGAGCGTGAAATGCAGTCAAAGATTGAAACCCAATCCGACATTATCACACAACTTCGCGGCCAACTTGACAACGACCGTCAGACGGCACAGTTGTTCGCGGCTATCAATCCGTTGCAGGCAAAGGTCAATGAGATTGCAAACAAGCAGCCCAACACCGTGCCCGTTCAATATCCCAATCTTGTTGCGGTAAATCAGACACCTTACAATGGCGGTTTCTATGGAAACGGCTTTGGTGGTAGTATTGTTTTTTAATTAAAGGAAATAGGAGGTAAAAGGTATGCAGAACGCAATTAACGTTACTACAAATGCTGGTGGTATTCCTTTGATTCAATCAACAAATATTACCGTAGGTACTGAAAGCGTAGATATTGCACTCGGTTTTCGTCGTATTCAGCCCGTAGGTTATTTTACCGTAAGGCTTACCGATGAAATCCCGTCGGGTACAACTACAACACTACCCGTAACACTTTCTATGAATGGTGTTACACGGAATCTCACTCTATTCGACGGAACGCAAGTAACGGTTGCCGATTTGATTGGTGGTACTGGTGTATTCCTTGTATTCAACAATCGTTTTGACAATATCTTGCAGTTAATGTCACGCACTATCGAATAAACAAGAACAAAAACAAACAAGCACTATGGATTTTAATTCAATAAGCGGTGGTAATCCGTTCTATATTTTAAGGCAAGGAGAAAAGCCATTTTTAGAGGTTGGTGTCGTTAAGTCAAAATCACAGCCCCGTGCAAAGTTTCCCACACAAACGCCAAACATTATGCAAGGCGTACAAATGCAACAAGTCATTGATTTTGTTGTTACCGTGAACGGGAAAGACGAAACATTTGCTGACATACCAATAAACGTTGAAATTGCCGCAAGGGGTAACGATACGTTCAGCGGTAGCCGTGAAGCGATGTTGCAGGCTGTTGATGCGATGTTGCAAACATCAAAAAAGGCTATCGAGCAAATACCTTATCACAAAAGCGTTATTGCCGAAAGTGAGAAGATGCTCGAGGTGTTGAACCCACAATATGCCGACAACAAGCGACAAGCGCGTACTATCCAATCATTAGAGGAAAAGCAACGCCAAACCGAGGAAAAACTTGCTGCTTTGGAAACGCAAAGTAGCGAAATGCTTTCTATCCTACGGTCATTGAATGGTACATCGAAAAAGAACTAATAAACATTGTGCTTATCAATAAAAGAAAGGAAAAGTTATGGGATATATTTTTGTAGATAAAGGCGACGGCGAAAGCAGCGGTATGCGTCATCAAATGCGTCGTTCTATGCGTGGTGGTTATCGTCACGAAGGCTACTCCCCTATGATGCGCGAACATAACGATGGTTACGAACAAGGCTATCGTGTTGGTTACAAGCACGGTTGGGAAGACCATGAGGACGAAATGGATGGTGCTGACTATCGCCGCCAACGTGATTCACGCGGTCGCTATGTATAAAACGTGAAATAAGGTAGGGGTGTAGGTAATAACGACACCCCTATTTTTATTAAACGAAAAAAAATACACGGAAAATGGGCTTTTTTGCAACAATTCTACAAATAAAGCCGCGAAATCAATAGAAAAATCAAATTAAAATAAAAAGTAAGTATGAAAAATTCGTTATTGAACTATCTTATTCCAGAGGATATGCAACAATATATGTCCTATTATGGAACGCATTTCAACAAACTGCTTTGCGACTTTGCGGTAAGCAAAATGGAACGTAAGGATAAGGCAACGGGTGTAATGACAAAGATTACTCCAATAACCTTAGACGAACTGAAAGAAATGCTTGAAAAATACAAAGTAACATTGGATTCAAACAATACATACGACGCTTTGTATTTGGCTAATATGGCTAAAGCCGATTTTATTGGCAGTAGTATCGAGGATGATGAACACTTAGCACGTTACATTGAAGATGTGTTGTGCGACCCAGACGGTTACGATGGGTTGGTATTCAATCGTTTTCTTGCGGATTGTGCAGGTAAAGGTGTGGTGATATTTTGGGAGCAAATGATTCATTCAGCGTGGTAGCCTATGGAAACAGTATATATAGAGGTTGGTGATAAAGATTGGGGTATCTTAATCAACTATGACTTTGACGAAAAGGATTATGACGAAATATCCGCTGCTTTATATTCGTTTGGAATGAATCGGCGTAACATATCGAAATGCTTGAATATTCTTTCGTCGCCAAATTCGGGTATGACGATTTCAAATTCGGCGTTAAAGATGACATCTATTTACATTGGTCGTTCTACGTCGGCATCTGAATTTTGGAATACGTTAAACCATGAACTTTTTCACGCAACGGTAGCCATTATTGATTACTACGGGGAGCCTTACGATGAAGAACCAGCGGCTTATTTGCACGGCGAGATAATGCGCAAGGTTGTTGAACGAATCGGTGAACCTTGTAGATAATCAAAATAAGGCGATATAAGCGCGTTTTACATATTCGGTGGTAAAGTTATAAGGAAATGATATAAAAAGCCGCCTACGGGCTTAAAAATAACCTTTAGGCGGTTTTATTGTGCTACTTACCTTTGCTTCTGCTTTTTTCAAGCCTATAATAATATTCGTTTGTAAGCCAACCAATCAAATAAGCGTAAGATTCTCCATTCTCGCCAATTTCAACCCCAGCGTGTTTTAAGATATTATGCGTGGCGTGAAACAATTCGTGTGCTACTGTTAGGTCTATTCGTTCTTGCCCTTTTCTGATAAACACGAACACATTTCCATTATCAAGTTGCGCGGTAAGACCATTGCACGAATTTTCATCAACAATGTCTTTTCTTATACGTTCGTACTCTTCGTTTGTGAACTTTGTAACGTTGTCGTAGTACAACATGTCGAACTCTTTTGCGTCAATACCTGCCGCAACTACTACCGTGTTCAAGTAAATATCAATGTTTATAATCTCGACCATAACGATTAAAGTTTTGAAACATTAGGGAAAAAACGGTTTTCGGTTTCAGACCACTTGTAGATTTGTCCGCAATGTGGGCAACGACAATCAACACCTTTGTACGCATCAATTTCGTGATTACAAGACGTACATACGGCATTAAACGGTTCGTGAATCTGTATGAAATGCTTTTGGAACGTATCGCCCGAATCAAGCGCACCTTGTTCGTACATTGTCTTGATAAGAGAAATAACGTCTTTTACCGAGGCATCGTCAAGGCTATCGCCACTACCTACGCGGTTGTGCAATAGATTCGCTAAGAGTTGCTGAACATCGCTACCGCTAAACTTGAAGTCTTTCAAATCGGTTGCTTTTGCTTGAATATCTGAATGATATGCGTCGTTAAGAAAGTCTTTCAAATGTTGGCACTCTTGTTGTTGCAACATAACATCGGCTTTTTTTATATGCGTTGCCAAGTATTCTTGTTCATCATCGGTGTTAATGTGCTTAACAAAATTTGTTTCGTCGTACACCATTGCATACGCAGTTGCCGCATCTTCTCCTAACACGACTTGAGCAACAAACAAGTATTGCTTCAACGTGAACGTAACGCCGCGTGTGAACAAAACAGTTTTAGTATCTAAGTACGATAACATAGTTATTTATCAGTTATTGTTATTTTGTTTTTTCGTTCGTACACAACTTCCCGAAATACCCAAGGAGTGCGCCCATCGCGTTTGTTGTGGTCGTATATCTTGTTTACCATTAACTTACGACGTAAGATGTAATCTGGTAGTTCTGCTGTCATTGCCGACTTAAATTCCTCACAGATAATCTTTCCATCCTCTTTGTAAAGAAAATCACAATGATAACGAGCCTCTTTTTCGACAACTCTTTCGTCGTATCGTATCTTGGTTTTTAGTTGAACGGGTATCAACTTGATAATTTTCTTGATGATACGGAAACCTACCTGCAAGCGCAAACCGCTAATCTTTCCTTGTTTTTGTAGATGCAAAAGATAGATATAACGGTCGCGCTCGTAACGGCTATCAAACTTTACGCCTTTGTATTCAACCTTTCGTGCGCCGAACTTGTTGTTTGTATTTGTATAACCAAATCTGCCCATATTATATAACATCAGCAAATTTCGTTTTCTTCAACCCAACCAAAGAAAGGCTATATCCTTGCAGTAGCCATTGTCTGATATATGCGTAAGCAGAATCGGCGTTAGAAGAATAAAAAGCCATCTTGTAGATAAGTTCTTTTTCCTCGCCATCATCGTCTACTACTACATCGGCAACATCTGCAAGGAAAATACTATCGTTTTCGTTTTGGCGCGTATTAAGTATTTCCTTTATCTTGCTACGCTTAACGGCGACAACATCAAGGTCTGTTTCGCCATCACATTCGTTATAGGTTTGCGTTTCAGCGTCACCGTGCGTTTCGGCATTTGCAATCAAAAACTTTTGTTTCACAACACGGTCATTACCCTTATTATCAACGCTTACAAACTGTACTGTACTCTCGTAAATCATAATCTTATTCGGTTTTAATGTTTAACTTTATTCCTTCGGGTGCAATTATGCGAAACGTCACTACATCTTGTTCGTCTTTGCTGATTGTTTCGCGTAATTTGATGATACGTTTTAGTATAGTCCAACGTTTCGTCCAGATAGGCTCTTTTGAAATCATTTCTGATATTCGGTTTATAGACTGTCCTATTCCGTTGGGCGTAAAGTGTAATCCACTTTCTTTATTCATCGCAATGGAAATCTTTTCGTAGGTATCGTTTTTCATATAACGAATAGCGTACCAATAAAGCCATCGCGCTTGCGCAATGTGCGTAGAAGAAACGCCAGACATCATCTTTTCTACATCAACATCGCACAACGCGGCGACGATATGCGCAAGATAATTGTTCGTCTCACGTTCGTATTCTCGCAGTTGGTTAATAGCCTTACCAATGGTTTTATTCTCGATTTCAATCCAATCGTTCTTTATTTCGCTATCACTTTTCATTATCCGTTTCTTTTTCGTTCGTTTACCCCTTTCAATATCGTTTGTTGTGACATAGGCAAACGCTCAACAAATAAGTTAAGTCTATGATGCTTATCGTCGTTTCCTAATATCCTATCCCACACGCCAACAATGCTAAAGCACCACCGCATAAACACAAACTGCCCTTTGTACGCTACTGTTCCGTCGCTTTCCACTTGCTTTTTCATATAAATGTTAAGTTGTGGTTTTCTTTCTCTTGTGGAATAGCACCCGTTATCAAAGTCGTAGTCCATTATTGGCTTGCGTTTTATCCAAAGATAGTTTTCTCCATCTTTCTTAAAGTATTGCCCTTGAACGGGCGAAAGGTCAATACCCTCGACGGTTAATCGCCCAAGGTATTCACCTCCCGTTTTACGTTCAATATATCCGTTTATGTAGTCGCCATAATCCATAGGCAATCATTCTTCGGTAATATCTGTTTCTTCAACACTCCAACCATTGCAAGCGGCAAGCATTTTATTCAATCGTCGCTCGGTTCTTGGTGAACCTTTATACTTTTCCAAATCAGCCGTAATGTAATTTTTTAGTTCATTTAGCAAATTGGGAATGGTATAACAATTTTCTTCGTATTCGTGTTGCCAATCCGTGTCTTGTGTGTTAGCATACGTACCTCCTGTTTCTTCATCAAACTCTGGCGAGTAATCGACGGTGGTAATCGTCTCTGATTTTGTTAGCGTTACGGTTACAGTAACATCAAATTCCCTCTCGGGAACTACTGTCTCGTTGTATGGGGCATTGGGGTCTGAATAAGCCCCTGCTGGATAGTATGCACTTTCATTCATAACACAACTATTGATTGATTAACAGATTAACATTGGCATGAGCAAAGATACATATTCCGTAGATTCGGACGTTTCCCAAGGAGCGAACACACCTGCAACCGTTTCGTTCTTTAGCATCATCTTGACGCTATTTCCGTCAATATTCTGCAAGATAGAAAGCAACGCGCTACCCTTAAAGCCGATTGAAATATCCTTGTGCGATTCGTTATCTACAACAAGTTCCTCTTTTGCAGACTTACTAAAGTCGTAATCTTCGGCAGAAACAACCATTATGCCAGTGCCGCTAACGGAAATCTTCACAAGTTCACTCGATGAATTACCCATTGGAATGACACGTTTTAACGCGGAAACAAAACCTGCTCTGTCAACGTGAACAATCACATCGTTGTCCTTTGGTATAACCGAATCGTACTTTGGGTAATTGCCGTCTATAAGGCGCGTAGATAGTTTGAATTGCGTGTTATTAACAACAACAAAGCCGTTATTATAAACCAACTTTACATCGCCCGAAATGGTTGAAGCAAGAATGTTCATCAAGATTCCGCAAGGCTTCTTGGGTAAAGTGAATCCGCTTGGTGTCACATCACCTTGTATGGTCATATCGCTATACTTTGCGAGTTTATGGCCATCGGTAGCAACTGAAACCATCATAGTAGCCAAAAAATCAAAATGTACGCCGTTCATAATTGGGCGCAATTCATCGTTGGCAACTGCAAAGCCAGCCTTTTCGATAGCGGTGAGCAATTTCGCAGCATCAATACGTTTTTCCGTTTTGTCGCCATCACCGACATTTGCAAACGGATAGTCGCTCGCATCTTCGTAAGCCAAAGAAAAATCGCCAGTATCGTACACACAGCGCAACGTATGCTTTTCGCTATCTACTGTTATAGTAACCTGCTTTCCGCTAAGATTACGCAATGCTTGTAGAATGGACTTTGCATCAACGCAAAAAACAATACCGACCTCGGCATCATAGCAAGGCACTTTAACCTGCAACCACGTTTCCGAATCGCTCGCCATAAGTTCAAGGAAAGAACCGCCGTTATTATCGGCCTTTGTTTCAAAACGAATGTCACCAAGAATGGGTAACGCATTTTTTGAATTGATTACCGAATTTAGCATCGCCAAACTTGGTACAATCTCGTCTGTTTTTAATCTAATTTCTTTTGTCATACTTTCTTTATGATAAATAAAAAACTATCTATTGTGCAATATATTATGCAACGTAGCCTTAGACGAAATACCAAACTTTTCCATTGTCTTTTTATAGGACTTTGTTTGTGAATGGTATTGTTTTATTGACTTTACTGTTTTTTCGTCAAAAACCGTCATATAACTACTTGCGTGTTTTGCTTGTGCAACACGGACTTCTTTTGGTATGTCAAGCGAATTTTCTTGATATGTACCCATTTCAATGTTATCAAAAGCATTGTTTGTGCTGTTGCCATCCAAATGCCTTATAACATCACAACCAAACATTATGTCGCCATATTTCTGATAAGCAATAAACCTATGATACGGTATAGATACAATTATTCCATCTACTCTGACGTGAAACATAAAATAAGGAATCTTACCCATCATTTTCACCATAGGATTTAACGTATTTCCTTTAGGCGAAATGATGTCACCATTGCTTGTTGCTCGATAACCTTTCTGGTATGCAACCTTAATGGCTTTTTCATTTCTTTTGCTTTTTTCTTTCATACAAATAATAAGTGGAGGTAGAGGGTTCTGCCCCCTCGTCTTACAGACTTATCATAGAAACTTGTTACGTGCGTTGGGGCTGACCAGACTCTTGTCGGGCGAGCGTTCCACCACCACATTTTGAGAAAACGTGGAAAACAAAGCCGTAACTTTTATGTTCCTTCGTAAGTCACCAACGAGGCGCACTTATGCTGCTGCGAGCATAACACGGCGCGAGGTCATGTTTACAACCTTAGCGTTTATTTTGTTCACCATTTCAAAGCATGATTGCTTGCACGGTTTCTTGCTTTCCATCTGCAATCTATCCTATTTTACCCCCGTAAAAATCTTGGTGGAGCTGGTGGTACTCGAAACCACGACCCCCTGCTTGCAAAGCAGATGTTCTACCAACTGAACTACAACCCCAAAGATAAAAGCCTACTGCCTTTCACAAGTTTTCGGCTTACTGTTTACTAAAAACTATAAAATGAATGACAAGAAAATCAATCTATCACATCTTAAAAAGAATTGGTACTTCGTTTCACAACGTTTCCCAAAACTAACAGTTTTCAAACAGTTTTATTGTTTCACCAACCAATCTTGCGGAAGGTGAGGGATTCAAACCCCCGTGCCATTTCTGACAGCCACGTTAGCAGTGTGGTGCTTTCGGTCACTCAGCCAACCTTCCGATTTTAGTAGAAGTTGAGGGAATCGAACCCCCACTTTTAGAGCCAAATTCTAACGTGCCACCGTTACACCAAACTCCCGTTTGCGGTTTATACTTCGTTTCGCAACGTTTCTAACCGCGGTTACAATGATTTTACACAGAAATGCAAGTTTTTTAGTAGCGATACGGAGAATCGAACTCCGCTTCCAAGAATGAAAATCTTGTGTCCTAACCGATAGACGATACCGCTGAATTATGAAAAATGCTACTTATCCGTCGCGGACTTTCACATTCTAATTTACTAACAATATGAATAGAACTTTGTAATAAGTAAAGCAGTTTTTTTCAAATCAAAAAGCCTAATACATTTCACAACGCCTTGGCTTAAAAATCCTAATAAAGTAAGATAAAAATATCCATAAGAGATGAACACATACCTTGCGGACGCTTCCGCTTTTTGTGCCTTTTGTAATAACACAATGCAAAGATATATATAATATTTGAATTATGCTAACTTTTTCTTGTATTTAACACTTATTTAACACTATTGCGCTAAAAAAGCGGCTATTCGGTGTTGGATTTGTGCTTTTTGCGTTCGCGTTCGTATTCCCGAATCTTGCGCTTTGCTTGCACTTTTTCGCGCCCACCACGATTCCAGTACCAATCCTTCCAATATTCCTTAGTGCCGTACTTGTATTTTGTTTTACTTTCCATTGTTGTTATCTTTTTGTTTGTTTCTTATAATAATTACTTTTGCCTTATTTAATGTCATAGTTCCTTTTTGTTTAATTGTTTAATTCGTTGTATTTATTGAGTAGTGCTTCCTTACATTTACCCAACCAATATTCTCTTTCTTCTTCCGTATCAAAAGAACCTTTATATTGGTCGTCTGCTCTTTCATTAAAAGTTTTATCATAAACTCTTTCTGCTATTTTCTTAACAGCCTCTTCGTTTACTTTGTATGTATTCTTCATAATCACAATATTTTAAGTTCATGTAATTTTTCAATCATAGCCACACAAGCATCAATAGGATTGTTGAAGAAATCAGATATAATTGGTTTCTTACCTTCACGGACTACAAACACAGTTCCGTCAGTATTTGTTTGTAGAGTATAGTTCTTTAGAACACCAAGCAATGCTGCAAGCGACCAACATGGAATAGCAGTAGGGTCTCCTGGAATAAGATTTTCTTCAATATATGGAGAAGCAACAGCAACAGTTCCTTCTAATGCGTAAAACATATCCGCACTTTTAATAGGCAGAAACCCCGCAAGAACTTTAGACTGAGGAATATCAGTACATATTTTAATTGTTGCCATAGTTACTTCTTCATTAAGTTATACATATTCTCCAAACCTTGCTTAAATGCTTCTGCAAGAGCATCGCCATAGGATTGATAATCACCCAAAGGCAGATTATTTCTGTACTCTTTTACCATAGCGTCTATATCAACCTCTGGCTTAATTTTCTCCAATTTTAGTTCTTTTTCGTCCCATTCATACCCTGCTTCGTGCATCTTCTGGAATAAGAGGTCACGCTGTTCTTTGGTGGCAGGACAAGTATTATGACCAGTCCAATGAGTAGGTTTATTTGGTATCTGAAAATTTCCCAATGTGTTTATAGCGCAATAAGCACCAGGACATCCAATTCCACCATCAAGATTACCATTAAATATAAATGGAGCATTAGCCATAAGCACATCACCATCCTTTGCATCTTGAATTGTCCAAAGACGAGAAACCTTATCTATTATGTAAAAAGGTATTTTTGGTCTATCGCCATTGTTGATAATAAGTTCATAAGTATGTTCAAAAACTTTATTGACATAATAAATACTATCGTTTTTGAAAACAATCCAATCCCCAACCTTGAACTTTGGTTCTTGCGTATCAGCAATCTCTTGCAGCTTTCCGTCTTTGCACTCTAAGCCTTGTGCTTTAAGTGCGTTGCGAATAGTACCTGCTGTTACACTAAAACCAGCGCGTTCAAGCGCGGGTATAAACGAGGAAACGAATTTATCAATATCTATTTTTGCCATAGTCGTTCATTATTTTAAGAAAATCAGTATAACCTTTAATGTGTATTCCTACTCTTTTACAATAAGCATTGACTTTGTTTACGTAAAGTAGCACATTTCCTTGACCATTAGGAACTGACATTATTTCCTTAACAAGTCTTTTATTCTTTCTGTTAGGTCTTTTTATTTTTGTCATATTCAGTCCTCCTTTATAATTAGTACCTTAACCTTGTCCCCTGCCTTAGCAAGAGGCTTGTCGTTATCATAGTCGTAGAGTTCTGTTGCGTCTATGTAGGGATAGCCGCCAGCATCTTCTTTGACGGTACGCTCAATAGCGTCATTCATCATCTTCCGCTTCTGCCAGTAAGCACCTTTCTTGAAATATTCCTGTAATTGTAAATTGAAACAACACTCTTTTGCTGCTTCCTCCAAGTCCTCGCTTACAGGCTCTTCTGGGAGGGAGTTGATGAAATCCATCAAATGATGCAACACAGTTGGTGCGGTATCATAAGACTCTTTATAAAGCCTTTCAATCTCTGCTCTTATAAGTTGTACTTTGTCTGTCATACTATTCTCCTTTCTGTGCCTTAAGTCCAAGTTCAAAGAAATGTTTGGCAAACTTGATTATCGCATCACCACCTTTTAATGTAAGGTTACAACACTTCCAATCAAGTTCTAAAGCCAATCTTTTTCTACCATCATGTGTATAAATGTAGTCTTCAATGGCTTTATCTAAATCCACCTCTTTCACTTCAAGGGTGTCGAGGATAGAAAGAATCTCATCATAAGTAGCACATTGGACTGCCCATCCCCACTCGTTACCATAAGCCTCTTTTTTTCTTTTCTCTATTTTCGCTACTAAAGCGGATTTGTCTATCAGTTTCATAAGTCTTATAATTTAATTTCCTTGTCAATACCAGCCAATCGGAGTGCGTGTTGCAATTCGTGAACGTACAGCGTGTATGGCATAATGAGCCGCATACCATTCAGCGGCAAACACTCCACATGATAGAATGGCTCGTCATTCTTCCACCATACCACGCCCTCGTTAGGCTCGTGGAAATTTCGCTCCAATATCTCCGTAGTCAGCGGAATCGGCTCTATCTCGTCGTACTCATACAGGTCGTTGTAGTCAAGCATCACCAGTCCACTGCCGATTTCAGCCACTTGTTCATTCTGTCGATTATGAGTGTTATATACCCAATCGCCAATCATTAGTTCTTCTTTCTTCATTGTTATTCACCTTTAAGTTCTTTAATCTTATCTAAAAATTCTTGGTGTACTGATATGGGAAAAGCACAAAAGTTCCTATTCTCGACAAGTTCTTCAAAAATTTCAAGCACGGCCTTTGCTCCAGCCTCATAGTCAATCTTGCAAAACTTTTTTGCTATTCTTTTTTGCGGCAATAACTCTGCATAATTATTTGCCATTTCTTTGATTGTTGCCATAGCCTTATTTTTTTAGTTGTTCAATAGTTTCTTTTATTTTCACGTATATTATACCTTTTTTAGCCACGAAAGGAAGGATGGACTCAAAAATTTCAAGCACATCGTTAGCACCTGCTTCATAAGCACATTGCATAGTTATTGCGTTTTTGTCCTTATCGCAATGCTCATACACATACTGATGTGCCATTTCTTTTATTGTAAGTTCTTTCATAATTATTTAATATATCTTTTATCAAATATTCTTGTTTTACTAATAATTAAAGAATGTTTTGCGGACTTCTTTCGTTGTTGCATAGACCTTGAACAATCACGTCTATCTGTATATTTAGTACATCTTGAATTAGATTCTAATACTGAACACACAAAAGGGCATTTACCCATCATAATACCACATCTATGAGATACCATAATCACAACATTTCAAGTTCGTGTAACTTTAATATAAATTCGCAACAAGCATCAACAGCAGTTTCCGCTTGGGAGGCAAATGGTTTTCCATCAAGAGTACAATAATAATCTTTTCCGTTAAAACTTTTAGTAAGAATAGATGAATATCCGTAAGGCAAACAAGCCATCAACGCATCCAACGACCAAGCAGGTATATCAATATCTAAATCCATTGCCTTATAACTACCGATTCTGAGGTCATTTTTGTCACCACAGTAATAATACATATCCGCACTTTCAAGCGGTAGTATCTTTGACAGTTTCACCGACTGTTGTAAATCCGTTGCAATCTTTCCCATATTACATTAGTTTTCGTTAATAAAGTTAGCGAACGCAATCATCAACAAACCTATATACACAAGAACGATAGTCCAGTGTACCAAGTATAGCCAATAACCAACCGTGCCCAATATAAATAAAGCACCGCAAGTACTCAAAATTACTGTAATCTTTTTCATATATCTTTATGTTTATAGTTTACAACTTTCACGCCACAAAGTTACAAAGTAATTTGGAATATACCAAATTTATTTGCAAAAGTTAAGTTAATGTTTGTTTAACAATATTCTAAAGCCCATAAGAATAAAGAAAAGTGATACCACAATATTTATTGCTATTACGATATAGTAATATTTAGTATCGAGAACCACAAAAGAAAACAAGTACTTTTCGTATAGATTTATTGCGAGGTACAAACACGCAAACTTGTTCCATTTGCAAGTACGGATAGCAATGCTTACCAATGTAACAACAACCAACGTTTGTAGGTTATATTCAAAATAACCGCTTATAAACCACGAAATAGGCTTATATGGTATAACATACCCATCGTATTCAGCAAAGTTGTTAGAAAGCAAAGAAAACGCCGTTTCCATATATGAAATGAATAGGACGGCGCATATCGCAAAAGGGATAATCTTTCCCAACTTGATTAAAAGTAATCTTGCCTTATAAATCAAGCCATCTTGCGACATTATTTTTTCTTTTTTACTTTTATCTTAAACGTTGGTGCTACGTCGGCAGGTGGGCGAACGCCAGCCGTTTTCTTTGTAGATAACTTAACACCAGATGATAATTTTATTTTTTGTTTTACCTTTGCCATTTTGTTCTTAGATAAAAAAGCGCACCACTCTTGTTACGGAGTAGTACGCCTTTTTTTACTTGTTGTTTTTATGGTTTCCTTGTGTTTTGTTTTTGCAAGATTCGATAGCATCAAACAAACTTTTTTTCAAAGACTTTAGGCTTTCTTGCTCTTTTTCGCTTAGTCTTGGGCAACCTCTACACCACGAATCAAAGTTCGGTATTGGTTGGTTAAACTCGAAAGCGAATAACGTGTAGTCGTACCACCGTAACAATTCATCGTAATCCTTCAAATCGTTATCAACGGCATACTTTATCACGCTATTAAAGTCAAGGAACAAATCACCGATGCAAGCAATAGTACCAACATCGCCAGCAACCCAAATATCGGGAGTGTCAAGCGCAATACCATAGGCATTACAGAAAGCAACAACGTATTCGTTGCATACCGCGTTGTACCGAACAGCAAGGTCTTTTGTTTTCTTCATACCTATTCCTGCTTTACATTTGCAATCTCATCGAACACAAGGACACCGTTCATCGAACCGCGCTTAAACTCTTGCGTCTTGTAAACGCCTTTCTTAATGCGGTTGTAGATTGTTTGCGTTGTAACGTTACGGCGTAGTGCCATTTCGGAAACGCTTATCCATTGCCCTTCGGTGTTATTGCTCATTTTCTTGCGCCCCCTCCTCGATAGCCTTATCGGTTTCGTGTTCTTGCAAAGCGTCGATATTTTCCTGCATTTTCTGCTCGTCGCTTTTTGCAGGGAAAATAACACGTTCGTCAATACCCTCTGTGAATTTCTTAACGTCATCTACAACGGCGTTAATAAACTCGAGATTCGTCATTCCGTTTACTTTTTCGGAAAGAATGATGTGGTTACGGGCGATATTGTGCAAGTACGATTCGTAAACAAGGAATGATTCAGCCTCGGTTTCACCGATACCATACAACGGGTGGAAAATGTTGTTAAACCACAAGTCAATGTACCAACAAACGTTGTATTCGGTCTTATCTTCCTTTTCTTTAAGAATAGCCATCAACTTTCCATAGGAACGTGTGGTTTCGCCTCTTGCATCTTTGACCGCGCAATCGTTCGCAAGTGCAATCTCAATGAAACGCTTCACATAGAGCCAAGGGCGCGAAACGCCTTGCGCGGTGTACGAATTGAATACGTGTCGGTGGAAACCAGTAGAGATTACGGCGTAATCCTGCGTTACGTCCAAACGCAAGCCTTTATCGTCGAAATAAATGCTTATCGTATCTTTATCCCTTGGAACAAGAACGACGGCATTTTTAATACGGCGTTCAAGGTCTCCCTTTGTTAATGATTTTTTCTCCATTTCTATAATACGTTTTATGTCGTTTTTATTCGTTTTCGTTTTCTACGGGAGTTTCTTCGGCATCCGTTGTTTCGTCTGTAACGGGTGCTTTTTGTGTGTTGGCATCCACTTTGTCAATACCAGATACTTTTTGCATTTCGGTATAGATAACAAGCAGGCGGTTCAAGATAGATTCGTGCTTCTTAGGCAACTTTCCTCCTTGAATCTTGTTCTTCTTGTTGTACGCCTCGATATACGCAATAGCCTCGTCGTCGTTATGGATAAAGTCAAAGAAATACGGGTTGTCGGGTAACTTGATTTGCGGTGTTCCATCGTTTTCTACTTCCTCCGCTTCCCTTGCAAGTTCCTCGGCCTTTTTCTTAGATTCTTCATCCAAGTCAGCGTTTTGTACGTCGGTCTCCATATATTCGGGCACAACGAAAATCTTTTCGATGTTGATAAATTGCTCACAATCAAATACCTTTACTATTCGCGGTTTATTTTCCTTTTGTGGGTTAAAACTTGAAACGGCATAAGCCTTATCACCAAATTTCTTTTCAAGAACGGCTACACCTTTTTCAAAACCGCTTTCACCGTCCCATTCCTTAATAGGGAGTTTCGGCAAATTCAAATATTCACAAACTTCTTTTTCAAAACTAATCATAACTATAAGTGTAATAAGTTAAACAACGTTGCAAAGATAACAAAAGATTTGTAATATTCCAAAGGTATTGCGGTTTATTTATTCAAAATTAACAAACCACCACCCAAATGTTAGGGCAGTGGCTCGTTAATCTATCGGTCATTTTATCCGTTCGTAATCTTTTAGTTTCTTAATTTTTTCAAGTCCTTTCTTTGTTGGATTTCCGTCTTTATCGCAAGGAACGTGAATACTCAGACGATTGTTTATCTTTATCCAACGATAACCCTTTTTTTCGTCGTTTTCCTCCATTACCTTTGCCTTGGATAGTGCTTTCAAGTCTTTCTTGCGCACCTCGTCTTTGTTGTAAACCCAATTACTTATTACCGATGCCATAACTAAACTACATTAAATTCGTTTTCAAGCAAGTTATTAAGTTCTTTTAATTCCTTTATGTCACGCTTCACTTTTCTTTTCCAATACCACCTTGTTAAAATGGTTGCGTAAGCGTACTTGTTGTTATGGTGCAAGAACTGCTCGGCAAATTTAATAACAACTTCCCTCCAAACGATTTTATTAAACTGTTGTAAGTTTAACTTAGTCCTTTCGGCCTCTTTGTTGAATTGGTCGAAAGCATCTATCAAGCCCTGTGCAGTATCTTCTGACATTCTTTCAAAATCTTCCATATTACTTAAATTGTTTGGTTAATCGACCAATGGTTTCGTTACCACGATAAGCCTTGTATGGCGTTACAATAGTCTTTCTTTCAGCGAGGTCTTGA
>Ga0310690_10003496_pt1 | contig 23436 bp, 42 predicted proteins | sample AusTroGonzalo_MG_2_FD_207661 | JGI IMG/M metagenome (GOLD analysis project Ga0310690, IMG submission 207661) | Bovine rumen microbial communities from tropical cattle in Woodstock, Queensland, Australia - Gonzalo_04 (v2) (version 2) | ecosystem: Host-associated > Mammals > Digestive system >... | reverse complement strand
CCTCCATATACGAACATACCCAGTATTTCCTCATCACCAATAAAAGGAGTAGGCGGCGCAGGGTTTACCGCCGTCCTCCCGTCGGTCGATATATGAATGTTACCCTGACTCATTGTTTACGGAATGATAGTGTGAAATAAGTACCCCCGGCATAAGGGAAAAGCGTCAGGCACCAGCCCTCTAACCATGTGCCGTTTATATGGTAGACACTGCTCGCTATTTGCTTCGCGTGATCTTTGCTTGAGCAATATACGCGGTTTGCTATGCAGCGTATAACTTTGCCGGTAGCTCTGCTTTTCTCATTGATTGTAAACCACATAACGCTCCTCCTTTTTAGTAGAACCGTTTACGCGCACTTGGGCGTGTATGAATTGAGTACCGTCATCTCCTACAATAAGATCATCCGATGGAAAAATGTCATCGGCCATGTACTTTGGCAGATCGTTTTTAAGCGCATAATAAGCTATGCGAATGTTATTAATCTCGGACGGCTCACGTTCGCCTTTATACCAAAACCAAAAAGCCTGTTTGGAAATGCCGGTTATGCGCATGATCCCCTCACGCACGTAATTAAATTGACGTACCGTAAGTGAACCTAACCAGCTGCTAATCTTTGTCTCCATATTATTCATTATTTAGCCACTCAATCGTGGGTGTTCCGTTAAATCCTTTCTTAAATAGATACCAAGCATAATTGACCGGGGAACTGTGCCCGGTGTTGATATTGTTTTTGTAACAATGGACTCTCCCGGAGAAGATATAAACCTTCTCCAGAAGTCCCTTTGCATAGATATCTCTGTATCTCGCTTTTCCGCTTAAATAGCTGATGTTTAATAAAAACGCTGCTACCCCCCCCCATAGGAAGTAAGCTTATAGAATGTTCTATAAACTCCGTCGTGTACTTATAGGGTGGGTTTGTTAAGATCATGCAGTTGCTCGGAATGGTCTTCACTTGCAAGAAGTCTATGCCGGGTGTGCCATATCCACGATTAACAAGGTCAGTACTGATTACTGTGTAACCCATTGACTCCAGTTCCCGGCTTATGTTGCCGCTGCCACATGCGCACTCATAGATGACCGTCTTTTTATCAGTCTGCAGTCTTTCCATTAGAGCGCGTACTGCTTTAGGGTCGGTACTATAGAAGTCGTTTGGCTCTCTTTCTTCTGGATGCCATACTGTCCTCATGCCTAACATGGCAGCTACGCTGTTTCTATTTCCATTCCATTCTTTCATAGATATCATTTCAAGCTGTTAATATATTGCTTCAACTCAAGACGAAACGCTGCTTTCTCGGTTTCTTCACGCTGATTCAGTTCTTCTGCCAGTTCCTCATCAAACACCTCGCTTATAGCGTCCTCTAACAGTTCCATCAGCTTCTCCGGCTTAACCGCGTCCAATTCGACTTGACCGATCCCAGTCCAATGCGCAGAACGGCTGTCCGTCTCTTTCGTTGGTGCCGGCGGGAGTCCCCAGTCGATTACTTGCTGCTCATTAAGGCAAATACGACGAACTTCTAAATCATCCGGGCAACCTAATTGGATCAGGTTCTCACGCAGGGCGCGAGGAATGTCCTCACCGCTCGGATCATAATCACCGAAATAGAGAATAACCGGTTGCTTGCCATTGTCAGACGCTCCGATGATGCGCAAGGCTATGTCATGTAGGAAGGTCAAAGAGGGGTAGCCTTTGCAAGCTCCTAACGCTATTGAGTGTTCCCTGCATGTGCGTAAGAATACGCCCTCAAGAGCTTTCTTTTCTATGAGTACTTCCGGGTAGTACGGTTGATTCTCCCAGCGGTTCAGCCGGTAGCTTGTAGCCCACAAGCGTATTTGTGTGCGGGCTTCTGCTACTTTGTCATCGTAGACCGTTTCTTCTGCGCTCGTCAAGCAGGCCATAGCACGCTCACGATCGCTAAAAGCGTCAAAGCTAATAATACCGTCCCATCGTGCTTGCCCGGTTGCTGCCACGACCCTTTTGTAATGTTGGATGTCGTTGGTCATGCCCCGGCTAACTAACTGATAGTGCAGTCCTCTGATCGTTAAAACGCCCGGCTCGTATTGGCTTAATATCTCAACGGCGTTGTCTATAATCCACTGTTTCGTGAATTGGTCTTTTGTTCTTTGTGCCATAAATTTACTATTTTTAAGATTTGTCCGGACTGATGGCAGTCGGCCGCTCCGGATTTTGATACATTATTTTAAGATTGACAGCATTTCGTCGTACTGATTCATTTCCTGTTCGGCTAACATAAGATCGGTTTGCTGCTTCTCTGTAGCTTCGCCGCTTTCGTGAATATCTTTCAGCCGTTCGTAACGTGTCACCGCTCTTTTATGAAGCGTCTTGATCGCCGGTACAAGCCGGTAGTATAGCTTCATATCCATTACTACAACAGGATCATTCGGAAACAGGCTCTTTAGATCACCGTTGTTATATTGTGTTTTTATTCGTGCCATTGTTTAGTTATATCTAAAATCTGTGAAATGAATAATAGCAAAGTCTTCGGTCAGATCAATATCTGAGCTACTGAACCAGTTCGCCCAGTCAACGAACGAAAGACCGTCGTTATTCGCAAGTTCTACATAGTGCAGCAATCGTTGATGATCAATATATGGCGTACCAATCCATGTGAATCCTGTACGTCCTTTGAATTGTAACAGCTGTAAACCAATACCATCGTCTTTACCTAAATTGGCTATTACGCGCTGGCTGCTGGCGAATGGTGCTCCGTCCCAAACCCGGACGGATAAACATGCCTCACCGCGCTCGATCTTTTCAAATCGTTTGCGCCATAGCTCATAGTTACCCCGGATAGTGTGAAGCTTCGTCTTACGGAAGTTCTCGACAAAGTTTGTCGGCTCTCCGGCTCTCGGATGCGCTTTTAGAAAGTGCTCCGATAATAATAAAGTGTACGTGATCATATTATTCGTAAATAAAGAATGAAACAAATCCCGGTTTATTTTCGGCCTCTATCAATTTCAGATGATTAGGCAGCTCTATACGCTCGTGATATAAAGGATTAATAAGCCAAGTACCTCTATACCTTGCATACACTACTGTAGGCCGGTGTTCCGGCTCCATCAGCATAATATGTGCTGACATTGCTCCGGCGGTCTTTCGATATACGCGCTTTCTCATACTCGTGAATCTTTTATGGCTTCTAACAATACGCCAACAGCATGGCGCACATCCATCGGCGTGTTAAGATTACTAACTTCGTTTCGGCAGCGTAGGATGTAGCCTCCTTTTGAAAAAGCCCAAGTGGAATCGCTCACCAATGTTCTTGCAAAGCCGATACATTCCATCCCGGCCATTTTGTTTATTTCGTCAGTGAGCTTTTCTATTGGAATCTCTTTTACAATACCCATTAGCTCCGAATCGCTTACGAATACATCTATTACGATCTGACCGCAATCGTTTTCTGTCTCTATTGCAAACATAGCTCTGTAGAATCATTTATTATTGATCGTGCGCGTCTATACGCGCGATTATGTATGCGCATCCCGGGATCACAATCACCGGCAGCACCCAAGCAATAATCATCAGGATCATATTATATATGGGTTTAGATATTCGAGATGAGTACATACCACATACTCGCCGCCATGACGAGGTGTGTCCTTGGGTAGCCGGTACACGTGTACGCTATCCACTCCGTCGAAACGCTCTTTTTTTACGCGTCTCGCTTCTGCAAGAGTTTTGAAAAATTTTTTTCGTGCCATTTCTTTGTGTGTTTTAAGTTATTATTTCCGTCGTGCCAAACGTAACTACGTTACTTTGCTTCACGGTTTTTGTGGTGTTTATATGTGTAAACGATTGTTATATTTTGTAAACACGGTGCAAAAGTAACACTTTTTAGTGATATATGCAAATTTTTTTCAAAAAAAATGCAAAAATTCTTCATTTTATATCACTTTTTAGTGTTTTTAGTATCGCAAAGCCGCAATATATTTGCATTTTATTAACACTACTTATATAAAAAAAATATAGTAATTTTGCATTATGATTGACATTATCGCTAACATCGAAGCAATCCGCCAAGAAAAGGGGATTAAGCAGTCTGAAATGGGAAAAAGATTGGGTACTACTCAATCCGGGTACTCTAACTTCGTAAATAGGAATACAGACATGCCATTTAGCAGAATAACACAAATCGCTGATATTTTGGGCGTGTCTGTAGTGGATATTGTGACATATCCTGATAAATATGTTCCGGAGAATCAAGCTACAGCGCCTGTGTGTGAAGAGTGCCAAAAGAAACAGGAAACCATCGACAATCTCAATGAGCTGTTGAGGGAGTACAAACAGAAACTAAAAGCAAAAAAGTGATATGAAAAAAATTCTATTAGTATTAGCCTTGTTGATGGCTGTAGTTGGCGGCATGGACGCTAAAAAGACATGGAAGAAAGGTCAAGCGGAATGGGCAAAGATTCAGCTAAACGACCATCTTACCTATGATCAGACCTTTGCAATGGTCATTGAAACGCTCTCTAATAAGTATGAGCTGGATATGATTAGCAAGGATGGCGGCTATATTCGCACGGCTTGGAACTATCTAACAGACCGAAAAGGAAAGAAAATCAAAGACCAACAAAGCCGGGTAACTGTCAAATTCAATCACGACAAAACACAGTTACAGGTCAAGACCGAAACGCAGAAGCTCGTAAAAGATGAGTGGGTAGATGGCGAAGATAGCGCCCTTTCTACGCAACTCAAAGAGGACTTGCGCGGCGCAGTTGGTTTATAGCACCGCACGCGCATTATGCGTGCGCTTTGTTTCGCGCCCGCGCACGTTCTATAAATATTATGCCGGTGAAATTCCGGCTACTAATCGACGGATCAGCTGTGCCGTTTTTGTGCCAGACTGGTCAAAATAACAAGATTCGCGGTTTTATAACCGATTGAGCAAAAAGAAATTACGGCCTCGCGTTTTCGCTATTTTGTGAGAACTACCGTCTGCGGTTCGAATCCGTAAACGCCCACACAGTAGTAAAAACAAGGCTTCACGGCAAAATGACACGAAAAAGTGTGCCGAGAATGTGCCGAAAACTTTTCTCCTCTAATTGGTTACAAAGCCGGTTAGAGGAGAAAAAAAAATGTCTGCATCTGAAAACCTAAAATTTAATTACAATTATCAGCCGGCCGTCCTACATTATAACGATGGTATGGGTTGGATTATTGAGTATTACGTCCTTAATCCTGTGGCCGAAGTTTTTGAACGCAAGCGTATGCGTCTCAATTCTATGCGTAAGCGCTATCGCACAACGGCCGAGTTCCGGGCTGCTGCTAATGAGATCGTTTGCACGATCAATACAAAGCTGGCCGGTGGCTGGTCTCCATTCGGAGAATCAACCAACACACGCCTGTACGAGAAGATGGCTGACGTGCTAAAGCGATTCATTGCCGAGAAAGAGCGCGAATTAAAGCCTGATACCCTGCGATCTTATAAGAGCTTTTGCAATATATTCGGTGAGTGGCTAAATAAGGAACTGCCCGGCTGCCGGTGTTCATTGTTCACTAAAGTACACGCTGTGCAGTATATGGACTGGTACACCGAGACGCACAGCTCTCACCCAAGAACCTACAATAATCACCTCAAACTGGCTAACGCATTCTTTAGCTGGGCTATTGAGAAATGTTATACGAAAGAATCACCATTCGCGCATTTGCGGCCGAAGAAAGTAGGAGAAAAATCGCGTACCATCGTACCGGCCGACAGCCGTTTGTTAGTGCGCAATTATTTTGAAGAGCGTTGCCCGGCTATGATCATCGTCTGCGAGCTGGTCTATAGTTCGTTCATCCGGCCGAAAGAGATCACACGCCTAAAGGTAAACATGTTGCACCTGAAAGAGAAATACATTGAGCTTCCAGGGACGATCACAAAGAACGGGAATAGACGAACTGCTCCGCTCTCTCAAGAGCTGTGTGAGCGTCTTGCAAGTCATGTGCTTTACAGTGATCCGTCTGACTATTTGTTTGGTGAGAAATGGACGCCTGCGCCACAAGCTACCACAACGAAAGTATTCTGGTCTCGCTGGGCGAAGATGCGCGATGATCTAAAGCTACCGGCTACGATGCAGCTCTATTCACTACGCGATACCGGCTTTTTTGACAAAATAAAGTCCGGGATTGATCCGTTGACTGTCATGCAAGCGGCCGACCATCACGATCTGGCCATGACCACACGCTATGCCAATCACTATGATCCAAATATGGTTCGGATCATTTCGGAAGAAAGCCCGGACTTCTAATGTTGCTTTATCGCTTCTTTTTCTGACGTGCTTTGAGTGACTTTTCGATCCTCTTTCCATAGACGTCTTTGTCGGCCGCTTTTCGTACCTTTTTCTGGAAGGCTTCTGACTGCTTGAAGAAGCCGGTACGTTGGAAGTCCCACATTCCGGATGATTTGGCTATCAGGTTGATCTGTTGGAGGTGTTCATACATCTTCTCAAGCTGCCTTTGAGGAAGGTGCTCCAGTACCCATTTTGGGGTGCGTGTTTTTGCTTTTCAAAGTTCTGCCATAATATACGATTTTTAAGATTCATCCGGATTCATGAGGCATGGCCACTCCGGATTTTAATACTTTATTTTAAGATTTTGCGCCTTAATACGGTAATGATTTGCCGCGACGCTTAAACTCTTTCTGTAAAGCTACTGTTACTTCTTCGAGCTTCTTGATTTTGGTGCCATAGTTGCCCATGATCCAGCCCATTTGCCGGGCGTGCGAGTACATTTTTCGCAAGTCGCGCATGTTCAGAGTTCGTACATTCTGAACTCCATATAATTCATTTTTCTTCGTTGCCATAACTTTTGCTGTCTTATCTTCTCGTATCTCTCTCGTAAGCGTCTCGTGTGATCCTCCAGTGACGTACAGGATGCGAACGATATGCGAACGAGAAAGATACGAAAGAGTTACTTTTTTGTAATTGTCTTGACCGCTTGCGGTTTTTCTCCGTTCGTCCATAATTTGGGAGAGACGAGCCTGCGCGATGGAAATTTTGCGTACATATATTCCGATTCATATATGTCCGAAATAAGCATACCAAATGCTTTGCTATTCACACCATCCATACGACTGACAACCTTGCGTTTATGTGTTCGCTCGGCAAAATAGAAAGCTTCGTTTTGATCTCTAAAAGAATACTCGCTATAATCAAGCCCTACCTTTCTGACTGCCGGTTTCGTAGCTCCTGCAGGGTGCATGAATTTATTCCATTCTTCCGATCCGCGGCATAGTTCAAATGCGGCATGTCCCCAAGTATCTCCAAAATAGTATTGTCCATTTTTGAGACCAATTAAGAAGCGTCCCTCAATAGTAGCCGATTTGTCATCGTCATATAGTCTGACAAGATAGATTCTTTTCCATGTCTTTACATTATCGCTTCCCCATTTGGAAGTAACATCTTGCGCCATGCAGAGTTCCCCAGTTTTTGTCAAAACGAAGTTTTCCAGAGGCTTAATGGTCGGAGCTTTAGCGGTTTTTGCTGCTATTGGCTCTTTTTTTTTACCAGTTTTGGATGCAGCACGTTTGGTTTTCTTTGCCTCTTTCGCCTCTCGGATGATTCGCTCGGCCGTTGCACGCAATACGCGATCATAATCGGCCGTGACCTTTTCTTCCGGGGTGTGCCGGTACAGCTCTTTCGGTGTGGCGTTTACGCTTCGGCCGATGTAATACACCTTGCCGTCTTTGATCTCCGTCTGATTGAAGCAAAGCATATTGTCGTAGCTCGGTTTGCGTCCTTTCGCTACAACGTATAAAGGAAGCGCATATTTAGGCTTGATCTGCTTGCCGGGTGCAGTATAAAGCATGTCGCGTGTTTTATACTTATAAGGGCAGGCGGTAAGCGTATAGCGATTGTTCAACACGCCTTTGAGCACGGCCATAAACGAGAACATGCTACCGCGAGCGATCTTCTTGAAATCCTCCTCCGTCCAATATGCCTTGCTCTTGGTATATTCTTCAAAGGTCATCGACAGGAAGCGTGGCGACTTCTTTTTCAGCTTGCATTGATATGCCACATATTGCTCAAAGAATCGCGCCCATACTTCGGTGCGTCTGTGCCAATACTCGTCTGCCTCCTCGATGCGCTTAAACGACGGTGTAGCTTTCGCCTCGTCGATCACTGCATTTGCCCACATACGCAACTGTGCGCCGGTGTTCGTTGGTAGGATCATTGCTATAGAGTGGCCGCCGGTCAGGTAGGCATAATCTTTGTTTTGATCAATATGACGGCCGAGATTGTAATCTATAGCGTGTCCCCATTCGTGTGCAAGACAGCCATACGATTTATCTCGCGTCAGATTGATCATATTGTGGTGAGGCTCATAGTGCGCAATAGCAGCACCGCCACGGCCTCGCGCTCCGAATGCCACACCCAAGAGCAGATCAAGACCGATGTTCTTGCTTCCTACGATCTCCGAAAGGATTTGCGCCGATCGTAAGAATGCATGAACGAAGTCATAACGGTCATTTTGATTTACCCAGTTGCCAAATTCGAAGCCTTTGACATTGTACTTTTTGAGGATGGCTACCATATCCACCTCATTATTGTTCTTGGCTTCCTCTTGTGCGTATTTCGGGTGCATCACTCGCGTCATCCAGTAATCTTCGACGCGGCCGCCGTGGCTCACATTATTGTTAGTATCGAATAATTTCTGTTTCATACACTATTACTTGCGAGAGCGGCAAGTGCGCTTCTTTGTTCCTTTCCGGGTTGTTTTAGCCTTGCGGCTTTTGATACGAAGAGGAATAGGTGCTGCTATAAATTGCAGTTTCTCCTCTTTCTTGCAAATAGGATCTTTGAGTTTCATCGGAATAAGAATTTTTTGAGAATGAATAAAATAATTACTAACAAGATCAGCCCACCGGCAAAGTAACCAAGGATGCGAAAGAACTTGCTCATATCTGATTCTTCAACCGGCAGATCATGCACACTGATAGCCGGTACTTCGGCCGGTGTCTCTACCTCGATCGTGTCCGGGAGTTGTTCCGCTTTGAGTACGAGATTGCCGTCGGGTGTCTGTGTTAGCGTTGCCTTGGCGTTTCCTGCCTTGACCGAAAATGTCGGAAGCTGCGTTGTGTCCGGCACGCTTTTTCTGTTCTCTGCCGCCGTGTCTGTTGGACACTCCAGCAGCTCCGACATCGGTATATTGATCTGTGCGGCTTCATAAGGTACAGGCACATTCACTTTGACGATCACCGCATCTGTGCCTGTGCGCAGTTCCGGGTGCCGTTTCAATAGATGTGCAAGCCTTTGCTCCGCGCTACAGCTGCATAGCAGCAAGGCCGTCAGGAATATGCCTAATGCCTTTCTCATCAAAACATGCTTGTTTGATGTGAAGCGGTGTGCTTTCGTGCTACTCTCATAGCGTTGCCCCAGCGTTTACGCGCTGTAGCTCCATGCTCCTTGCGGTACTTGGCCGCTGCCGCTCTGATCTTCTTTGTGTCACCGTGAGCTTTCTTGAAATCCTCTTTGTAGTCCTCTTTCCAGCTCTCATAAATCTTACTGGCGCGCTTAGCGATTGCGCCACCCTTAGCGAAAGTAGTCTTTACTTTCAGGGTCTTTCTTGCCTTTTTTGTTGCCATAATAATTGAGTTTAATGATTTATATTAAAGGCGGTGATAGCTTATAGCATATCCCATCCTGTCATAATGTCATTTCTATCCGGGGCTTTTCCATTCTCGCTAATAGCCATAGCGTACGCTATTTCGATTAGTCTCTCCTTATCATCGCGGCTGATGATCAGATCGGCTGGTATTCCAGACCGTTCTGATACATGCTTGATGTACGCGGCCGTATTGTTCTCGTTGGCCGGCGCCCATCTATTGATGATCTTGGTGATAGTGTTATGCCCTTTACCGATGTAATTACGCAGTAATTTAAGTGCAGCCCGGAAACCGTAGCCCATGCTCTTAAACTGCTTAAACGACGCGTCCTGTGACGGTCTGACCTCTCCAGCCCACTTCTCGCTACTGTTGCGAATGTTGAGCGGATTGTTGTTCCTGTAGCCTCTTGGTAAGCTCATGTCTGTAGAATTTAGATAGTTATGTGTGGTTTTACTTTTACGCTCGCGCAGAATCTCCTCGACGAGTAGGATAATAGCTATAATTGCGCATATCCCGGCGCCAACACAAATAATAATAGATTCTGTGCGTGTCAGTTTCATTTGCGATAGATTCCTTTGATTTGTTTGAGTTCCTTGCGCAGCTCTGTATTCTCTGCCTGTAAACTTGTTAACTGCTTACCCATTCGGTCTTGACCCTCTTTAAGTTCGCCATTCTCCCGTCGTACCTCAACGAGCTGCGTGTTAAGTTCATCATTCTGCTCATTCAGGTTACAGATCATCTTGTTCTGCTCGGTGATCTTGGCGTATAATTCGCTGTTTTTCTTCACAAGCATATCTACGGTTTTTTGCAGCATTTCCAGCGTCTCATTGTTACGCCTACGCTTCCCGGCAATCCAACCGATAATAGCTGAGATCGGCGTGAGTAGGAGCGTCGTCCACATAAAGACGTCCGCTCCACCTAAGTTTGTGACCTCGAGTAAAATTGTCAATAGCAGATCATTCATCATTTCCTCTCTTTCTCCATTCCGCGATTAAAATACCGCTTCGTTCAGTTATTACTAAACCGCTATGGTAACATTCACACCTCAAAGCTGGGTTGCTCGGGATAGCCGACTGTGTGGTCATAGGCTTCGACATCTTCGATGATAGTCAATGCGGAAACAGTGGCGATGTGTTCGGCGGTTTTGTTGTAGCATTGGCTTGCGTAGAGTTCAAGTGCGCTAAGCATAGCGAGCGCGTTATCAACGGGCAGTTGGAAGCTTTGCTCTCCGTACCACAACGTAGTAGCGGTCATGCCGCTTTCCTTTTGGATTTGAACGAGCGAGCGTAGCGATGCACGGTCATTCTTGGAAAGCCAGGCATGCTGTCCGTTGAGTAGGAAGCCGTTCACATTTTCAGAGATATCATAGGCTTTGATTTCTCCGATTTTGGCGTTTTTCTGTGCCTGGAGCCATGCTGCATAGAGTTTGTCTTTGTCCTCTTGTGTGGGCATAGAATAGTAACGCTCGGTGATGGCGATGATTTTGTCATCTTTTTCTACCGGGTTGATACAAAGGAGATATTCTTTCGCGTTAGCGATAGTGATTTCAATAATCTCCTGGTAACTCTCCTTTGTGAACTCTTGTTTGTTCATATTGTTTAATTAGTTTAGTACGTTGTTTATATTGTTTTCTTACCTTGATACTGCTCATGTTTTGGCGGTATATGTATTTTTTGATTTCTTCATCGATGGCATTCCATAATCGCCATCTGATGGCGTAGGAATTGGTGTGTACCATGAATCCTAAGTAGGAGTTCATGCGTTGCGCGAAGCGCTCGATCCAAACTTCGATATCGTTGTCCTTTATGAAGCTGTTGTAGGTTTCGATACATCGGAAGGCATTGTTTATGGTGCGGTTGTTGGTGTATATCCTGTTTTGTTTGATGTCGCTTCCGATAAATAGTATGCCTTTATATACGGGTTGGATGTATATCTTATCCGGATGTATGTTTACGAACGCTTTTTCTTTGAGGTAGGAACGTGAAAACTCGATTACTCCGGGAATCTCTTCGTGCGTACATGTCGTGTCGGTGTCATCGACGTAACGACGGTATCGTTCTTGATATCTTTCGTACATAGCGTGATCGTAGTCCGATAGATAGAAGTTCGCGTATATTTGGGATGTGAGATTGCCTATGGCAAGTCCGCATCCGGGTGCGCACGTGAAGAGTGACCGGCCTTTGGGAAGTAAGGCCCAAAGTTTTGGATTTCCATGCTTGAAACATTTGTGTTGTGGTTCGTGCATTATTACCATTTTGGTGAGCCAGAGGATCTGTTTAAGGTCCGGTTGGTGGTAGTTTTCGGTAAGGAAGGCTTCCAATTTTGTCCACAGCAGTTGTTTGTTAATGCTATAGAAGAAACCTTGCATATCGAGTTTCACGTTCCAATAGTCGGGGTATTCTTGCATACATTGAGCGAGTCGTTTGGCGCCGTACAGGTTTCCTTTTCCTACTCGGCAGTTATACGTATCGTGTATAAAGTGGTCTTCGAACAGTTGTCCTGTGCGAAGCATGAGCAGGTGGTGAACGATTCGGTCTCGAAAGTTAGCAGCGAATACTTCTCTGAGTTTGGGTCGTGTTACCACGAACGCAATGGAGTATCCGATTTCGTACGTTCCGTTGTTTAAGTCTTGCCAAAGATCATATATGTTGCGTGCTTCGTTTTGTTCAAACTCACTGCACGCGAGTGTGTTTCTTTTTCGTCTTCTGCAGTCGAGGTAGGCTATGTACACTTCTCTTAACGATACCCATTCTTGCATATAGGATTAAGTTCGTAGAGCGGCAGAACCGAGTTACTGTTCGTCTTGTTGTTGTTGTTGAACGAACCGTTGTTGAGTTTCACGGCGTTCTGTGCCGAGTTCTGGTACGACGTCCACCAGTTGCCACTGTTGCTTCCATTATCTTGTTCTTAACTCTTCCTTGCGGTTGGGAGTAGGAAACCACCTTAAATCTATATATCACTCTTCGCGGATTTTATCTGCGAACTCCGGATAGGTAGTACTATCATTTGGGTTTTCGAGTGTACGTAGCCAACCGACTGCTTGGCGCTCTGCGGATGCGAGCTTAGGGATGATTTGAATGTAATCGTCTTGACGAATTACTTTCAGTCCTAAATGCTCGTCATCAACGCAGTCCTTAAGGAGTACTTGCAGGTTGTCATATAAGCCAAGATAGTCGATTATACAATCTAATCTCTTGCTTGGTATGTCTCTTGCAATACGCAGTTTGGCGAGCATTTCCAGGGTGATCATTATCATGTGCTGGCCGATAGTGTGTTTGTAGTCCCTGTCCATATGGCGCATGGTTTTCATCATGGCGATTAGTAACTCGTTCGTTACTTTATGGATGGGCATTTCACTTGCGTATTTGTACTCTTTTTTAGTAGCCATGTTTTGTATCTTATGCCCTCGGCAAGAATGCCGAGGGAGTTATTAAGATTTAATAATAAGGTCGTAGAGCGGCAGAACCGAGTAACTGTACGTCTTGTAGTCGTTGCTGAAGAACGAACCGTTGTTGAGTATCACGGCGTTCTGTGCCGAGCCCTGGTACGACGTCCACCAGTTGCCACTCCAAACGGCAGGCGCGGTTTTGCCGAGAGCTGTGTAAACTTCTTGGATGAGTGTCTTGTTGGTTACGAAAGGCCATTTATACTCGAAGAAGTTACCCATGAAACCTTGCAGGTCGACGCCGCCGCATTGAGCAGTTTTGCTTGCGCAGTAAGTGGCTGCTTCGGCAGTGAGCGTCGGATTCTGGTTTTGTGAATCCGTCTGCATATCTTCGAGTATTTCGAGGATGGTTTCGGTATAGAGACGACCGGAGCATGGTGCGTTTGTCGCAGCTGCTTCGGATGCAACGTACGGCAGGCGGTTGTGGTCGAATTCGATATTTTGGTTAGCCCAGGATTTCGATGCTACTTCGGAAGTTACTTTCCACATGATACCGCAACCGTGCGTGCCGTCGCCTCGGTCCATCGTGGTGAGTTGCAGGTCGTTATAGCCTACGAAGACGATGATGTCTTTGTCGGGTAATTCTGCTATCTCTGCAGCTGTATAGTGTTTACCGTTGGCGTCTATACCGAAGCATCCGATGGGAATTTCGGTGTAATGAATGAGCACGTTACGCGCAGGCACTCCGGAAACGTGGTGATCTGCGTTGTGGTCATGAACGAGACCTTGTAGTTCCGGCATGGTGAGTGTGTAGGACTTTCCGTACGGGATACTTATTTCGCAGTAACCGGAAGCGTTGAACGTACCGCTATAGACGTTACTGTTAGTGTCGGTAGCGTAGGCGGTCAAGCCGGAGAGTGAAGCGACGGTTGCTGTCGGGTGTGCAACGTGCGCTTGAATCTTTACCAACTCGGTTCCTACGGCATCGTAAGAATAGTTGTGTTGTATGTTGCGCGTTGCACCGATAGCGGTATAGGTGACAGGTAATGGGTCCGTGTATTGACCAACGGACGGTAGGGTGATCTCGTAGAGGTTGCCCATCGGAATGTTGGTCGAGCACTCGCCGTTGGCGGAAAGTGCTAATTGTGTGGATGTGCCTGCCGATATGTTTTGAACTAATACGGTCAGTTGTGTCCAGTCTACAGCCGTAGGCGCTGTGAGTTTGATGACCACGTTCTCGACTACGCTTTGAGCTATATCGATGTTGCCTGAGCCGAGTATGGATTGTCCGTTGACGGTTTTGATATTCGTACCGGACACGAGCGGTTCTTGGTAGTTGTGGCTATGGCTTGCGGCTGCAAAGTCGCTTGCCTTTTTGCCACTATCGGTAAGATTACCGTTGCTATCAAGACCTGCGAAGTTTCCGTTTGTTGCTCCGGTTACTTTGTCTGCTTTGTCCGTGTGGGAATGCCCTGCTTCTGCAAAGTCACTGGCTTTCTTTCCGGAGTCCACCGGATTGCCTTGTGCATCGAGTGAAGCGAGGTTACCGGTGGTGTGTCCGTTAGCCTTGGCGGCTTTGCCGTCTAAGGTGGTTTGCAGGTTGGTAACATCTGTTATAGCGTGAGAGTGTGATGCAGGTGCATAACTGCCGGCCGGTTGGTATACGCCGTCATGGTTGTGATCCGAAGTCGCATAGTTTCCTACTGGCTGATATACACCAGCATGATTATGATCAGCCGGAGCAAAATCAGCTGCTTTCTTTCCACTATCAGTTGGATTGCCGTTCGCATCAAGACCAGCGAAGTTGCCGGCTGTCGGACTTGCTACTTTGTCGGCCTTTCCTCCGAGAGCTGAGTCCAAGCCCTCAATCTGCGATACCGTATGATGGTGCACAGATGGAGCTTTGCCGTCGATTCGTCTGTATATCTCATCGAGCTCTTCCGACGAGACATCAGACTTACGTGTTTTACCCAGAATCGGGTCAAATTTTATGCCTCCCATAATTAAAAGCTAAAATCAATGTTTTTACTTGCGAGGATAGCATTGATTTTTGCTATCTCGTCGTTACTACAGTCGTTGTTAACCCACTCGACCAACCCTGATTCACTTCCGAACCAGCTCCATGATCCCTTGCGCTTACCGAACGCCTTCATAACCATCATAAGGTCAGAATAGCTAATGATCTGCTCAAAGGCGTTGTATAATGCAGTTTCATTAGTTCCTGCGCCGTCCATGGCAGAAAAGATCTTATCTGCTATGTTCTGCGCCTGCTGTGCACTGATCGTCACCTCACTACTTGTGATCTGCTCATCGAATGATCGTTCGAGACGGCGAGCCGTAAAGTAGGCTTTGATCTTTGACCAATACACAGCCAGCAGTACAATCACCACGATAGCGAATGCGGCGCACGTACCAAGGAAAAACAACTGTCCTTTATCTAAAGATGGAATAGATGGGATTTTCATAATTTCACATGTTTGATGATTCTTTCAAAAGCAAGCTATTTACCGCATCCGCTGTGAGTGCAAAAATCTCCGGGTCAACTTCATACAGCTGCTGAATAGTGGCATGTAAGAGCGACGTTTTTGCATCGCCTAATAAATGCTGATACCCAACGGCAGAGCTATAGAGGAAAGAGAATGATCCGGCACCAAGCAGGCTATAAACAGAACAATGATCACGTTCTGCCAGACCGCACAGCGTTTGTTGCTCCAGTACAATATCAGGAGCTGCCGACGCTTCTTTTAGGCCGGCTAACAATTCCGGCTGGCGCTGAATGCCCTCCATCGCATCAAAATACAGCATAACATACTTCTCGCGCAGACGAAGATCATTAAAGCCTATAAGCCCTGTATTGAACGCGTGCGCGAACTTCGGAAATTTCTCGCCATCATACGTAATGCCGTACTTGTTAAGAAGATCGACTACAGCGTCATAAGCGCCACCGTTACAGTTACCATCATTCTCGATACATTGAACAAGCAGATCATACTTGCTGGCTGCATATTCCAGAAGCTGAATCACGCCACGAGTTTGTAGGAACACATCGCCGTCTATATGCACATCGCCGGGCTTCATCTGCGCATAAGCAGAGAATTTGCCGGCAGCCCAAAAGTTCGACGGTGTTCCAGCTGGTACGTCCAACGGAAGCACGTCGTCATACGGTAGGAATGATAACATATCAGCAGCATACTCGTCTGCGTACAGGCGAATATGTTGCTGATGATTCTTTGCAAACGCTACAGAGGATGCATAACACCATAGCATTGTCACCGCTTTTGTCTGACGATCCACCGGGGCAGAGTCAAGCAGCGGTTGAGACCAAAGTGAGTGAACTAATTTCATAGTGCTAATTTTTACGGAATGCAACAACTATAGCTGTCAACACAGCCACTAATACAACGAGTTTGTGCTTCAACAAGAAAGACTTGATCTTACTTAACGCACCCTCGGGCTGCGAAACGAAAGTTTCGGTCGTCAATTCACGAGGAGATACTTGTTCTGCCTCACTCAAAGGATTTACCGGCGAAATTAGCGGTTCGCCCGTGGTCGTCAGACCGTAACGAGCTAAATCGGTAGCGCCCGGATTAGTGCTGATAAACCGACCATAAGAACTACCGTAGCTGTAGCCATAGCTCTTAACGTAGCTATAGCCGCCGCTTGCATTCGCCATCACTCCGATCTTGCCGAAATAAGAACCGTTGGAAAGTGATTCCAATAACGCCTTATCGGCCGCTATCGCACTCTTCTTGGCGTTCTCACACGCGGTCTTGGCGCGTTCTTCGTTGATAGCAGCCTGCAATAAGGTCTCACGCACCGCAAGACCATTAGCGCTTACGTCAATAGACTTGGCAGCGACAGCTGACGTATTGACGATAAAACCACCTTTAGGCTGATTTAAATTAGGGTATACCATACTAATTGTGATATTTATAAGTTAAACTTTCACGATCATCCCATACTGCCGAATACTCATCACGGCCGTTAGGGTATTGGATTTTAGTTATATCATCGCCGTTCACCGTGTCCGTGGTGATTCGTCGAATCCTCCATATCGGTTGCCCCTCCGGGGGAAGTGACCGATCAAATTCTTTTCGATCAAACCAACCGAGATATGTGCCGGATGCCGATTCTGCTACAATATCCGGCTTTTCGGCGTCATCGTAAATTGCAGGTAAATATGTCATAACGAATCAGGAATTTCACTGGGTTTTACACTTGGCCGGCCGAACCACCATTGACATGCACACTCTGTCTTTTCTCCAAAGATACCATCCACAACGAGACTATTAAGCTCTTTGCCGTTAAGTGTCGGCCACACTTTGTCGTAGATTGGAGCGAGTACCAACTGACCATGGAGATAGCGCTGTAGCTTCTTAACATCCTCCCCTCTCGAACCGCGTTTCAGAACGGAATCAGCGCCGTCAGGTCTATTCTCTACTGAACCATCATCGGCCGACGGATCAACGTCGGAAGTACTGCGCTTGCGCAGGACAAAAAACACTCCTACACATCCTCCAATGATCAGCAGGCACAACACAAGAATTATGTACGCTCGTTTACTCACAATCAAATATACTTTTTAGCCGCAAAGAAGCTGGCTGCTCCCAATGCAATTAGCAAAAAGAGATAAAACACCGTCAAAGGCGACACCTTTACATTCACATCCACTGATGCAAGGTTGCCCAGTACGCTTGAATTATTATTAGCTGCCATGACCTATAATGTTATGCGGTCGCCTCTTCGGCCGCTGTTTTATCTTCTTTCTTGCGATCGTACAAACCGGCTTCCTGCTCTGCGCGAAGACGATCGAGAATACTGCCGGAACGCGAAGAGCTGCCATTGGAAGCAATAAAACTAAACCCTGAACCACCATCGCTCTTGGTAGCAAAATACACGCCTACGAAGATACCAACGATAGCCAGAATTGCAATGATTGCAATGATAATACCACTACTTGACTTTTTCATAGCTTTACCTTGTTATAATGTTTAAGAATAGCAGAACTGCAATGAGAAGCAATATACAATCTGTAATGGTCAGGCCATAAATTAGCACCGGCCGGCGTGTTGTACTTGAAGCGCTTTTCGCGACCGGAGACGCCACGACCGGCACTTGGACTGGCGCCGGTTCTTCCGGGGCACTCTCCTCTTTTGCTTTTTGCACTTCCTTTAACAGCCTTTGATCTGCCGGTTTATCTATCTGATCCGGGGTGGATCGCCATCCCTGCAATACTGCATAAAGCGTCATTTCTTCCGGCGAACGCTCGTCTCCGAAAGATTCAGGTTCTACATATAATGCAATTTCTTTATTCATGTTCACGTAAATGAAAAGCGATTAGCGGATTGATAGCCGGGCGTGAACTTGAAATAGAACCGTCTGCACCTACTTTCGGAGCTACAGCAGATATGCCTTGGAATGCATCTTTCATTGTCTTGGCTAAACTGGCACCACGACGTCCTGTGTTAGTATTGGAATCCAGAACACAGGACGCGATAGTCTTATACTCTTTCCACGCACTACCTATCTGGTTAAAGTAACCCGGAAGCTTTACCGCTCCGCCTTGTTCAAAATAATACTCACAATACTGTTTGCCCTCCTTCGAAAGGTCTATCATAGCTTGCAACGTAGCTGTATCCCAGGCATTCTGACCTCCCAGGCATAGATTGTAATAATTCGGCGCAAGAAGTGTAGCACGATACGCGTCGGCAAGAGACTTAGCTGTTCCGGCCAATATCTTTACACGTTCAGCCTCTTTATTTTTTTTCACTTCATTCTGTGCTTTAGTGATCAAGGCCTGTATCTGCTGATACGTCATGTTAGACGTATTCTCTTGTTGCACATAGTCCGAGTTAGCTGCCACGAAAGAGATATATTGCTTTAGCAACTCCTCTTTACGAGATTGCTCCTCGATCCACACGTTAATCATCTCGATAGTCCACGATTGAGGAGGGTAAGAACCCGCCACCATGCGATAACGCTCACGAGCCATATTATACTCTGCTGACGCGCCATCCATTACGACATTCTGCACGGCATTACCGGCAGACGAAGCTGACGAAGAAGCATTACCGGAAATAACAGAGTTAATCTTTTGATCTAACGTTTGCGATCCAGACGCATCATCTTTCTTAGAAAGTAAATAAGCGCCCCCGAGTAAAGCGGCAGCTCCGCCGACTATCATGGGTGTTGATAAAGTAATCATATTCTATTTTTTTATAAATGAGACAAATACACAAATACCGACTACTATGATACAAATCCAAGCAAACACATACCACTTCATAGAAAGTGTAACAGGTGCGCTTATGTGGCCATAGCCGATTTTTTCCAAAGAATAACCGCCGTCGGCATTTGCATAGTACTCTAAAAGAAGCCTCTGTGCGTCCGCGCTCCCCTCCTGTGCGGCAATTCTCAACGCTGACATTTCGGCAGCGTGAACGCGACGAGGATCATCATGTGAGATATTACGTACTGATTTAACGTAATTCCACAAGCTATTCTTCTTTTTTAGAGCGAGTTGCTGTAGCGCGTAGTTGTCGGCCGCCACTTCATCATATGTCTGCCTATAATAATGACCTTTCTCATGCTCCAGCACATATTCACGCTGATAATCCGGCAAAACGCGAAATGCATCGCTATTCACTTCAATTCTCCCGGTCGCCACTTCGCAACGTGCAGGATTACCCGGATTCTCCGGGAATACAGGTAAATATGTGATAGAGTGAGGTTGCATTACCGTCGGCTCGACATCATAAAGAAGAGAGCAATACCTATTACTGTCACGCCTCCTATCAGCCCGAGCACGATCCAAAGTGTCTTTTTGGATTCTGCGGCTTTTTGCTCTGCAAGCGCACGTTCGTACTCTAACTGACGTAACTGATCATCACCAGCTGCCGAATCCAACCCGGTGAAGATCGAACCGAGACCCTGTAAGCAAGTACCTACGATACCTGCCCACGCGCTACCGGCATTTGCTTTGCCGGCTTGCTCCGGGTAAAGGTGGTCGATCACTTCACAGAATAAATCCGGGTGATACTGATTAAGGGCATTGAATTGCTGTACGCTTGGAATTTTGCCGTTCAACTCGATTCCGGCTTTTGCGAAAATCGCAGCCACACCGTTAAAGTGCGACTGCGCCCTTTGCATCAACTCCAAGACTACTTGTTTCCTATTCATAGTCTCGAAAATTAGAGATGTTACACAATTTTACGCACCTTGCGAATGGAGATATGCAGAAGCTACCGTCAGAGCTGCATCCTCAGCTTTCTTACCGAGAGCGCCTGCAATATCCAGAGCTGCACCGAAGAGGATCGTTATTGTTACCTCTTGACCTGCACCAATCGTGTACAAGATCGTTGACATGTCAGAGAGCTGCCAATCGTTAACGTCCTTAACCTCAACCATATTCGGGTTGTTGGTGTCTTGACTCTGATAGTTAGACGGAATACGCTCTACTTCCACTGCGTTCTTGGTGAACGGATTCTCTGTACGATAGCGCAACGGATAATCGAGCTGTGTCGTGTACTTCGCATTCAGCTTGATCGCGCGGATGCGGATCGGGTGAGTTTTGATGTACTTTGCCAGAACATCGCAAGTGCGAGGACTACCCTTGGCGGTTACATCAGTTACAATCGTACCCTCTGCGAGCAAGTGAGCCGAAGCTACATTCTCCAGAATGTCGTTGAACTGAACGTCCACGTCTGTCTGACCATTGTTCTTGAGTACGATGTTTACGCGCTTTGCGCTATCGTCCTCGTTCATAAACGAGCGAGCAGCACCGAAATCTACCAGATTGTCACCCGCTCCGGTATAAGTCTGTCCCTCAGCTCGTGCGCCCATTGCCTTTTCCAGCAGAGCGTCGTCGATTTTCACCGAACCTACTTGTTTCATTTCTTTGAAAATTTTGGGGTTAATAAATAATTGTTTCACATACACTTACTCCTGGGTATCTTCGGGGGCATGATCACCATCGCAAGAAGCAGAAGTAAATTTGTCACGGTTCAGGTAGATCAATGTACCTACCATCACAACCAACACACCGAGAATAACCACGGTAACTTTTGCATTGTTCATAATTGATAACATTTTGATATTAAACACACTTGATCTGTTTTCAAAATCGCTGCAAATTTACTACTTTTCAATCAATCACTTTGCTATATTGCGGTGTTGTTCCGTATTGTGCGCGCGATTGCGGTCACGTTCATACGTTTGCATAAAAAAAGAGGAACGGCCTCCCGGTCGCTCCTACTCACACAAATAACTTTTACACAAGAAACTTATTTTAACTGATTCCAGGGATTAGCTATAGCGTAGGTATAATCGCGCATAGTGCCTCCTTGTTTCTTTACTGCACGCTTGATAGTCTGATACTCATTATTATCACACACCACAACATCCCTCGTGTTAGGGTCTAATAATATATAGTATATGCGATGCTCGCGCGCAGATGCACGCTTAATATAGCGTACATAGTATTTAAGACGGATTTTTAACCATTGATTAGAAAACCAGCGAAATAGTTTTTTCATATTGATAGTTTTTGATTGATTAGCGAATAAGCGTCGTTTATTTCCTCTTTGGTAGCTTCCGGATATATCTCCTTAACGTCGATGATCTGTTTGTCGCACAGATAGAGACACGCAAGGTAGTTGATCGTCTTTGCCTTGATCTTCTGACCTAATTTGCATAAATCCGATCTGTATTCCTGTAACCAAGAACATAGCTGACGAGACGAGACTCCGGCCTTTGCTGCAAATGCATAGTTAGCTATAGCTTCCATATTATTCGTTAGCTATATGATCATAATAATGTATATCCTCCACGCGACGCCCGGCCATGGATTTGTCTGGGTAGCTCTTGGGATGAGGTAGTAAGCCTTTAGCGATCGCGTTCACTTCCTCCTGTTTCTTCTGCACGGCTTCAAAATTACGAATACACGATTCGCGGCGCTTGATATTGTCGCGCGTTAAGAACAGAATAAAATCCGTAGCGAATGTGAAGAATACCGGCGGAACTTCCGTAAAGCCATGACCCGATACCATAATATGCACATTACGCTGACGGCGACGAATTAGTAGCTGACGTATCTCATCTGCTGTAGTTGCGCGAAGATATGCCCTGCAATCATCTAATATAATAATACCGTTCTGAAAGTACTGTAGCATTTTTAGTGTGTGCTTATCATTCCAGATATGCCGGCGTATGCCGGTGTACTGAAAATCTTCGCTATGGCCGTTACGCAACTCGGTAAGTGGGTACTCCGTCCACTCGCGATCATCCGGCGTAACAACTAACACACGCTGACCGCTCATTCTGGCTATATCCTTGGTGGCCGTCGTTTTACCTGTGCCGTTTGTTCCTAACAGCACAGTCATTGTAGTCATATTTGAGCAGTCAGATGCCATTATTGATTTTCCTCCTTATTACTCCGTGTGGCGTTATAAGCTTCTATCTCACGACGTTGTGCCTCTAATTCTTCCTTACGCTCACGAGCTAAGTTCTCCTTACGGATTAGACGCAGATCGTTAAATTTGAAGATATAGATCGCTGCAAGTGCGATGCCCAGATTAACAGCCGGAGAAATATCTATACCTGATTCTTGTAGGAAATCACCGAAAGCTTCCTCCAGTTCGTCCATTTCCTGACTTGTAGCCCGAAATCGTTCGCTTTTATCGTGGGTGTAAATACTTGCACCGAACGCCACGCCTTTATCCACAAAGCGAGCCATAGCACGCCCGGTGTTTCTCGGTACGACACGGCCACCCGGAGCGGGTTCCTCCTCTTCACCAAAATCTATAGGAGCCTCACCACCCGGAAGCGGTTCGTCACCCGGTTCAGGCATATCGGCAGGAAGATCATTAGCTGGCGTTTCATGTGCTTGTATGTTTTGCATGAACGCGCCTAAGTTACCCGGCACAGCGTTAAAACTGTCGTCCGGCGTATATTCTGGCTTTAACATTCTTTGTTAATCATTGCGAGACCGGCAGAAAGAAGCTCATCCAGTCTCATGTTTTTTATATTTCGTGTAACAGTATTATCAGGCGACATAGCGACCACATAAGCCCACCATTCACCCTCATATTGAGAGATCATAATACAAGCGTTATCTTCGCCGTCCTGTAACTTTACATCCGCAACCACCTGCTTTAATATACTCGTTATAGCAGGCAGTGCGGACTGTTGAATCTGTGGTAAGAATCGCTTTATAATCTGTAAAATAGCCTTATTCATTTCTTTACTTTCAACGCCTGACTTAATACTTTGGCAGTCATTTCAGGATATACCTCCTGTACAATCGAAAGAATTTCAGACGGCTTGATAATAAACGGCATTCCGCTGAACTCCCATTCTTGATTGTAATAGTACTGCATAAAGAAGCCGATCAGTACAGTTTGAGGCTCCAAGTCGGAAAGGTTAAATTTCTTGATAAGCCGGTTTGTT
>Ga0310690_10003494_pt1 | contig 23449 bp, 18 predicted proteins | sample AusTroGonzalo_MG_2_FD_207661 | JGI IMG/M metagenome (GOLD analysis project Ga0310690, IMG submission 207661) | Bovine rumen microbial communities from tropical cattle in Woodstock, Queensland, Australia - Gonzalo_04 (v2) (version 2) | ecosystem: Host-associated > Mammals > Digestive system >... | reverse complement strand
ATGTGGTGGTAAACAAAATTGATATAAGAGGTTCAAATGTTCGATTTTATTAAGAAAGTAATCGCGAGATTCTTCATTGTGATAGGGGTTCTCACGGTTCTCAACATCGCTCTTGTTGTCTGGCTCATTTCGAGCATAGATTTTTCGGGCTTCGGTAAAAAGGAAGTGCAGGAAAAAACGCTCCTTACGATAAATGCCGGAGCGATAAGCGGCGATGTTTTCCCCGAAACGAACTACATGATGCTCGACTCGTTTTTCGGAAAGCAGATCTCGCTTCTCGACACTCTGACTTCAGTCCGCGCGGCTGCGTCTGATCCCAAAATTGTGGGGATTTTTCTTGATCTGAGCGATATGAATTTAAGTTACGCTCAGGCTGAAGAACTCCGCAACGAGCTGATTTTGTTCAAAAATGCGGGCAAAAAAGTCTGGGCTTGGAGTGATTCTTACGGCGAATACATGAGCGGCACGAAAAGCTACTATCTTGCAACTGCTGCCGACAAAATTTTCCTCCAGCATTCGGGTTTCGTCACTTTCAACGGCATGAGCTCGACTTCAATTTTCTTTAAGAATATGCTTGAAAAAATAAAGGTCGAACCGATCGGCGCGGCAAGGAAGGAATATAAAACCTACTGGAACATGTACAGCGAGGATAAATTTACCGAAGCTCACCGCGAATCGACTGAAAGTTTAATAAATTCAATATTTTCCAAAGTTGCTGCGGAAGTTTCCGAAAGCCGCAAGATCCCTGTCGACAAAGTCTATGAAATCGCAGATTCAGTTTCGATGACATCTCCTGAAGCGGTCAAAAACAACCTTATTGACGGAATCCGCTACAAGGACGACATTCTTGAGGAAATGAGGAACCAGACAGGATATGAGCACAAAATTTCACTTATAGCATACAAAAATATCGGCGAAGACCTTTTCAAAATAACTCCGGTCGCAGGACCTAAGATCGCAGTCATCGAAGTTCCGGGCTCGATCCACCGCGGCGTAAGCGACATGTCGCCTTCGGGCAAGCCGCAGTCAAGCGGTTCAACGACGATTGTTTCGCTTCTTAAAAAGGCGTTGAAAGACGAAAATGTGAAAGGAATAATCCTCCGCGTCAATTCTCCCGGCGGCTCTGTGATCGCATCCGAAACGATATGGAACCAGGTCGAAATGATCAAAAAAGCCGGCGGCAAACCCGTCATCGTTTCGATGGGAAGCGTCGCCGCGTCCGGCGGATACTACGTTTCGATGAATGCCGACAGGATTTTTGCAGACCACAACACGATCACCGGCTCGATCGGAGTCGTAATCGGAAAATTCTACACGAGAAACCTCTTCGAATCGCTCGGGATCACCTTCGACAGCGTGACTATCGGCAGGAACAACAACTTCCTTTCGGCACTTGAAAAGTTCACGCCGGAGCAGGAAGAATATCTCAACAAAAATCTCGACGAAACATACAATACCTTCGTCCAGAGAGCGGCTGACGGCAGAAAAATGAACGCAATGGATCTCGAAAAATTCGCCCACGGCCGCGTCTGGTCGGGCGGGCTGGCTTACAAAAACGGTCTTGTTGATGAAATCGGCGGATTCATGGCTGCGTACAGCTACATGAAGGAAAAAATCGGCGTTCCTGACTGCCAGTTTGTCAAATACCCAGACACAAACGGAATCCTCAGCCTTTTCCAGGACGAGGAAGAGGAGGAAAACCAGTCTGATTCAGTTCTCGGCACGATCAACCGCTTTGCAGCGACACTTTTCAAAGCGGCGACACTTATCAACCGCGAAATCAGAATGCATTCCGAAGAAATTTATCAGAGCAGGGAAGACGCGGTGCTGGAGTAACTGCTTTAATTAAAATATATTGTCAATGATTGAATAATTTAAAAGAAAATTTGACGATCATATATTTATGCGTATAATAATGCCGTTTTGTTATTGCGCGAGGTAAATATGGCACGCATAATTGATGTTGCAGCTTACATAATCAGGCAGTATCATGCTGTAACAGACGAAAACCTTGATGAAATGAAGTTGCACAAACTTCTTTATCTTACCCAGCGCGAAACTATTGCCGAGACTGGAGAACCTGCGTTTGACGAGGTATTTGAAGGATGGAAATACGGGCCTGTCAGCAGAGATGTCCGTGAAGTTTATGCTGATGGAAAAATCATCGTTCCGACAAAAGAAATCCCGGCAGAACTTCAATATATTGTCAATAATGTTGTATTTGAGTACGGTCTGCTTGCTTCATGGGAACTCAGCGAACTCTCGCATAAAGATTCTTCATGGCAAAATGCGAGAAAAGGGCTTGATCCTGATGAAAACGGCGATGTTCCTTTGAATCTTGATGATATAAGAGCTGATGCGGCCAGGATACGTCCTTACGATCATGTATGGGATATGTATTATGACGAATTCGAAGACGAGGCGTAAACAGCTTGATCTCAACAGGCAAAATATATAAAGCTCTTGTCAAATATTTCGACATGGAAAAAGGGATTGCTTTCAAGTTCCGTCCTGTTTTGATTCTGGCAAAGGCGGATGCTGCTGATTTTGTCGTTCTTCCGGTATCTACAGTTTCAAGAAAGGAAAATCTTAATAAATATTACGATGTTATGATTGATCCGGAGCAATATCCGCTCGCAAATCTGAACAAAGTTTCTTATGTCAGAACACATAAGCAGATAATAGTTCATATTGCGGAAATTACGGGCGAAATCGGCGATTTGAAAGCAAATTATTCTGATCTTTATTCGGAAATTCTTTCAAAAAGGAGTGATTTCAGCGATGAAATAACAAGACAGGCGTTGGAAAATATGAAAATGAGGGTTAAATGAAAAAAATTCTTCTTAAATCGGCAGTTGTTGATGTTCATGGCGGCAAAACTACGCGCAAAGACATTGTTATCGGGAACGGAAAGTTTATGAAAATTGCGGATGAGGTTTCCGCTGAAGATTGTGACGGGTGCGAGGTCGTTGACTGCTCAAATTTTGCAGTGCTTCCGGCATTTTACAACGGGCATACCCATGCGGCGATGACGCTTCTGCGCGGTTATGCAGATGATATGGAGCTTTCCCGCTGGCTGAACGAATACATCTGGCCGTTCGAGGCGAAACTGACAGATGAAGATATCGAAATAGCAAGCAGGCTGGCTGTTTTGGAAATGATAAAATCAGGCACGGTTTTCTTTTCCGATATGTACTGGCACCGCGAATATACGATGAAAGTCGTTGAAGAAACGGGGATCAGAGCAGCGATAGGAGTCACGATTTCAGATATGCTGACTCCGCCGGATGAGCTTGAAGAGAATTTTGCTTTTCTTGCGGCTCACAGAGGAGAATCTGAGAGAATGAAACTTGTCGTGATGCCTCATTCGGTCTACACCGTGAGTGAAAAAATACTCAGGCGCTGCATTGAAATCGCAAAAGCTGAAAATTATCTCGTTCATACTCATCTTTCCGAGACTCTTAGCGAGGTCGATAACTGCATAAGGCAGTACGGCTGCACTCCTGTGCGGCTTTTCGAGCGTCTGGGCGGGCTCAGAGACAACCTTATTGCCGCGCACTGCGTTCATTTTACAGATGAAGATATGAAAATTTTTGCAGATTCCGGGGCAACGGCAGTGCTGAATCCGTGCTCGAACCTGAAACTTTCAAGCGGGATCCCGCCGGTTCAGAAGCTGCTTGAAGCTGGGATAAAACTTGCGCTCGGAACGGACGGAGTTTCATCAAACAACAACCTGGACATGCATGAAGATATGAAGTTCGCGGCTCTGCTTGCGAAAGTCTGCGGTTCGGCAGAGACTCTTCCGGCGCATGAGGCGCTTGAGCTGGCGACATCGAAGGTCGCAGATGCTTACGGGATCAACGCCGGAACTATCGCTGAAGGAAAACTTGCCGACTGTCTTCTTGTCAATCTGAAGAATGAGCGCATGGTCCCGTGCCATGACCTCATCAGCAACTGGGTCTATGCCGCTGATTCTGAGTGTATCGATTCTGTTATCTGCAACGGAAAATTCGTTATGCGCAACCGTCGCGTCGACGGAGAAGAGGATATTCTGAAAGAGGCTGCAGCCTGCGCCGCACGCCTGACCCGTTAATTTTTTTCAGGATAAATTTTCGACAGGGTTTTTATAAATTCCATGCAGAGAAGCAGAATAAGCGCGCTGTAGTAAATCCAGAGGACGCTTGTTATGATCCATGCTGCCGAACCGTAGAGAAAAGAGAAACTTGAAATCTCGTTGATGTAAAAATTGTATAGTAATTTCGCTAAGTTCCAGAGAACGCTGAAAAGCAGTGCGCCGCAGACGATAATACTTTTTTTCAGTTTTATGCCATAGACGAAGTATGAAATCAGAATACGGAAAAGGGCGATTATTACGATTGTCGAAATGGCGAAACTGTAGGCTTTTCCGGTGGAAATTACGTCAACGATCCTTTGCAGATAGGGGATTTTCTGCGCGACATTTCCGGCAAACGAGAGGAAAATGCCCGAAAAATACTGTACGAAAAAGAGAATTATCGTGAGTGTCAGCAGAAAAACGACTCCCATCAGCCTTGAAAGGATGAAATTTATCGATTTTCCGCCGAAAATCCTGAAAAAAGAGTAGTGCAGAGTCGAGAAAAGAAGCGTCGCCGAAACGAGGAGCGAAAGAAGACCGACAGTGGTAAGCCCCGCTTTGTAGTTGGCTATGTCGACCAGACTTGAGACATATTTTTCACTCAAAAAAGGTATCGCGATATGGAGCGAATTCATTATGTAAGAGGTAAGTTCTTCGGAAGTGAAATTCTGAATATCTTTAATGTAATCAACTATATAACCAAGTGATGCGCCGAGCAGGATGAGGAACGGAAGGAAACTCAGCATGAAGTAGAAACTTATCGCCGCAGTAAAAGTGAAGCAGTCGTCGTTGTAAAAACCGGCTCCCGTTTCCCAGATGACTTTCAGGAATCTGTTATTTTCAACTTTATCGAAAAATTTCTTTTTCAGGTTGTTCAAAGCGCTCTCCACAAAAACTGCGGGATTTTAAAGAAAAAATGTGTAGAAAACAATTTTTGCAGGAAAAAACGGGCTTTCTGAACAGTTTTCACCGTTTTCCGCACCCGGCGGATATAGGAACGCGGGAAAATAGGGGACTTTCTGTGTTGAGGCGGAGACAAGGATATTATGACAACTAAGCGTGGCGGTTCAAAAACTTGTCATCATATCAAAATCAATTAAAATATTACGTTTTTTTGTGGTAAGGAGTTAAAAAATGAAAAAGATGCTTTTTATTTTCGCGGTTTTATTCTTCGCTTCGGCCGGATGCGGTGACGGAGCTGTGCAGCGTATTACACCGGTTGGAAACGACAAAACAGATGAAACACAGAAAGAAAACGATTCAGATCAGGTTCCTGACGATGAAAGCGGCAATGAACAAGTTACCGGCGACAGTGATTCTGTGACGAAGGACGATTCAGATCCCGCCGGCAGTCAGGACACGCCCGTAGACAACGATCCGACAGATAATCCGGAACCGGATAACGATAACAATCCTGTAAACGATACCGATCCGACGGATGATCCGGAACCTGATGACGACAACAATCCTGTAAATGATACCGAACCTACGGATGATCCGGATCAAAACCCGGATAACGACAACGAACCGACAGAAGACAGCGATACGGCAGATGACAACGATACAGAACAGAATGACGATGCCGACATCAGCTGCTGTCCTGCCGGAACAAGTCTGCAGAACGGAGTATGCGAATACGACAACTGCGGTCAATACGCATATTATATGAATTTCCAAAGCAAAAACGGTCAGCTTATATTTAAGGAAGATCCTGCAGCTTCATGCTATGCAGAAAAAAACACAGCCGGCGAAAAAGTTCCGTGCTGCTGCGGCAAGGAAATATATAAATTTAAAAACGGCAATGTCCAAGATACATACGACACTTTGATTTATGCAACGTCGTTCGACAATTACGGTGGCGTGGCAACTAGCAGCGAATGGACATGTTCTCTGCCTGTTCAGTGCGAATAACGGATTGAATACGCACGAAAACTAATAAATCATACAAAACACCAAACTTACAATTCGCTTCCTGTGATTATCGCGAGTTCGTCGAGAGCGGTTTTGTATTTGTAGAGGTTTGCGATTTCCTCGGTTTTTGATTTCTTGACCATGAGCTGCGCGTTTAAGAGTTCGGTTTCGGTGGTCATCTGCTTTTCGTATTTAGCTTCCTGGATCTTGCGTGTGACCTCGGCCGATTCGATCTGAGTTTTGTTCTGCTCAAGCGCTTTTTCGAGGACTTTGATGTCGGCCATCAGTTTTTTGACCTGAAGCGTCATGTCCTTTTTGAGCTTGATGTTGGTGAGTTCGGTAGAAACTGAGGATGCTTTTACAGCCTGATATTCGTAATACTGACGGGCTGTGTCGAAGCCGAATTCCCATCTTGCGACTGCGCCGAAGAACATTACTCCTTCCGGGTTGATGAGTGTCGAATCCCAGTTTTTTTTGAATCCGAAAGTAAGTCCGACCTGCGGAATGAAGTTCTGGATCGCCCGTTTGTTGAGATGTTCCTGGATCTCGTTGTTTTTGTCGAGCATGTGCATTTCGGTCCTGTTGCTTGCCTGGGCTTCGATTATTTCATCCTCGCTTTTTGTGATTTCGCGGAATTCCGGTTTGTCGTATTTGATTTCAAAGCTCTCTTCATCGCGGTTCATGAACATGGCTAAAGCTGCTTTGATGACCGACTGGTTGCCGAGATATTTCTCTTTTTCGACTTCGAGAGCCGCCCTTTCGACCTTGATTTTGTAGAGTGCAGTTTCGTCGATAAGGCCCGCTTTGTGGAATTTTTCGGCGTTTTTCTCGTAGCGGTCAAGCTGCTCGAACGATTCGTCCAAAAGTTTCAGAATGTCGCTCAGCATGTTGTAGGAGTTGTAGATCTTGACGATTTCGAGCTTGATTTTGTCCTTCGTAAGTTCCGATTTCAGTTTCGTGATCTCTGATTTCAGTTCAAGCGCTTTGTAGCCGTGATAGATCCCCCAGAGCGGAGTGAGCGGCTGGACGACCGTGAGATCAAGCGTTCTCTGATGCGTCGGCACGCCGAGGTCGATTTCCATCGGAGGAAGCTGGTCGGGAAGGTCGATCTGGATCGGAAGAGAAGAGTTGATCGATTCTTCGAGCATTCCTACCATCGGCGACAGATCGACGGTAAGTTTGTCCGGTTCAGGGAAGTATTCGAGTTTGAGCAGTTTCGCTTCGAGCGAGATAGTCGGGAAGAAGCGCATGAAAACGGCTTTCTTCTCGTATTCGTCTTTGCCCGATTTCGAGTCTTCGGCTTTTATCGCTTCGCTGTTTTCTATCGCGATCGAGATGATCTCGTCGATGCCGAGTTCTTCCGCAGTCAGATTAAAAGAAACTGCTAACAACAAACAAATTATTGAAATTATTGATTTTTTCATCTTATGCCTCCTTCTCTTCATCAGAATAGACATAATCTTCACATTCCCATGATGCCGCAAGGATCCGTTCGTTCTCGTTCACGATTTCCTTGTTCATTCTGCGGACAGTGGAAAGCATTTCGGCGCATTTTTCAGGCGTTACCTGAAGAAAAACGACTGCGTTCGTGCCGGGCCATACAGAAGTGTTCATCCTCGGGTTGCCGTTATCGAAAGAGCCTGCGGTGTCCTCAACGATCTGAAAAGTCTTTATTCCGAGATTTCTGATTTCTTCTGTCAGCTGTTCGAGTTTGGAAATATTGCAGCTTACATAAATGAATTTCATTTTGCACCTCCTTCAGCCGCGGCTTTTGCAGCTTTTTCTTCCTTAATCATTTCTCTTGTGTGCATGATCGCATAAATCGCAGGAATGAGAAGCAGCGTTACGATCGTAGAAACGCTGAGTCCGCCGATTACGGTGATCCCGAGCGGCTTCCAGATTTCGGAGCCCGCGCCGTTGTTGAGTGCCATAGGAACCATACCGATGATCGTAGTGATAGCCGTCATCAAAACAGGACGAAGTCTCGATCTGCCGCCTTCCTTGATCGCTTCGACTATCGTGTATCCTCTTCCCCGCAGAAGGTTCGTGTAGTCAACAAGAACGATACCGTTGTTGACGACGATACCCAAAAGCATGATGACTCCGACGAATGTTACCGCACTCAGAGTGGTTCCGGTAAGGATGAATGCCCAGATGACGCCGATAATCGAAAGGGGAACGGTGAACATGATGATGAACGGATCCCTGAGCGATTCGAACTGGCTCGCCATAATCGCGTAAATCAGGAAAAGGCTTATCAGGAAAAGGATCTTCATGTCGCCGAAAGTTGACTGCTGGTCAACGACCTGACCGCCGAGTTCGATGTAAACATCCGGGTCGATAGTCTCGTTTTTGATGATTTCCGTGACGTTTTTCGCAGCTTCACCGAGCGAGATGTTGTTGAGACTGAGTTTCAGATAGACGATTCTCTGCTGTGTTTCGTGGAGAATCTTTGTCGGACCGCTTGTCTCTTCGATGATTCCGACTGCGCTGAGCGGAATGAGCTCGCCCGTTGCCGAAGTGAGCATGATATTTCTCAAGTCACTTATTTTATTGCGTTTTTCCTTGTTGTAGCGGATCACGATTTTGTATTCGTCGTTGTCCTGCTTGTATTCGCCAGATTCAGCTCCGTAAAGGCTCTCACGAACCGCAAGCGCCGCCATTCCTGCATTGATTCCGAGTCTCGCAAGTTTAACCCTGTCGAATTTGACGGTGATTTCGGGTTTGCCTCTGTCGGCAGTGGACTCGATATCCTGAAGGTAAGGCTGCTCTTCAAGGATTTTCTGAAGGCGGTCACTTGTTTCGGTAAGTTTGTCGAGGTCGTGACCGGTTATTTTGATTTCGATCGGTTTGCTCGAGCCGAGCATTGCGCTCTGGAGAAGCGAACCTGCATTCATCGAGAACGAAACGACTTCCGGGATTTCTTCAGCTTCTTTTCTGATTTTTGCCGCAACTTCCTTGATGTGATAGGTTCGTTTGTTACGGTTTACGATTTTTGCCATGATTGTTGCGACGTTCTTGCCTTCCGAGAATCCGAAAAGCGAAAGAAGACCGCTGTCAGTCTGGCCTGTAATTGAGTAGTATGTTCTGACATCTTCGGGATTGATGTTCCTTTTGACGATTTCCTCGATTTTTTTTGCAACTTCGACAGTGCGCTCAGGATCTACGCTCGATTCAAGCTCAGCGGTGGCAACCATATCGCCCATATCGAACTCAGGAATGTAGTCGGTTCCTGTGCTTAAGCCCGCTTTGATAGTGAAGAAGAATACTGCTGCAACGATGATAACGACAAGCCATCTGAATTTTATGTTGATTCCGAGCAGTGTTTTGTAGAGCTTTTCGACAGAAACAAAGAGTTTTTCCGAAGCATTGTAGAGAAATCCGTGTTTTTTCTCTTTTATTTTTCTCTTCATCAGGACTGAGCTCAGCATCGGAGCGAGGGAAAGCGAGACGAGAAGCGATGCCGCGATTGTTACCGAAGCAACGAAGGCAAGCTGTTTGAAGAGAAGTCCGACGATTCCGCTGACGAAAGCGAGCGGGATGAAAACCGCGATTGTCGTAAGAGTCGAAGAAGAGATAGCCGAAGTCATTTCCCCTGCACCGAAAATTGCCGCTTCCGCCGGACGCGAACCTTCCTCGATGTGCCGCGTGATGTTTTCAAATACAACGACCGTGTTATCGACAACCATACCGAGTGTGATCGAAAGCGCCATAAGCGAGAAAATATTTATCGTATATCCGAAAACATACATGAAAATAAGACCGATGATGAGCGAGAAGGGGATCGTGAGGGTGATAATGAGGCTGCCGCGCCATTCCCTGAGGAAAACGAGAATGACTAAAATGACGAAAATCGCCGCGTAAGCCGCAGTAGTTCCCAGGTTTTTGATTGACATTTCGATAACTTCCGAAGTGTCGTTGAGTTCTTCGATGACAACATCCGAGGGAACGTTTTTGCGGATTTCTTCCATTGCCGCCTTGATGTTTCTTGCTACTTCGAGAGTGTTCGCGCCGCTCTGTTTCTGCGTCATAATGACGGCCATCGTCTTTCCTTTCGCGCTGGCTGTGAAATCCTGCTCTTTCAGTTTGTCTTTGATTTCGGCAAGAGTCGAAAGTTTTACCATGCTGCCGTCTTTCGCGGGAATCATGATCGCGCCGATTTCGTCAACCGACTCAAATTCAGCCGGAACACGCACCGAAAGGTCCATTCCGCCTGTTTTGATGCTGCCGCCGGGAACTGAAATGTTCTGGGTTTCAAGGAGTTTTGCGATCGTTGCGACAGAAATTCCGCTCGAACGGAGTTTTACCGGGTCAACGATGATTTCGATCTCTCTTTTCGGCGCGCCGAGAGTGATAAGTCCGCCGATTCCGTCAACCTGTTTCAGCCTTCCTTCGATTCTGTCGTCGATGATTTTTGCAAGGCCCATTGCGCTTTCTTTTGCCGAGATTCCGTACATGATGACAGGAACCATCGAGCTGTCGACTTTGATAATTGCCGGATCGTAAGCGTAGGAGGGGAGAACTTTCTTGACGGGGTCGATTCTGTCTCGGACATCGTTTGTAGCATCGCCGATCTCTGTTCCGAAGTTGAACTCAAGCATGACGAAGCTGACGTTTTCCTTGGAAACCGACTTCAGTGACTTGATTTTGGGAACGCCGGCAAGCTGTTTTTCAAGCGGTTTTGTTACCTGCTGCTCGACATCTTCCGAAGATGCGCCCGGAAGAATCGTTACGACTGTGAGCGAAGGATATTCGACTTCCGGCAGAATATCGAGTTTGAGTGCGTAGAACGCGAGCAGACCGAAAATCAGAATGCCTGTGAATATCATCGATATCGTAACAGGCTTTTTAACAGCAATCTGTGAGAGTCTCATGGCTGCACCTACTTGCTGCTGACCGTAACAGAAACGCCGTCTTTAAGTTTTGTCTTTCCGGCACTGACTACCGTTTCGCCGCTCTCAATTCCTTTGACTGCGTAGAAATCACCGAGATCTTCGAGAATTTCGACCTCTTTTCTGAGTGCTACATTGTTTTCAACGACAAAAAGGTAATGCTGGTTCGTTCCGGCCTGACGCGCTACAGCAAGACGCGGGACCATAACAGCCTTGATTTCGGGAAGAGAGATTTTAACTCTGCCGAACATGCCGGGTTTTATCAGTTTTTTCGCGTTGTTTATCTCGATTTTGACTACTGCTGTTCTCGAAATTACCGAGACAAGGGTTTCAGTCGAATAGATTTTTCCTTTTATCTTTGTATCGGGGTAAGCATCGGCGACGACTTCGATATCCTTTATTTTCTGGATTAACGGAAGTTCTTTCTCGTCAACCTGAATTTCAAGGAAAAGCCTGCTTAAATCCATAAATCTGATGATGCCGTTTGCATGTGAGAAACCGGGAGTAAGGCCGGGGTTAAGCAGCATGAACTCTTCGCCTTCCCTGAGCATGTGCTCGGCTACCATTCCGTCGAAAGGAGCGATGATTTCCATATTTTCTTTCGTCATTTTGACTTTTGCTTTCGATGCATTGAGCTTTGCCTCAAGATGGTCAAGCTGCTGCTGCGGCAGAACACCTGAATCAACGAGGTCTTTCACTCTTTCGTAGTCTTTTTCGACCGCTTCGAGCTCAGCTTCGGCAGCTTCCGCCATTTCGCCGGAAAGAGTAACGATAACCGATCCTTTTGTAACTGTCGCCCCTTCGCGGTAGTGGATTTTTTTGATTTTTCCGGGCATTCTTGCCGAAAGGTTTGCCTCTCTGAAGGGTTTGAACGAACCGCCGAACTCAAGAACAGGGGAGTAAGTCTCTTCTTTGGCTGGAACAACGGCAACGACAGGTTTTTTCTCAGTAACAGCAGACTGTTCCTGAACTTCCTCTTTTTCAAGGCAGCTGCTGAAAAGAAAAATTGAAACAGTGAACAAAATCAATAACTTTTTCATAACAACCTCTTCAATTACTATTTTAAAAGTCCATAGTTGAAAACATTCACAAAAGTCTTTTTTACGCGCTCGTAGTCATCTGCTTCGGGCGAAATATCCTTTGTAAGGCAGAAAATCTGCGATACAAGGTTCAGCATTTTTACGAGGACTTCGAGATCGACATCCTTCACAGCCCCTTCCTTTACACCGCTCTGGAGTTTGTCGAGAATGATCTTCATTTTTTCCCTGTGCATCTCGTGGAAGAAGTTGATCGAGTTCTGCGGCATCTGAAGAATGGCGTTCGCCACCAGCATGTAAGTCTCTTCATGTTCGCGGTAGTAGTCCATGTGGGCGTCGAAAAGAACCCCGACAAAGTCGTTGTAGCTGACATTTTCGAGCTTTTTACCGATTTCGTCGTACATTTCGTCCATGCAGTATTTCACCGACTCAAAAAAGAGATCCTCTTTATTCTGAAAATAGCGGTAGAGCGTTCCTTTGCCGACTCCAGCGTTCTTCGCGATATTGTCGATATCGGAGATGTGGAAACCCGATGCGGCAAAACTTTTCACAGCCGATTTCAATATTTTGAGCTTGCGCTCGATCTGGTTTTTTGTCATCTTGAAAAACATTGCAAACCTCGCATTTCAAAACTTCTGAGTTTCGTAAAATGAAACTATCCGGTTCCGCTTTTTAATACTTGGCGGTCATTTGTCAAGAGAAAATAGAAAAAAATTTTTAAGTAGTTATAATTCAATGTTTTTTGCGTTTTTAACAATTAAGGAGGAAAAAATGAAAAAAATCATCAGTTCAACGGATGCTCCGGCTGCCATTGGTCCTTACAGTCAGGCGGTTGAAGCAAACGGCACGGTTTATGTATCAGGACAGCTTCCGGTCGATGTAAAAACCGGCAAATTTGTCGAAGGCGGCATAAAAGAGCAGACAGAGCAGTCGCTTAAAAATATCGGCGCGATTCTCAAAGCGGCCGGCTGCGGCTATGAAAATGTCGTAAAGACCACGGTCCTTCTCAGCGATATGAACAATTTCAAGGATATGAATGAAGTTTACGCGAAATTCTTCACTTCAGAATGTCCTGCAAGAGCCGCTTTTCAGGTTGTGAAACTGCCGCTCGGCGCAATGGTCGAGATCGAGTGTATTGCAGTCAAATAGCGTGATCCGCATGAAAAAATTATTTTTATCCTTTTTCGCGCTTTTTCTTTTGATTTCCTGTTCGACTCTGCCGCAAAAAACATTGGACGAGAAAGGAAATTATTCGTGGAAACCTGAAAAATTCGAACTCAATCCGCAGAATGCCGCGTTTTCAGCGGAAGGTGCCGTCACGATGTGGATCAATGTCGAGCAGTTCAAAGGAAAATTCACCGGTGACTACCAGATTCTTTCGTCAGATCCCGAAAAATGGCGCATGATAATCACCGGACCTTTCAATGTTTCGGTCGCAACCGTAATAATAAACGGCGAAACGGCGAATATTTTCCACGAAGGGATCTGGGACAGCGGCCCGTGGAGCGAAATTTCGAAACAGCTTTTCAATGCTTCGGTCGACGGCGATCTTTTTTCGGTGATGCTTGGGGGCAGATTCCGGTTCGACGGTGAATGTGCAGATATCGGAAACGGTGAAAAACTGTGCAGAAAAAACGGGATCTGCTATAAAATCGAAAAAGAAAAAGTAGTGGAAATCGCAAGCGGAGACCTTTATATCGTTTCCGAAAAGAAAATCAGAATCCCTGCCGGAAAAGGACGCCGCGGAAAGAGTAAAAAACAAAGCCGGAACGCGGTTGAAAAGCTTCAGCGCTGGATCGGAGTAAGCCGCGGAAAGCCCGCATTTATCTTCGAAAACAAATATCTTGACGCTTCGGCAAAGCTTCCGGAATCTCTTTTCGAGGCTCCCGAATCGGATGAACCCGACATTTTTGATGAATTGTGATTACATTGTTACGACGAAACGGCGTGACGGCGTTACGACAATAACGGCGTCGTCGAACATTTGACAAGTTTTTAGAAGTGAATATTATTTTGTGTTTTGGTTTGGCTGAGGTTCCGTAGTGTCGAAAATTTTCGATAAAATATTGGGTTTTTTAAATAAGGATGTTGGAGATATTTTTTCTGCGGAATCGTTGAAAAATCTCGGCAAACTCGCAAACACTGATGTTTCTGACATTATGAGCGACGCCAAGGCTTCCAAACTGCTTTCCGAGATCGAAAAAAATCCCGATAAAGTTGAAAATTATATCCAGCTCGCAGAACTTTACCGCTACAAAAACAAAATCGACAAGGCGGTTGATGTTTATCTCGGCATGGCGCAGCGGGAACTTGACGCAAAACACCTCGATCTTGCGGCAAGTTATATCAAAATGGGGCTGAATGTCGCGCCTGATAACGGACTTTTGAACAAATTCAGCGCCGATATCGACATCAGAAAAGGCAAATTCTCGGATGCTGCCGACAAGTACCGTGCAGCTGTCAATTATTATATCAAAAAGAATGACAGAATGACGGCGATCTATCTTCTTCATACGATAAAGGAGATGAACAAGGCGACGGTGCGCGATCTTCTCAACCTTTCGAGTATTCTGATCCGCGAAAATATGACAGACGAGGCTGAAAAAATACTCATGTCTATCAGAGAAAGTCATAAAAAAGGGGAGATCAGCAACGTCAGAGACCTTGAAGCGTGTCTGCTTATGCTCTATTCGATGAAAAAGGACGACGATATGATTCTTGGCGAGCTGATCGAGGCGAGAATCGAGATGGGGCAGTATGACAGCGTTATGGTTCTTTTGAAAAAACTTATCGCGAAAAATCCCGAAAACGTCAACTTCCTCAAACGTCAGGCTTTTGTCTACAAACAGATGGGTGACATAAACAACTGCGTGAAAATATTTAAAATTATTGCAAATATTTATGCAAAGGAAAATAATCTTATTTATCGAAACATCTACTATCACAAAGTTCTGAAATATGCTCCGGACGATGTCGAAGCGCTTTCCGTTCTGAGAATGGACGATCAGATCCGCGAAAAACTTGACAGCAAGATCGAAAACACCGATTCGAAGATCAAAATTTTTGACCATCTGTAAAAAAATCACTTTTTTTTAATTTTTTTTGATTTTGAGTCAGAAAAATCGGCACTTGGTGGAACTAAATAGCTGTTATTAACTTTTTTTGTTGAGGTCTTTCTATGAAAAAGTCGGTGATTTCAATGCTTTTTGTGATTTTGCTCCTTTTTGTGGCTGCTTGTGACGGCGGTGCTTCCAAAAATGCTGACGGCGCCATCGGTGATGACGGCTATTACGAGTCCGGTGACAACGGCGGTTACAACGACAATTATGACACTGGAGATTCAAATGCTCCTTATCCGGAAGATTCGACGGATACCGGATCATCTTATGAACCGGGTGCCGATCCGGCAGAACCCGGTTATGAAGACTGGGAAAGCAGTGACAGTGAGATGTCAGGAGACGATATGCCGACTGAACCGGCTGAAGAATCCAATCCGGGAGAACTTATTGAGAACGGCTGGGTTGAGACAGCAGCAGAAAACACTTCCACTTTTTCGATAGATGTCGATACGGCAAGCTACACTTTGATCAGGAACTATCTTATGAATTACAATTACATGCCGCCGAAAGATCAGGTCAGAATTGAGGAGATGGTCAACTATTTCGATTACGACTATCCGCAGCCCGAAGAAGGAAAACCGTTCTCCGTTACGATGGAAATGGCTGATTCTCCGTGGAGGAGCGACACGAAACTTGTTATGTTCGGTCTTCAGGGAAAAGAACTTGATCCCGACGAAGTTCCGGCTCACAATTTAGTTTTCCTTATTGACGTTTCGGGTTCGATGTACGGTGACGACAGACTCGGCCTTCTCAAAAAATCGTTCAAAAAACTTGTTGAAAAGCTCGACAAGGATGACAAAGTTTCAATTGTTACTTATGCAAGCGGTACAGCTGTTGTTCTCGATTCTGTAAGCGGTGACAACAAAGATGAGATCCTCTCGGCTATAGAGAATCTCAAAGCAGGCGGTTCTACTGCCGGTGCTGCCGGAATCCAAAGTGCGTACGCTCTTGCTGAAAAGAATTACAGCAAAGATGCCAACAACAGGATAATCCTTGCTACCGACGGTGATTTCAATGTCGGAATTTATGATACAGGCGAGCTTGTTGCATATATCGAAGAAGAACGCGATAAAGGGATTTATCTCACGATTCTTGGTTTTGGAATGGGCAACTATCAGGATGACAGGATGGAGCAGCTTTCCAATGCCGGAAACGGAAACTATTTCTATGTCGATAGCGAAAGGGAATCCGACAAGATTTTTACGTATGACCTCATGGGAACGATGTTCACGATCGCGAAAGACGTAAAACTTCAGGTCGTTTTCAATCCTGACAAAATCGCTAAATACCGCCTTATCGGCTACGAAAACCGTGTTATGGCTAATGAAGACTTCAACGACGATACAAAAGACGCAGGTGAAATCGGTGCAGGCCACAGAGTTACGGCGTTCTATGAAGTTTTCCTTACCAAAAAAAGCGATCCTGCTGAAACTCCTGAAACCGAGACAGATCCTGAAGAAGGCGAATCTGAACCAGCGGCAGAGCCGGAGAGTGAATTCGGCAAAGACGATTTCCTCGTTCTCAAGATGCGCTATAAAGAACCGGATCAGGATGTAAGCAAATATATGGATACCGTAATGACTTCTGCAAATATCTTCACCGAAATGAGTCGGAATATGGGATTCGCTTCGTCAGTCGTAGAATTCGGAATGCTTCTCAGAGATTCTAAATTCAAAGCTGATTCAAACTATGACTCGGTTTTGAACCGCGCACAGGCGAATATCGGCAAAGATACATTCGGTCTTCGCGGCGAATTCCTTGAACTCGTAGAAAGAGCTCAGGATCTCAGCAGATAACTTTTGATTTTCCTTTAAGTTTTATATCGAAATTATTTCTGATATTTTTCAATCACACACTCGTGGATTTTTGTCTTTTTGTCGTAATTTACGCCGACAAGAAGAAGATTGTCGAGATAATTCTCGAAACCTGGCGGATATTTTTTGTTTTTGATCTGGTCTATTGCACCTTCTTCGTCCTTGTCGTATTTGAGTTCAACGACCATTGCAGGATCTGAGGGATTCAGCGGAATAAAACCGATGTCGGCAAAACCGTATCCTGCCGGCATTTCGCGGATCACGGTATACTTCGATCTTGCCGTGAAATAGGCAAGCATGATCGCTGACTGCATGCAGGCTTCGTTGTTGTAGTCCTTCGCGCTTGAAATCGCGGTGTGGGCTTCGTCAAGCGCTTCGGCTACTTTTTCGGTTCTGCCTTTCTGCGTGTAATAAAGCAGTCTGTCGGAATTTTCAATCATTTCCGCAACTTTGGTGAAATTTTCGGCATCTCCTATCGCCGATTCCCATTCTTGCCTGATTTCTTTGTTCGGAATGCGGCAGAGCCCTGTCGATTTGTCGTAATTCAGATAGCCGAGATGGATCAGATATGTGAAAATGTTGTCACGGTTCTTTATTTCTTTTAAATCATTCCTGAAATTTACGACATTTACAGAGACATGCCTGCCGCTGAGCATATCGATGATCGAGCTTTTTATTCCGTCAAAATCAAGTTCGATATATTCCGAAACGGCTTCGTATGACCCGGTAACCTGCCAGTAATTTGCACATTCGCGGCGCATCATCGCTTCGACAAGCGAATTGGGGTTGTAAATATCGATCCCGCCGATTTTGTAGCCGTCGTACCAGCTTTCGCACTCGGCGAAACTCATCTCGTATTTTTCACAGAGCGACTGGACCTCTTCTTTCGTAAAACCGAAAAACTCTTCCATCCCGAACGGAAGAAGCATCGTCGATTCCTTGAAAACATTGAGTTTTGACTGCACCTTATCGCGGATTATCGGAAGAATTCCGGTCAAATATGCAAGTGCTATAGCCGGAGAAAGCTCGTTGTTTTTGAAGAGCGAGTTCAAAAGTTCAAGATATTCCTTTATAATTTCATCGCTTAAGCGCTCACGGATCAGAACATCGTATTCGTCAAAAATTATGATAAACTGCTCTTTTTTCTGCTCATAAACTTTCTGGATCATTCTTGCGACAGGATCGTTTTCTTCAAAATCGATATCCGGAAATTCTTTTTTGAAGTCTTTAAGCAGATATTCTCTTAAATTTTTCAGAATATCTTTTTTATCATGCGCCGTGCTGTAAAACGCTCCCAAATCGATTGTTATGACATTGAATTTATTGAGATTTTCTTTAAAACATGATTCTGTTGCAATTTTCAGATCTGAAAAAAGCCCTTTCGAATCGCACCCTTTTGAAAAATATGCCGCCATCATTTTGCTGATTCTCGTTTTACCGAATCTACGCGGACGTGAAACGCAGATGAATTTTTGTTCTGTGTTAATAAATCCGCATAATTTTTTTAGAATCAAAGACTTGTCGATAAAAATCTCAGATCTTAACGCTTCTTTTAAATTGCTATTTCCCGGATTGATGTAAATTCCCATGTTGCCTCCGAATTTCTGCGCCCCTAAGTTCGGGGAGCTGTCAGCCTGCTGACTGAGGAGTGTGCAAAATGTGACACACGCCCCGTAGAGACGTAACCTGATACGTCTCATTTATGTGGTTTGGAGACGTTTCGGAAACGTCTCTACCGCAAAACCGCCGTATTATACTCAATTTTTTGGAAAAATCCACGTTCTATTTACATGTCATGATGTCAAGAATCACTTCATCGGTTTTTTCCATTCCTTCAGAAGCAACTGTCGCAAGATTTTTGATCGTTTTTTCGATGTCGCGCTCGATTATTCCATCGGTTTCGGAGATCTCGATGTTTTCGATCGCTAAAAGTGCGCTTTGAAGTGCCGCATTGATAGTCGTCGAAACTTTGAGTGCGCATCCCGCCTTTGCGCCGTCGCAGATCATGCCGGAGATGTTTCCTATCATGTTTTTGATCGCGTAGTTTATCTGCGAGAGGTTTCCGCCCATGAGGTATGTGATTCCGCATGCGGCTCCTGTTGATGCTGTGACTGTGCCGCAGAGAGCCGAAAGTTTGGACATGAATTCTTTGAGATGGATCGCTATCAGGTTGCCCAAATAAAGCGCGCGGATGAGCTTTTCTTCGCTTGAACCGAGTCTTTCTGCAGTTGCGACTATCGGCATCATTACTGTGATACCCTGGTTTCCGCTGCCCGAATTGCTCATGACGGTAAGAGTGCAGCCCGCCATTCTCGCATCGCTTGCCGCCGCGGTTAGAGCCATTGCGTAGTTCGCCAGATCGTCGCACAGAATGCCTTTTTTGACGTTGAGGCGCAGCGTTTTGCCGACACGGAGGCCGTAGTCGCCGTTCAGACCTTCAAGCGCGATCTTTTTATTCATTTCGGCGCCTTCGAGGACATAGCGGATCTTTTCGAGCGGCACTTCGTTGATGAAATTCCAGATCCCTTCGACCGTCATGTGGTATTCCTGCTCTTTCGGAGTGCTTTCCAAGTCGAAAGAGAAGGCATTGCACGATTTCTGCGAGACGATCTTTCCGTTGAGTTCGGTGAGGACGATGTTCGTGTGGCTTCCGCAGATGACCGTTCTCGCGCAGTCATCTCCGCTGAAACATGCCGCTTCGATGTAGAGTTTATCTACTTTATCCTTAACGAAGATTTTGATTTTGTCAGCTTTTACCATCTCTTTCGCAAGGGCTATATGCTCCGGAGTTACGCCGTTCAGCACTTCGAGCTCCTTCGTCGGATCTCCGCCGGTGATGCCGAGCGCAGCCGCGATGTAGAGGCCTACCATGCCGGTTCCCGGAATGCCGACGCCGAGACCGTTTTTCATGATGTTGCCGCTGAGTGCGATCTCCGCTCTTTCTACCGGTCTGCCCAGAAGTTTTGCGGAAGTTGCCGCGGCAAGTGCCACAGCGATCGGTTCTGTGCAGCCGAGTGCCGGCACGACTTCACTGTTGAAAGCGTCGATGTAAAGCTGGAAATCCATCTTTTCCTCTTTGTCTTCGTTTATGTTAGTGACTACTTTGAAATCGGTAAAAACACGGTATTCGTAAGCTTTGAGATGAATATAGAAACCGTGTTCGAAAATATCTTCTGTGCTTAAAGTGTAATCGCGCCCCGAAATAAGCTCTTTAAAGCGGACGAAAGTCCCTTTTTCCCTTTTGAGACCGAGAGCGAAATCGAGGTTTATCCTCCTTAATTCGCCGCTTCCTTTGTCGAGCCAGGCGCAGCTCTGCTTAATCCAGCCTGAGGTCTCCGCGAATCTGTTGTGGTAGAAAACAAGAACTTTGCTTTCTCCCCAGCCGTTCGAATACGCGAAAACGTTCTCGTCGACTGTGCCGTCCGACTTGTAGAAATCGTAGAAGTGGAAGTCGTTGACGTGAGCGAAAAGGTGGCGCAGATGCAGAAGCGGGAAAATTTCGCGCTCGTGCCGCTCGACAAGTGCCTGATTGACACTTTCGTTTTTGTAGGCGCGGCGGTATTCCATGCCGTATTTTTCAGAAAATCCCTCGATCTGACCGTGTCCGAACATCGGAAGTCCCGGCATCGTGATCATAAGAAGGGTGACTCCGAAGTACTTGTCGTTGTCGCCGAACTGCGCGACAGCCGTCTCCTCGTCGGGGTTGTTGAGGAAGTTGACGTATCTTTCGAGAATGTGCGGGTCGAATTCGAGAACACTTTTTACAGACTGTCTGTATTTCGCGTTCTCCTCGTTTTTCATGAAGTTCATAAAGGCGCTGTTATAGACGCGGTGCATTCCCAAAGTGCGGACGAAATAGCCTTCCATAAGCCAGAAAGCCTCGGCTAAAAGCAGCGTATCAGGTGCCTCTACTGCGACTCTGTCGACAACTTCGCGCCAGAATTCTTTCGGGAAAAGTTTGTTGAATTCTTCGGTCGTAAGTCCGTGTTCGGCGCGTGATGCAATGTCTCCGCCGCTACCAGGTTCAGGGAACCAGAGCCTGTGATAGTGCCTTTTTGCAAGTGTCATCGCCGCGTCAAACCTGATGACAGGGAAGTTTTTCGCGATTTTTATGATCGTCTGGATCACCTGTTCTCTCACATCTTCACGCATGTAGTTGAGCTGCGCCGTATCGTTCCACGGCATGCAGGTCCCGTCGTTTCCGTGATAGATATAATCGGTTCTGCCGGTCCTGAAATCGACCCGTTTGAAAGTTACCGCCGCATCGCTTTTCGAATAGTAGTGATCTTCGATATAGATTCCGATATTCGGGTCGCTTGAAAGGTTTTCTCCGTTGTAAGAGTAGGCAGGGAAGGGCGGCTCGCCTGCAGAAATGAACCATTCGGGATGCTCCGAGATCCACTTCGAATCTATCGCCGTGTGGTTGGGGACCATGTCGCTCGCAAGCCTGATCCCGTGTTTCCACGCCCTTTCGCGGAGATTCTGCATTGCCGCTTCACCGCCGAGTTCAGCTGCTATTTCGTAGTCGTAGAGCGAATATGCGCTTGCCGCAGCTTCGGGGTTTCCCATTATCTGCTTGATCCTTTTCGATGCTTTGCTGCGCTCCCACAAACCGATGAGCCAGAGTGCCGTAAAGCCGCGTCGGGACAGGGTTTCAAGCTCTTCGTCGGGGATCCTGTCAAGAGTGTGGATGTCGGCTGAGTAGTGCTTCGAAAGCTGGTCGAGCCAGACAAAAATATTTTTTGCGATCATCACGACTCTCGGCATCCAGAGCGAATCTTTCGAGAAATTTTCGTTCTCGGGGTCGCCTTCGCCCCAGCCGGAAAGCGCATCTTTTGTAAGTGCAGGAAAATTGCCGCCTCCGCCAGGCCCGAAAACAGGTTTTGTCTCCTCTTTTATGATGTCTGCCGAAAGAAGAAGCATTTTCGAAAAACGCGCCGAGATCTTTACTCCCCAGTTTTTGCGGATAAATTCAAGCTGACCCGCCAAAGAGTTTGGTGAAGCCTTGAACGGAGCCCGCAGAAGGTCGAGAACAGAAACTTTTTCGCCTCCGGAATCGATTTTCGGATTTCCTGCAAAAAATCTTTCCGCAATATCAAAAAATCTGCCGTAAGTTGGATTTTCCGCAAGTTTTGCATCTCCGAAAAGCTCGTCAAATTCGGAAAAAGCGGGATTTTCATTAGCGATTTTAAGCAGAAGAACTTCTTCAAGTTCCGCAAGTTTGTTGGGAACACCGTTCGTCGAAGCGGCTAAAAACTCAGCCTCCGACATTCCGCCTGATGCGACTGCGCTTGTCGGGAACTCCCGGACAAAATCAAGAAGGAGTTTTTTGAAAGCGTTCTCTCCGATCTCACGTTCGGCAGATTCAAAAAGTTTTTCCGAAAACTGCGGAAAGATCTCGGTCCTGTAAAGGTGGAAAACGAAGTGGCTGATCTCGTCGATAAGCCCCATCGCATAAAGGTTTCCCGGGGTTATGTGTTTTTTGCTTTTTTCGGCGGCATACTTCGAATTGAGTTTGTAAGCGAAATTTTTCGCAGCCGCAAAATCGGCGAAAACAACATTCCCGGTAATCGAAAAAAGTTCTTTTGAAAGTCCGAAACGCTCTCTCGCGAGGCGGTTCACATGGAAGTGGTTCTTCTGCATATTTTTGTCCGAAAAGTTATGAAAGTGCCTTTTTGACGAGTCCGCTTGCCGTTTTTCCGTCAAACTGGCCGTCGTATTTTTTCTTGAGTTCAGCCATGACAGCGCCCATCTGACGCGGAGATTTGTCGGGAAGAGTCGCTACGATTTCAACAATAACTTTCTCGAGTTCTTCTTCAGAAAGCTGCTTTGGAAGAAGCGATTCAAGTATCTCTTTTTCGCGCAGAGGCTCGGTCTTGTCTTTGCCCATCTCATCCATCAGGTTGAGAGTTTCGTTCACATTTTTGAGGAATTTTTTGATCATCGCGATAGTTTCTGCATCGGTCGTTTCACGGTTCCCGTCATTCTTGCCGACCATTACAGCCTCTGCAACTAAAGTCGAAAGGAGATTTCCTTTGACCGTATCTTTCTCAAGTTTAGCCTTCATCATCATTTTTCTAAGTTCGCCAAGCAGCATTTTGACCTCCCTGTTTAAAATCAATTAAAAAAGAACGAAAAAGTATAGTTGCAACTTTTTTGATGTCAAAAATAGAACCGTCTGCTATGTCGTCAATTTATTTCGTGATTTTATGCGCCGAAAAGAAGCCGTAAGCGTCGGTGGCGCTGAAGACCGCTTTTTTGATCGCTTCGCTTACGACTTCTGCCGCGATAATTCCGACGAGATCGGTGTCCGCGCTGACGTTTCCGACTGAAAGAGCGTAAATAGAGTCGCCGTCAGCCGATGTATGGACAGGATTTATCGAGCGTGCGTAGCCATCCTGCGCCATTCCCGCGATTTTGCAGAGTTTCGCTTTAGGAAAAGCGGCGTTTGTGATGACGATTCCAAGCGTTGTATTGCCCGCGAACTTGTTTTCTTTCGGAATTATGCTCTTTTTCATGTATTCGGAAGTGCTGCGAAGCCCGGTTTTATCCTCGGTGAGAA
>Ga0310690_10003493_pt1 | contig 23454 bp, 17 predicted proteins | sample AusTroGonzalo_MG_2_FD_207661 | JGI IMG/M metagenome (GOLD analysis project Ga0310690, IMG submission 207661) | Bovine rumen microbial communities from tropical cattle in Woodstock, Queensland, Australia - Gonzalo_04 (v2) (version 2) | ecosystem: Host-associated > Mammals > Digestive system >... | reverse complement strand
TGTTTCTAGCTCTATGAGTTCATGTGTTTTCTTTTTATCTACCGATATCCCGTCTTGCTTTGTTGATGGCAAATATGACACTTCTACTGGTGTGTCTCATGATAGGTATAATTACTATCATTTGATAAATGCGAAGAGCTTTTATGTTAAAAGGGCTAAGGCTTCAAAGTGGCAAGAATTCTTTGGTTATAGTAAATTCGCTGGTTATCTCGATGACGCGCCGGAGGTGGAGATTGTCTCGGCCGGGGTGAGGGAGAACGATCCGACGGTTATGGATGTCGTTTACAAGGTTTATAGTGATAAGGCGAGTGTGAAAGTCCGGGCGTTGGCGTTTCAGGATGGTCAGCGGAGCCTTGCTAAAGTTGTGCCGGTCAAGACGCTTATCGAAGGGACTGATGCCAACATCGGCGACAGCGTGACGGCGAATGTCGAACATAAGCTTTCGTGGAAGGTTTCGACGGACTGGGCGACGGATCTTGCCAAGGTGAAGTTCGAGGTGCTGGCAGTGGAGGACGATATCCTGCCGCTGGAACTTCAGACGATTCCTGCGACGGCGAACCATGCGGCGATGAAGATTTCGTGGAACAAGATGACTGACGACAAGGTGTTCGACGCGCTTCTCTGGCTCTACGCGAGCGGCGACACGGGGCTCACGCTTACAAACGGACAGCTTAAGTACGGCGGCACTATTCTCGCGAGCGGCACGGGCATATACAACGGACAGAGTGCGGTTACATACATCTTCGGCAAGATGGGTTATGGGGTGTTGGACGGCGACAATTTGACTTACGCCCGTCGCGTGACGCAGCTCGACCTGCCGACGAGTGGCGTGCAGCAGTTTGCGGTCAAGACGATTGCGCAGTAAGGGGGTGTGCCGATGAAGGGACACATCCGAAAATTGGTGGCGGCGGTCGCGCGGGACGCGCGACCCTACCATGCGGCGCGATGGGGGCATCGCGCCCTGCCAAGTGTGGCGCTTGCGGCCATAATGGCGCTTCAGTTGCACGCCGAGGTCGTCCACGTCTATGAGCAACGGTCGCTCGGCGGGACGATAGAGATACTTTCTGACAAGATGGTCGATACGAATGTCAAATACACGTCGCAGAAGGCGGCGGCGGTCGATGGCTACATCTTCACGGGCTGGACGACTTCGACAACGCAGGCGTTCGAAAATAGGACGCCGTGGGGATGTTCCTATAACTACGTGGAGTTCATGCCCTACGAGGACACGATCCTCACGGCGAACTACGTAAGCGCGTCGCTCGACAGCGATCGTGACGGCATGGCGGATGGTTACGAGTTCTACTGGTACGGCAATCTGTCCAAGCAGCCGAGCTACGATGGCGACGGTGACGGCTACACCTTCTCGCAGGAAGTGCAGTACGGGATGAATCCTCACTTCTTCGACGATGAGGTCAAGGCAGGCGTCGTGTGGAATGACGGCGAGAAGCTTGACTACAACCCATACGGCTACCGCATGTACAGGGTGCGGAGCGAGCCAGAAGGCGAGTTGTTCGAGACGTATTGGGCTTATGCGAAGCCGGGTACTACGATTACGACTGCGAAGCAGAACCGCCAGACAACGACATTCGCCTATTGGGAGGTCGGTGGAGTGCGGCAGTGCGACGAATTTGGCCGTGCGCTAAATCAGGCGATCTTCACAATGCCCGACACAGACATCGAGATTGTCGCAGTGTGCGTGAGCAACGCTGATTTGCGTGAGCAGTACTACTGGTATGGCGCGGCAAGGGACATGAACAGCGATTCCGACGGCGATGGATTCTACCTCTTCGAGGAAGTCGCGATGGGGACGAGTCCGCTGTTCCCTGACGAACATGTGAAGGGCATTACGTGGCGAGACAGCGACTCTATGCTGTACAATCCGTACGAATACCGAACCTATACGATGCGTTCGGAGCCAGAAGGGGCGCTCTTTGAGACGGTTGTCGAATCCGTGCGCCCCGAAACTGTCTTGACTACAAAGAGACTTGACCGACTGACGACCTCGTTCGCGCAGTGGAAGATGGATGGTGTCCGCCAGGAGGACGAATTCGGCAGGGCATTGAGCGAGGTGACGTTTACTATGCCGTTCAGGGATGTCGAACTCGTAGCTGAGACACGGTCTGACGAGACGGAGAAAGAGCAAATCTACTGGTATGGCACGACTGGGGTTTCGCTTGACTCCGACACGGATGCCGACGGGTTGACATTCGCCGAAGAGATTGCGCAGGGTACGAATCCCAAGTTCCCCAATGAAACGATCAAGAGCGGTGTCGTCCATAACGAAACCGAGCAGATGGAGATGAACCTCCAGCCCTACGAGCAGGTACAAGGGGCGATCGTCGATGACCAGTTCAAGCACTTCTTCACCTCACCGATTGCAGGCAATGAGGCGCGTAGCGAGACTTTCGGAAATGGCGGCGAGATATGGCCGGTTGTCTGGGATTTGAACGGCGATGGGCTTTTTGACATTGTGGTTTGTTGGATGGGCGGTCATCAAACTTTCATCAATGTCGGCTATCACGGCAATCCCGAGTTTGAAGCCCGCACTGATGTTTCTACCAACGGCATTGACCTCGCTATGAACGATGTTGCTTGTCTCGCAGGACTTTCACTCGATGTGGCGGCACCGGAGGATGCCTTGAGTGCCACCACCAACGGCGCGACGCTGCTGGTTTCCGATTCTGCTGGGCGAATCTGGTACTACAAACAACCAACAACCAACAACCAACTACCATCTACCAACTACCAACTCCAACACAAAGTTTGGGGCGGCTCGCACGCGGGATTTGCCGAGGGGTTGAGATTGGCGGCAGTGGATTGGGATGAGGACGGCGACCTTGACTGCCTTGCTGGCACGTCGGCGGGCAAGCTGATGCTGCTGCGCGATCCGAAGGTGGGCCGCCCCACCAACCTCAAGGCCGAAGCTGGTGTCGATACGGTAGTGCTCACTTGGGATCCAAATCAGCAATCGCGCATTCGCGGGTATCGGCTCTATCGAGCCGATGGGAACGGGGAATGGGGAACGGGGAACGGGGAGGCGTTCGCAAAAGTTGCCGAGCCGCAGCTGCCAACCTACCGCGATGCGCCGCCGGAGATCACGAGCTACGATTACAAGGTGTCCAGCGTGAGTCGCTTCTACACGGCAGGCAATTCTACGCCGACAATTACCGAGTCTCCTGCGACCGAAGCGGTGCGTGCCACGCTGGGCGGCGTGACATTCGGGTGGCATGATGTCAACGCCAAACTTGGCGAGCGGGTGGAAGTGGTCATTTCCATTGAAAACGCGCTCAACTACAATGTGGCTGGCAAGACGCAGTCGCTGACGTATGATCCAGAATATCTGAGGCCGATAGAGGTTGTCAAATCAGGCATTACGGAGAATATCGAGATGACGGATTTGGCGCAGAACGGCAACTGGACTGTGACGATGTCAAGCGGTGTGCTGCCCGCCGGAAGCGGAAGGTTTCTGACGTTCGTGTTCGAGGCGCTCAAGGAGGGAACGACTACGGCTGGTGGCGCGATGGTGACAATCTTAGTCGCTTCGCGATACTTCCTGGGCGATGTGAATGGTGATGGCGTGCTTACAAAGGCTGATGCGCAGCTTCTTGCTATGTTGAAGAACGGAAATGGTAAGTGGAACGCCGATGAGCTGAAGGCGGGCGACTTCAACGGGAACGGCAAGCTGGACAACGCCGACTACCAGGCGTTACGGGCGTTGCTTAAGGATATGGGGGTGTTGTGATGAAAAATGCGATTACCACATTTGGGCTTTTCGTCCTGCTTGCGTCTCAGGCGTCGGCGTACACGGTTTCCGTTGACACCTACGTGGCGAATGCGGGCAAGACCGTGACAGTGCCGGTGATGATCGACGACGTCGCCGGGCTTTCCTACGCGGACGCGACGCTCACGTACGACCCGCAGGTGCTGGTGGTCACGAAGGCGGAGGCCGGAACGCTCAAGAGCGTCATGGCCGATGACTTCACGACCTCCGACACCAACGGCACGATCAACGTTACGATCTTCGCGAACGGCAACGTCGCCGCCGGATCCGGCTCGATCGCGAACATCACCTTCGCGCTGCGCGAGGGAACAGACGGACAGTATTCCGACATCGCCGTTTCCGAGGTGAGCCTCGGCGAGGCGACCGGCGTGAAGGACGTGACCTACGGCAAGACGGTTAACACGGTCAACGGCATGGTGCGCGTGATGGCGACGTCGGCGCAGGTGACGCGCCTCGAAAGTGCCGAGACGATCTGTGCGGACACGGTTCTTGGTACGCTGGCGCTCGATGCTGGCGACGCGATCCAGGCTAGCGACAGCCAGACCGCCATCCGCGTGGCGGGCGCGGTGACTGCCAGCGGCGCAATCGCCGTGAAGGCGCCGGTCAACGGCTGGGCCAGCGGCACGTACGCGCTGCTTTCCACCACGACCGCCGGGCTGACGTTCACGGGCGTTGACGGTACTATTACGAGTGAAACCGCCAACGGGATCACCACCTACTACGCGGCGGTGACGGTCGCCGGCGAGCTTCCCCTTGTCGCCGAAGACTCCGAAGAGGTGCTGACCGCAGGCGACAAGAACCTAATCCGCGCGAACGCGCAAGCGGCGTTTGCCGGCAAGACGGACAGCGCCTCGCTTGCGCTGAAGGCGCTTTACGAGAGTGCCAGCCGCATCCAGGTGGTGGGGCCGAAGGGCAGCATCGGCGTCATTGCCGACATGGGTATTGCTCCGGCGTTCGCGCCAGCGCTGGATGCGACCGGCACGCTCAAGCTGACCTACGCGATGCCACAGCTGGTGATCACGTCGTTTGACGCGCAGACGGGTGCGGTGCGCTTCAAGGTGACGCCCGGCGAAGGCAACCAGATCGTCTCTGAGATCGCGACGGGATACATCCACGTCTTTGGCACGAACAATCTGGGCGAGAAGATGCGCTACATTTCGAGTGTCGGCTTCGACCTTACTCCGTACCTCAAGGCGGAGACGAAGGGCGAAGGCGTGCTGAACGTGACGCTCGGCACGCATACCTTCCTCAAGGTCAAGGTTGAGAACGTGAGCCGGAAAGAGGGCGATCGCGAGTAGTTGGAGGATGTTTGCTGGAAATGACTTTGTGGCAAAGGTAGATTTAGCCGTGTAGAACATGTAGAACGTGTAGAAGATACCGACAATCTGCATGTTCTACACGTTCTACACGGATAATAAGAAGGTGAAGTTCGTGAAGATCAATAAATGCTTGTTGATTACAGCCGTGATGATGGTGTTGGCCGCGTCGGCGGTCAACGTGGACGTGGCGGTGTCGAAGCCGGGGCACGAGGTGCCGGCTTCGCTGTGGGGCATCTTTCTGGAGGACATCGCGTTCTCCGTGGACGGGTGCCTCTATCCCGAGCTCGTGTGGAACAGGGGTTTCGAGTTCCGTCCCGCACCGAGCGACGACGGGTTCGAGAAGCGGCTGAAGGGTCCGACGGATTTGGGCATTCCCGGCTGGACGGCGGATTGCCGCCGCACGGGGATGGGCCGCTTCACGCTCCAGTACGCGAAACCGCTGCGGGCGGACACGCCCGCGTACCTGCGCATCGAGGCGTTCGCGCCGTTCGCGGGCGTGCGCAACACGGGTCCGCTGGGCGAGATGGACGTGAAGGGCGGAGTGCCGCTCAACCTCTCGCTCTACGCGCGCGGCGACGTGCCGCTCATCGTGCGCGTGGAGTCAGCCGAGAACAAGATCCTCTGCGAGAAGCACTTCCACCCGAAGGCGACGTGGAAGAAGTTCGCCGCCACCGTCACGCCGAAGGCGTCCGCGAAGAAGGCGCACCTGCTGATCCTCGCGGCGAAGGCGGGCACGGCGGAGATCGACTACGTGAGCCTCATGCCTGCGAAAACGTTCAAGGGGCATGGCCTCCGGGAGGACATCGCGCAGCTGATTGCCGACCTCAAGCCGGCCAACTTCCGATTCCCCGGCGGGTGCATGCTGGAGAGCTGCGACTACGCGGGGTGGTTCGACTGGAAGCGTACCGTGGGCGAACCCGAGACGCGCCAGCCGCTCTGGAACATCTGGGGGTACTACCAGAACGTGGGGCTTGGGTTCTACGAGTACTTCGTCTTCTGCGAGGACATCGGCGCGGAACCGCTGCCCGTCTTCATCGGCGGACGCACGTGCCAGTTCCGCAACTCTAAGCTATTCCCGAAGGAGAACCTCGGCTGGCTCGTCACGAACATGCTCGACGCGGTGGAGTTCATCCGCGGACCCACGAATACGACGTGGGGCGCGCTCCGCGCGAAGATGGGGCATCCCGCGCCGTTCCCGCTCAAGACGATCGGCATCGGAAACGAGAACTGGGGCAAGGAGTACTACTCGCGCTTCTACCCGCTCGCGGCAGGCGTGAAGGCCGTGCATCCCGATTTGAAGGTGATCGCCGCCATCGACCCGCACGTGATCCGCGACCCGCCGCGCGGGAAGGAGAGCTGGGCCGAGATCCGGAAGGGGGAGGTGGACTTTGCGGACGAGCACATGTACGCTTCGCCGAGCTACTGGCTCAACCACACCGACCGCTATGATTCGTATCCGCGCGACCACGTGCCCGTCTACATCGGCGAGTGGGGTACGCGCGACATCCGCCCCGACTGGATCGACGGACTCTACGTGTCGCTCGCCGAGGCGGCGTTCCGCATCGGCATCGAGAAGAACAGCGACGTGGTGAAGATGGTGGCCTACGCGCCACTCGCCCGCCGGCGCGGCGCGCCGCGCGACGGGTTCTCGCTTCTCGACGTGACGACGGATGCGGTCTGCGGCAATCCCACGTACTACGCGGAGAAGATGTTCACGCACAACCGTCCCGACCGCGTCGTGCCCGTTTCCTACCCGAAGGTGACTACGCGCCAGCCGGCCGGCTGGGACCGCGAGAAGAGTCCGTTCAACCCGAAGGCGGAGGCGATTGACGTGACATCGTTCCATGCGGGCGCTGGACTTGCCGGAGACGAGCTCGTCGTGAAGCTCGTGAACGCTGCGCCCGAGGCGTGTCCTGTGACGCTCTCGTTCGACGTGCCGATTCCCGCCGGCAAGGTGGCGCGCGAGATGATGTGCGGCGAGCCGGGCGCGAAGAACACGCCCGAGGAGCCGAAGCGCGTCGTGCCTCGGAAGAACGAGCTGCTATTCATCGGCGGCAAGACGATGGAGCTGCACCTGCCGCCGTTCTCGTTTAGCGTACTGCGAATTTGCAAGGAGATGAAATGATGAGAGAAACCATAATGGTTCTGGCGTGCGGTTGCGCGCTTGCCGTTTCGGCGGCGGAAGGGAACGTGTTCGGCACCCCCGTGAAGGTGGATGGAGTCGCGTCCAAGATGATGGCGGCGTGTTTGGAGGGCAATCGCCTCTATGTGGGCGGCGGACCTGACCTCTACGTGTTCGACGTCTCGGAGCCGCTCAAGCCGAAGAAGCTGGGTCATGTGGACGGTCTGGCCTACGTTCGGCAGATAGCGGTGCGCAACGGCATGGCGTACGTCTCGGCGCGCGAGGCGGGGCTGTGGATCATCGATGCCACCGATCCTGCGCATCCGCGCGTCCGCTCGCGCTTCGACTGCTGCGAGCTTGCGACCGGCGTGGACGTGGCTGGCGACGTGGTGTTCCTCGGCCAGAGGCAGAACGGCGTGGAGTTCATCGACGTCTCCGACCCCGACAATCCCGCGCACATCGCCATGCGCAAGACGGACGAGTCGCAGAGCGTGAAGTACCGCGACGGCTACGTCTACTCCGGCGACTGGGGATCGGGCAAGCTGACGGTGTTCGACGCGCGCGACATGAAGAACATCCGGCAGGTGGCCTACGAGGACCTGTGGGGATATGGCGACGGCGTGTGGCTGAAGGGGAAGTACCTCTACGCCTCGACCGGCCACCACGCGAAGCACCGCGACCTTGCGACGCTTCCGTACAAGAGCGTCGATTCGGAGACGCTACGCCTTTATGGCGGCGCGGGGCCGGGCGCGGGATGCGGACACGGACTCGACATCTTCGACGTGTCGGATCCCACGCGTCCGCAACGCGTCGGGCGCGCGGACTACCCGCCCATGTACGAGCGCGGCCTGGACATGTGGACGCCGCGCACGAGCGCGAACTCGGACATCGTGTTCTGCGCGGCCACGCACAACGGCCTCTTCGCGGTCGACTGCTCCAACCCCGCGAATCCCAAGGTGGCGGACCGCTGGACGTCGCCGGATGCTGACCATCCCGGAAAGCGAAAGCCCAGCTGCTGCATCGGCTCCGTGGCCGTGGGCAACGGGTGCGTGTACGTGGCTGGCATGGGCTGCGGGCTCGTGGTGCTGCCAGCGAAGGGCGCGGCGCAGGAGACGTTCGATCAGGGCGTGCTGCCAGTGAACGCCTCGTTCCGCGAGCCGTACCCCACGGAGGAGAAGGATTTCTGGGTGTGGAAGCCGTCCAAGCCCGGCCAGGCGCGCGCCGTGGCGGTGGCAGGCGATGTGGTGTACGCCGCCTGCGGCGACGCGGGGCTGCATGTGCTGAAGGTGAAGCCGGAAGGGGGCTTCGAGAAAATCGGCGAGCTGGTAGGGCGTCCGCGCGTCTTCGACGTGCAGGTTGACGGCAAGCGCCTCTACACGGCGGAGGGGCTGGACGGCTTTGGCTTCTACGAGCTGGACGGATCGACTGGTTTTCGCGAGATCGGCCGTCTGCCGCAGATCGGGCCCGCCCACAACGTGGCTCTCTGCGTGTGGATCGCGAACCGCGACCATCTGGTGCTGTCTTCTCGCAACGGCGGGAGCCGGCTGTACGACATCTCCGACATCGCGCATCCGAAGGACCTCTGCCGCTTCGGGAAGTGTCCTGGCTGGGACAAGTACATGATGGACGCGCCGATCGGCGGCGGGCAGTACATCGCTTACAACAGCGCGAACAACAACATCACGTGGATCGATCTCCTCGCACGTCCGAAGGCGCGTATCTCGACCATCACGAAGTACAACTTCATCTCGCTGAGCAACGGCATCTGCCGGTTCGACGACAGTCGGGCGCTCGCGACGAAGGGGCCGGGTTACATGTTCATCGCGCCGAACCAGGGCGATCCGCCCGACCATTCGCGCTGGAATGTGAAGCCGTTGCCAGGACCCAAGATTAGCGGCATCCCGCGCAAGGACCCGAACGGCACGCGCGTGGTGAAGACGTGCCGCATCAACCGCGAGATCGCGCTCTATGATTTCGCCGACCCGGAGAAACCCCAGTTCCTAAAGCATTGGAAGGTGTCCGGCAATCCCGACATCGCAGCCTTCCACAAGGGGAAGATCATCATCCCTTGCGGGCACCAGGGCGTGCTGCTGCAGAAATAGTCAAAAGTCAGGAGTGCTCAAAGTGAAGTCGAAATCCCTTTTGGGACTGTGCGTCGCCATTCGCGATGCGTCGCGAGGTGTGATATTTATTTAAAGTTTTAGGGACATGCGTACCAGTGCTTGACTTTCAGGACATATCAGTACATTACGGGCTGCAGGACGTTCTCTCGAACGTAAGCTTCCGCGTGAACAAGGGCGAGCGCGTGGGCGTTGTGGGGCCGAACGGCTCCGGCAAGTCCACGCTCTTCAAGATCATCCTTGGCGAGATGTCCACCGACCACGGCGAGCTCGTGATCGAGGAGAGTCCGCGCATAGGCTCCACGCGGCAGAATCCGGCCCCCGATTCTCCCGACGAGACGCTGCTCGAGTACGCGCTGCGCGGCGTGCCAGGATTCCACGAGCTTGACATGCGGATGCGCGAGCTTGAGCAGAAGCTGGACTCCGGCGACAAGGGCGTCCTCAAGGAGTACGGCGAGGTGCAGACCGCGTTCGAGCATCTCGGTGGGTACGACCTTGAGACGCGCGTGAAGGTGGCGCTCGGCGGCCTCGGCTTCTCCGTGGAGGATTTCTCGAAGCCGTTCGCCTCGTTCTCCGGCGGCTGGCGCATGCGCGCGGAGCTGAGCCGCGTCCTCGCATCGCACCCCGACCTGCTTCTTCTCGACGAGCCGTCCAACTACCTTGACCTTCCAGCTGTCGACTGGCTGCAGAAGTTCCTCAAGCAGTACCAGGGCACGCTTATGCTCATCTCGCACGACCGCTACCTGCTGCGTACCCTTACGGACATCATAGTTGAGGTGGACGCCGGCACGTGCACGCGCTACGAGGGCGACCTCGACTGGTATCTGCGCGAGCGCGAGCTGCGCTACCAGCAGCTCGTCCAGGCGAAGGCCAACCAGGACCACCACCGCGAGCAGCTGCAGCGGTTCGTGGACCGCTTCCGTGCGCAGGCGACGAAGGCCGCGCAGGCGCAGAGTCGCCAGAAGCTCATCGACAAGATAGACGAGGCTCGGATAGTCCTGCCAAAGCGATACAGTCAGCGCGGTCGTCTGCGCCTTGCAGATCCGCCGCCGAGCGGGATCGAGATGTTCCGTTGCGAGGAGATGTCGTTCAGCTACGATGGCGTGAGGAACGTGCTGCACGACGTCACGTTCAACGTCACGCGCGGCGACAAGGTGGCGGTGATCGGCTACAATGGCTTAGGCAAGACCACGCTCATGCGCCTCATTGCCGGCACGCGCAAGCCCACGGCCGGCAAGGCGATCCTCGGCCACAACGTCGTCACGGGCTACCTCTCGCAGGAATTCGCCGAGACGATTCCGCCAGACGTGAGCGTCTACAAGGTGGCCAAGGCCGCATGGCAGGGCGGCAGCAGCCTCACTGGCGAGAAGAACTTCCGCAACCAGCTGGGCGCGTTCGGGTTCGACGAGAACGATGTGGAGAAACCCTCGGGGGTTCTCTCTGGCGGCGAAAAGATACGACTCGCGTTCCTTCGCCTCTTCCTTTCCGCGCCGAACTTTCTCCTTCTAGACGAGCCAACCACGCACCTCGACCTCGACGGACGCCGCCTCCTCCAGGAAGCGCTGCAGAACTACAAGGGCACGATACTGCTCGTCTCCCACGACATCGACTTCGTTCGCGCCGTCGCCACTTCGGTTCTCGAGATTACACATGACGGGGTGAGGTCGTTCCCAGGCGGGTACGACTACTACTGCGAGAAGAAGGCGCAGCTTGGAGCTAGGCGCGTTGAGGACAACGCGCCCAAGCAGGAAGGGAGACGCGACGGAAAGGCAGCTTCTTCACAGGTTGCGGCTAGTGATGTTCCGCTCACCTCGAAGGAGCTTCGCCAGCAGCGTGCCGCCGCGCGCGCGAAGATCGCGCCGCGCGTGAAGGAGCTCAAGCGGATCGTCGAGACGAGCGAGAAGAAAATCGACGAGCTGCAGGCGGCGCTCGACGCTGCGAGCGAGGAGCTCTTCAACCCGAAGCCTACGACGGACTTCGCGGAGGCAAACCGGAAGGTCCGCACCCTACAGTTCGAGATCGAGCGCTACACCGCGGACTGGGAGGCAGCCGCCACAGAGCTGGAAGAGCTCACGAAGAACGCCGAGTAGCGAGTGCGCTAGAACACGCGATTGGCGATCTCGGCCGCAGAGTTCAGGCAGCTGCGATTGTCGCTTGGGGTCTTGGACATCGGGAAGCGGATGCCTGCCCATTCGAGCTTATGGTGATTCTTGCCGCTGATATATCGGAATCCTAGCTTCTCCAGTTCTGCGAGAGCCTGGTCGTCGAGGAACGAGCCGGCATCCTTGATAATCTGGCGCACGGCAACCCGGCGGCGGTCAAGTTCCCCGGAGGCGGGATTGGCGCAGAGCACGGCTTCGAGGATGCGTGCGCGCCGATCACGTCCGCTGGCCTCTGCCGCCTCCGCAGCTGAGGCGAGAGTGTCGAGAACGTGTTCGCGTATCTCGCCTGTGAACTTCTCTCCAAGCGCCGCAGGCTTCTCTAGAAGGACTGACGACGAGAGCGAAGTGCGTTGAGCCTCCACAAGCAGTTCTTTCAGCCTGTCGATCTCGCGATCCTTGGCTTCGCTTTCCGCAATGAGTCCCTCGTCGATGTGCGGCTTGGCGCGTTCCGCCTCCAGTTCTGCGCGAACGGATGCACATGCCGCCTCTGCTGACTCGGCGCGGGCGAGAAGGGCGGTGTGCTCCTCGCGGAGCAAGGCAAGATCGCGCGCGAGCGATTCGCACGCCTCGCGTTGGGCCTCCAGCTCTTCCTTCAATGCGTCCTGGGCGGCGGCAAGTTCCGCGCGTTCGGCGGCAAATGCGTCTTCGGCCTGCTCCTGGCGCACTTTTGCGATGGTATTGGGGGTTACGACGGTCGTGCGGCGGCTGGAGGGCTTGCCAGGCTTGTCGCCGAGAAGCGAGGCAAAGTAGTCGTTTGAATTCATTCCAGGTCTCCGGTCTGTTGGCGCAAGGGCCGGTTCTTGAGATAGTAGTGGAAATAGAGCGTAAGGTCGGTTGCGACGAGCGCGATGTCGGCCAGATACACCCAGATGACCCAGCTGCGGTCGCTGATCAAGTGGCTGGCGATGCCGAAGAGGTAGCCGATGATGACGATGATCTCGAAAGCGGGACTCTTGCCGTCGACGCGCTTGGCGCGAAAGGTCTTCGCGATGGCGAACGGCCAGGAAAAGCCAAAGCAGAACAGCATGGCGAATTCGAGCAGTCTTGGCAACATGTCCGGGTTCATTGAACGTCCTTGAGTTGAGGGCGCATATTGTACCATGTTTCCGTCTCCTCCGCACGTCATGTCGAGAAAGGATGGTAATTTGGGAAGTCACGTTGTTGCCCGCGTACGAAATTCTTGGTAGAATGGCGTCCATGCAAATACTGGCATTCTTGCTCTACTTCGCCGTTGTCCTGGCAATAGGCGTCTATTTCTTCGTTAAGACAAAAGGCGGAGGCGAGAAGGAGTACTTCCTCGGGGGACGCTCCATGGGACCGTGGGTCTCAGCGATGTCGGCCCAGGCATCCGACATGTCAGGCTGGTTGCTCATGGGCTTTCCCGGCAGCATACTCGCGTTCGGCATGGGCAAGGTCTGGATCGGCATAGGGCTAGGCCTCGGCACGATACTGAACTGGGTGGTCGTCGCCAAGCGGTTGCGCAGCTTCTCGCAGGCGTCTGGCGACTCCATAACGCTTCCGCAGTACCTGACCAACCGCTTCGCGTCTTCGAACCCGGCGCTGAAGATTGCAAGCGCGGTCATATTCCTCATCGCCTTCACCGTCTACGTGGCCAGCGGATTCGTGGCCGGCACGAACGTCTTCGTCAGTATCTGTCCAGCGTTCCAGGGAAGGGAACTCCTGGCGATGATCATCTTTGCCGCCCTGATCCTCTGCTACACTTTTCTTGGCGGCTACAAGGCCGTCTGCTGGACCGACTTCTTTCAGGGCATCATGATGCTGTGCGCTCTTCTTGTCGTTCCGATCGCCATGTCCGCCACGGGAAAGTTCGATCCGGCTTGCGCCGAAGCCTTCAATGTGGGCGAGTTCGCCGCCAAGCCGTTCGGGCGCAACCCGTTCGCCGCCTCTTGGAACGAGATAGTCTCCGGCTTCGGCTGGGGACTAGGTTATTTCGGCATGCCGCACATCCTGGTGCGTTTCATGGGCATAAAGGATACGAAGCAGGTCGGGAAGTCCGCATTGATAGCCAGCATCTGGGTCGTCCTCTCGCTTGGCGCCGCGATAGCGATAGCAATCCTCGGCCGGACGTATTTGCTTGATGGCGGGGAAGCGCTCGCCAAGCAGCTCCTTCCTGGATCGGCACAGCAGATGGTGTTCGTGACGATCGTCAACAACATCTTTCCGACATTCGTAGCCGGCATCCTGCTGGCGGCCATCATCGCCGCCTCGATGAGCACGGCCGACTCGCAGCTCCTCGTCGCATCCTCGGCCTTCTCTAGCGACTTCTACCAGCCGGTGGTACGCAGGAATGCCGCCACAGACGCCGAGATGCTGTGGGTGGGACGAATTGTCGTTGTAATCGTGGCATTAGTGGCATTCTACATAGCGGCTAGCGGACTTGGCAAGCCGGGTTCCTGGGCCAGCAGCATCATGGACATGGTCGAGAACGCGTGGGGGCTCTTCGGTGCCGCATTCGGCCCGGTGGTGATCCTCTCCATCTTCTGGCGACGGTTCAACTACGCAGGAGCCCTCGCCGGAATCATCGGCGGGGCTGTAGTCGACATCGTGTGCCTCTGCAATCTCAAGGACTGGCTCGGCGGAACCTATCTCTACGAGATCGTGCCCGGCTTCGTTGCCGGCTTGGCAATCGCCGTTGCGGTCACGTTTGCTACAAAGAGGCCTGGCGCAGAGGTAGATGCCATCTTCAAGAAAGCCATGTCTGCCTGACCGCAATCAAAATATGGTATACTAGTCGCATGCAACGCACATTTCTTATGATCTTAGCCGTCTGCGCTACTCTGTTCGCGCAGGGCGCATGGTATTGGCCGTTTGGTAGCGACGAGGACGATCCCTCCAAGCCGATGCGCCTGCACCGTCTCCTTGAAGAGGCGAACAACTACATCGAGATTGCAGAGGACGAGGCTCTAAAGGGCAACGGAGACGGTGCGCTCGAGAACTACAGGCTAGCCCTCTCGGAGCTGGATCGCGTGGAGCGCGAGAATCCAGATCGCGCCGAGACAGCGGAGTTCTCCCCCCTGCGCAACAAGCGTGCCGCCTGCGTGGCCGCGATGGACGCCATCCGCTTCGCCCAGGTGAACGACAACGAGCGCGCGGTCTCCGTTACCGACACGCGCGAACTGCAGAAGAAGTGGAACAAAAAGCACGGCATAAAGGATGAGGAGAAAGATGAAGGGGGAAAGGTGAAAGATGAGGTGAAAGGTGAAGAGGGAAAGGTGAAAGATGAGGTGAAAGGTGAAGGGAGAATGGTGAAAGATGAAGGGGTGACGGTAGAACCGCCGGAGGAGAAGCCGGTGGTGAAGGCAGAGGAGAAGCCGGTGGTGGCTACTGTGGAGAAGACGGTGGCGAAGGTTGAGGTAAAGTCGGAGAAGAAGCCGGAAGTAAAAGAGGATTCCTCAGATTTCAAGTATCGTCTCAAGACCGCGCTTGCGGAAGTGCGCAACCGGGACTACGTGGCGGCGGATCTGCTACTTGAGGAGCTTGCGCAGGAGAGACCGAACGACCTGAACGTCCTGCTTCTTCGGGCTGCGGCCCAGGCTGGGATGGGCAGCAATCATGCCGCGCGGCGGACCTTGGAAAAGGCGATGCGTGCGCATCCGAAATCGCATCTCCCGTACTACAATCTTGCAAACCTGCTGTTGGACATGGGCGAGAGTGTCGAGACTGCCCGCCAGTACTACGAAATGGGGCGCTCGTGCGGAGGTCCGCAGTGGGCGCCGCTGGAAAGGCGACTGAATGGTGAAAGGTGAATGGTGAAAGGTGAATGGTGAAAGGTAAGTGGTTTATCTGGGGCTTGTTTGCCGCATGCCTCGTGTCGTTTGCGTTGGGGGATGACATTGATGAGAGTGCCGTCCAGTCGTTCGCGAAGCAGCCGCCAAAGCTGACGCTGGAGTCGTCGGCCGTTGACGTGCTGACCGCGTGCCGCGAGATGCTGCCGAAGAAGCCGGTGGAGCTGAAGGGTGCGTTGATCCTGCGCAACAGGAGGGGCATCGTCTCGCGCGAGTACGACTACGCGCTCGTGATGCGGCGCGACCCCGACATATCGCTTATGACCATCCGTCTCATGCCGCGCGGCGAGACGAACGTGTTCTCGACGGTGACTGTGTCGCGCAGAGGTGCGCAACAGGCTACGATCAGGGTCTCTAAGGCCAAGGCACCTGATGAAGAGGTGGTGTCGTCTCTTCTAGAGCGCGTGCTGGAGACGGATGTTACCTGGCTAGACCTCACGTTCGATTTCCTGTGGTGGACGGATGCCGCCTACGAGGCAGAGCGAGAGGGCGAGAGCGTTCATGGGCAGAAATGCTCTGTCATACTTGTCAAGCCGCCGACGGAGATTCCTGGGCTTGCAGGCGTGCGGTTGTGGGCGGACCGGAAGACGGGGTGCCTGATGCAGGCAGAGCAGCTTGACGAGAAGATGAAGCCGATCCGTCGGCTGTGGGGCACGCGCGTGAAGAAGTTCGACGACGAGCGGTGGATGGTGTCCGTACTTGAAGTGGAGACGCTCGGCTCGCGTCACCGCACGAAGATCACGGTAGAAGACATGAAGGTCCAGTAGCCAGACGTTTCCATGGTTTTGGCCATCATTTCAGTCCTTGTTTGCCTCTTTGGCCTGTCGGCGTTCTTCTCTTCGGCCGAGACGGTGCTTTTTTCGCTTACGCCTCGCCAGCTCCAGGCCATAGAGCGGGTCAATCCGTCGGTCGGGAGAAGACTTGACGCCTGGCAGAAGGAACCTGCCCGCATCCTTTCGACGATCCTCGCTGGCAACACGCTCGTGAACTTCGCGATCGCCTCGCTGGGGTACATGCTGATGCTGAGGTTCGTGACGAAAGGAACGGCGGCGGTGTCGGTGGCGACGTTTACCATGCTCCTCCTCGTGTTTGGCGAGATACTGCCAAAGCAGTACGCGGTGCGCCATGCGGAAAAGATGGCGGCGTTCTGCGTGCGGATGCTGCTATTCTGGCGGATTGTCCTCAAGCCGTTCTCCGTGCTGATGGTTGCCGGTTCGCGCGTGTTCGGTGATCTGCTCACGCGTGAGCGCCGCGCGCTTTCCGACGACGAGCTGCGGGCCGTGGTGGAGTCAGCGGCTGCTAGCGGAGAACTAGACAGCGAGGAGGCGTCGATGGTGGAAGGTGTGATGCGCCTGCCTGACCTATACGCACTGAACGAGATGACGCCGCGCGTGCGGCTCAAGGGAGTAGAGGCCACGCTGCCAGATGCCGAGAAGGTGCGTTTGGCCGAGGAGACCGACTATCCTTTCCTGCCTATATACAGGAACGACATGGACCACATCGAGGGGTTCCTTGACACGGAACGCCTGCTCGCTGATCCTGCGCGTAACGTGTCGGCCGCCATCGATCCGCCTCTGCGCGTCTCCGAGCATCAGGGTCTCGACGACATGCTCGTCCTATTCATGAAGACAGGACGGCGCATAGCCCTTGTGGAGGACAGGTGGGGCGGTACGGCTGGAATCATCACACGTGGCGACATCCTTGAACTGATCGTGAAGCCGGTGATAGATGACGTGGAGGACGGACGATGATCGAGTGTGTGATCCTCTTTGTCCTGATGGGAGTTTCCGTGGCTTCCGCTGCATTCTTCGCAGGGGTGGAGACGGGTTTTCTTTCCGTGCCGCGTGTGCGCCTGCTCTCGCTCGTTCGCCAGTCGGCACCTCGTGCGAAGCGCCTAGCGAAGATACTTGGCGACATGTCGCGCGTCCTTACGACGCTTCTCGTAGGCAACAACCTGGCGTCAGTGCTGTTCTCCACCGCCACTGCGGCGCTTGGGACCCGACTCTTCTCGGACATGCCGGCCACGCGGTCGGCCTGGTCGCTGCTGGCCGCCGTGCTGATGCTATTCCTCGGGGAGTATCTGCCGAAGCTGATCTTCGCCTCGCGTCCGCTCCGGCGTTCCCTGTGGGCCGCGCGGCCATACCGCATGGCGGAATGGTTTCTGGCGTTGCCGGTCGCAGCGTTTTCTGCGCTCGTGCGCGCCGTCTTCCGAGTCCGTCAGCCGCGTTCGCTCCGGCTTGGCGTCTCACGCGACGGCTTGCGGATGCTCGTTGCAGACCGGCACGACGCTACGCGCCTTACGCAGTTCGAGCGGCGCCTGATCGACCGCGTGCTGATGTTGCAGGCGACGTTTGCGAGAGATATCATGCATCCCGCGACCAAGAAGGACCTTGAGGAGCTGAAAGAGTATCGCAGGCCTGGAAAAGCAGGGCATTTTTGCATCCCAGCGTTGACGCGCGGTGATGACATCCTGCCCCTGATGCGGCGCAACCGCAGTCCGGTGGCCGTAGTGTGCGACGAGAAGTCTGGAGCGGAACTCGGAGTGGTTACGGAAGAAGATGTACTTCTCGCCTTGACCGGAACCCTAAAAGAAGGGTAAAATATCCCCCACATCCTATTGGAGAAACGAAATGAAAAAACTACTCAAGTTCCTGTTGTGGACGTTCGCCGGTATTCTGGCCCTCGTCCTTGTGCTTGTTCTGGCGATCCCGCTCTGGTTGGGGCCAACCGTTGCCACCGTCGCAACCAAGGTGACTCCTGAGTTCACTGGCACACCGTTCGTGCTTGAAGGTGCAAGCATCAATCCCTACACAGGGAAGTATAGCATCACGAAGCTGATGCTAGGGAACCCAGAGGGGTATCCTGTGCCCACCGCGTTCTCCGTGTCGAACGTCACGGTTGACGTGGAGATGTCGTCGCTTTTCTCTGACACGATCCACATCCGCGAGATATCTATAGTTGACCCGTACGCCAGCTACGTGAGCAACGACGGCACGAACAACTTTGAGTGGATCATGGCACACGTCAACGAGAAACTTGGTCCCAAGGAGGAGACAAAGGAGAAGGAAGAAAAAGAAGAGGACAAGGGTGCTGGAAAGAAGGTCGTGATCGACAAGTTGACGATTGCCGGTACGCGCGTCAAGCTTAAGATACTGCCAGAGATGCCTATCCCGACGATTACGCTTACCGACATCGGCAAGGAATCGAAAGGCGCCACATGGGAAGAGGTCGGCCAGATGCTGGCAGATTCCTTCATGAAGGCAACTTCCTCGATCGGAGATGGAATTACTTCCGTGCTTGGTGCACTTGGTGATGGCGCTGACAGCCTGATGGGTGGTGCGACGAACGTCCTCGGTGGTGCGGCAAGCGCGATCGGCGGTGCGACCACGAACCTTCTCGGGGGGGCATCAGATGCTTTGGGGGACGCGACAAAGAAGATCGGCGACACTGCGAAAAAGCTTGGCAATCTCGGTGGCCTCTTGGGCGGCGATGAAGAAAGCAAGGTGGGCGAGACCAACAAGGCTAGCGAGGCTGAAAAACCCGCATCTAGCGGCGTAACCGGTGCCGTGGAATCGGCAGGCAAGGGCGTTCTTGATGCAGGCAAGTCCATTGGCAACGGCACTCTTGATGCAGGCAAGTCCATTGGTAACGGCACTCTTGATGCAGGCAAGTCCATTGGCAACGGCTTAAAGAAGCTAAATCCGTTCGGGAAGTGACATTGTCAGGAAGCGTCCATCTGGTTGGTATCGGCGGCGTTGGGATGAGCGCCCTCGCGCAGGCGTATCTCGACGCCGGATGGATCGTTTCTGGCGCCGACCGTTCGCTTCGCGACGGCGGTGCGCCTACGCCGGTTCTTTCGGCACTGGCTAGCCAGGGCGTGCGCCTCTTTCCGGATGACGGATCTGGCATCGGGGAAAATACGGGCAGGCTAGTGATTTCCACCGCAATCGAGGAGACGAACCAGGATCTGCATGCGGCTCGTGCGCGCGGCATCCCTGTAGTCCATCGCGCGGCGGCGCTCTCTGAGCTTCTCTCGGATCGCAAGCTAGTGGCCGTGGCCGGAACGTGCGGCAAGTCCACTGTCACGGCCATGCTTGGACATCTGCTTGCGGCTTGCGGGTTTGACCCTCTCGTCGTCAACGGCGCGCAGATAGTCGGCTGGGATGCAGACGGGACGCGCGTCGGCTCCGTGCGGCGTGGCGGTGGGGAATGGGCTGTGGCCGAGGTTGACGAGAGCGACAAGTCGCTGACGGCGTTTCGCCCGTACGCGGCCATAGTGACGAACGCTTCCGCTGACCACTACTCAAAAGAGGAGATGGACGAGGTGTTCGACGCCTTCGTCCGCGATGTCCCCGGCCCCGTCATCGACGGCCGCGTCATCTTTAAAGCATCTAAGGAATTTAAGGATGTTAATGCCCCTAATTGCCTTAACGACCTTAATGACCTTAAGGACATTGCGGCGCGATGCCCGTTGCCTGGCGAGCATAACCGCGCGAACGCCATGCTTGCGCTTCGCATGGCGGAGGCTCTCGGCGCGCCGCGCGAGCGGCTCGGCGACGCGTTGGCCGCCTTCCTCGGCGTGGAGCGCCGCCTGCAGCGCGTCGGCTCTGTCCAGTGCGGCGACCGGCAGGTCGCCGTCTTCGACGACTACGCGCACAATCCAGAGAAGCTTCACGCGATGCTCACCACACTCCAAGCCGCTTACCCTCAGGGCGTCGCCATCGTCTGGCGTCCCCATGGATACGCGCCGCTCAGGAAGATGCTGGCCGCGCTCGCGGCTATGTTCCGCGAGACCATGCGTCCGCAAGACTTGCTTGTGCTGCCGCCGGTCTACGATGCCGGTGGGACGGCAGACCGTTCAGTCAATTCAGATGCGCTCGCGGCGCTGTTGGCCGATGCGCAGGGAAATGTCGTGCTCGCAAGCGATTTGAAGGAGGCGGAGGCCATTCTCCGCACGCACGCGCCGGCGGTCGGCGCAATCGTTACGGCCGGCGCGCGGGATCCGGGACTTCCAGTTCTCGCGCGGCGACTCATCCAGCAAGGGACAGAATGATATGAAAACTGCTATCAATGCAACTCTAGTGTTGGCTGCGGCTATGACGCTCCTGCCAACGGTACTCACGGCGGCGCCTGAAAAGGCACCCGCCAAGGAAAAGGCGGCAGAGCCTGCGGCTCCAGCGAAGGACAAGCCTGCGGCCGAGGCATCTGCAGATGAGGGGCCTACCCCTGCACAGCTGAAGGCGCGGAAGATGAAGAAGCCTATGTACATGAAGGCCGCTGAGGCCATCAAGGTCGCCGAGGCCGCCAACCAGCCGATTATGGTTTTCTACCTTGTGGACCGCGATCCGGTTTCCGACTTCATTCGCCAGAAGGTCCTCTCCAACAAGCTCTTCCGTGACGAGCTTGCGAAGCAGAACGTTGTGATGTTGACCATCAAGATCAAGCCGGAAATGCCGAAGAACGCCAGGGAGCGGCCTAAGAAGATCGATCCCAAGGGCATGAAGGACGCGGAGCGCAAGCTCATCGAGAACTACGGACTCGACGAGAAGGCCGCCAAGCAGGAGGCGGCGAGGGGCGGTGCCGAGCGGACGTACATGGACATCGTGAACTATCCGGCGGTCGTAGGTCTTTCCCCGGATGCCACGAAGCACCTCTTCCGCATGGGAAGGTACGACAAGGACGGCGGCATGGGCGTGTGGATATCCACTGTGGCAGACACGCTTCGCACGGCTGGATTCGAGCCTGTCATCACGCCTAAGATACAGAAGGTCCTTGACAATCCCGACGATCCCCGCAAGTGGAAATAGCGACGTGGCAGCGACGTTCAGCTATCCCGCCCCGCGGGTCGTGAAGGGGACCCAAGCCGCGTTCGACGCGGCATACGCGCGTTTCGCCGCCCAACCGGTGGATGACGTCCGTCTCGCGGACACCAGCGGCTGGAGCGATTTCCGCACCACGCTCGCTGGGCGCGCGACCGTCGAGGGCGTGGGGACTTTCCGTGGCAATGAGCGGCGTACGATAACGTTTGCGCCGTCCACACGCCCTGGCTGGTGGATACGTCGCACAGACCAGCCAGAGCAGCTGGACACGTTGGTGGACATTGCGAACCTCTGGACATCCGCACGCAACCTGGTGCTGCGCAGCGGTTCGCCGCACAACTACCTTCGCATGGTGGAGCACATCGTTGCGCTGAAGGCCGGCCTTGGGCTCGACAACGTGGTGCTCGAGACGAACAGCGGCGACCCGCCGCTCTTCGACGACTCGTCCACTCCGATGGTGGATGCCGTGCGGAAGGCGGGCATAGTAGACACTGCCGAGAAGGCTACTTACGTAACTGTAAAGGAGCCGATTGCGTTCGCGGGAACGAGAGGCGACTTCTTGATTTTCATTCCCGATGACGGCTCGCGCCGCCTGCGGTTGGATGTGGCAATCAACTGGCGGACTGTCATCGGTGACCAGCGCGTCGTATTCGACGTTACGCCTGAGACGTTTGCCTACGGCGCGTATGCGCGCACGAACGCGACTCACAGGCAATATCAGCTCGCATGGGCTTTTGGCTGGTTGTTCGCCGACACGCGCAACCTCGGTTACAACAAGAGGAACATCCTTATCCACGGGCGTCGCTGGTACTGCGAGCCACGTTTCCCGCTGGACCTTGCCGACGGCAAGAAGAAGTTCCTCGAACCGGTATGGCACCGCGCTACGCTCGACCTCCTCGCTGCGCTCGCGCTTACGGGACCGGACCGTTTCGTGGGTACGGTCGTCTCGTTCCGCAGCGGGCACACGCAGGACTGCGATGCCGTACGCGCTCTCTACCGCAAGGATCTGATAGCCAGATGAAGGACTTGCCGGCGCGTAAAGAGGCGGGCGTGACGTTCCGCCACGTCCGAAAGGTGTACGCCTCCGGGCAAACGCCGGCAGTGGAGGATTTCTCGCTTGAGGTCTCCGCAGGAGAGTTCCTCGTCCTGGTTGGGCCTAGCGGATGCGGCAAGTCGACGACGCTTCGGATGGTGGCAGGGCTGGAGCTGCCCACGGAGGGAAGCATCAGCATAGGAGATCGCGACGTCACTTGGCTGCCGCCCAAGGACCGCGACATCGCGATGGTCTTCCAGAACTACGCGCTCTATCCGCACATGACGGTGCGCGACAATATGGCATTCGCTCTGAAGTTGCGGCACGTGCCCAAGGACGAGATTGCCAGACGTGTGAACGCGGCGGCCGAGACCTTGGGCTTGACGCCGTACCTTGATCGTCTGCCGAAAGCACTCTCCGGCGGCCAGCGCCAGCGAGTGGCCGTAGGGCGCGCTATCGTGCGCGAGCCCGCCGTGTTCCTCTTCGACGAGCCGCTCTCGAACCTTGACGCGAAGATGCGCGTCGAGATGCGCGCGGAGATCGTGCGCCTCCACCATGCGCTCGGCGCCACGATGATATACGTGACGCACGATCAGACCGAGGCGATGACGATGGGAGACAGGATCGTGGTCATGAGCGCGGGCCGCATCCAGCAGGTCGCCGAGCCGATGGAAATCTACGACAGGCCCGCCAACACGTTCGTGGCTTCATTCATAGGCACGCCGCCGATGAACCTCTTCCCGCCTGGCGTCTACGATCTCGCGCGCACCGTCGGCATACGCCCAGAGCACGTTCGTGTGGCGCGGGCGGACGATGCGTCTGTGGCCGCTGCGCCAGGCGCTCAGCTAGCTACTGCAGACATCGTGGAGACGCTGGGTTCCGAGACGATCGTCCACGCGGTCCTGGACGGGCGCAACATGACTGTGCTCGCACGGGTGCCCGGAGCCGCTGGCGTCGCGCACGGCGACCGGCTCGTATTGGTGCCGGACATGTCGAAGGCTGTGACCTTCGACTCGTGACCGTCCGCCGCCTCTACTTGTATTCGATCTTCGCCTTCTCGCGAAGCTCCGCCACGAATGCATCCATGGCCCGGCCGCGTGCTTCATGGCGCAGAAGGTCGCGAATCTGGTCTGCGACGTCCACGAGCGTCTGCGGTCCGCCTGACTTCTCGTCAGTCTTGAGGATGATGTGGTAGCCGAACTGGGTCTCGATCACGTCGCTCACCTCGCCGCACTTCATCGCGAAGGCGGCCTTGTCGAACTCTGGCACCATCATGCCTGGACCGAACC
>Ga0310690_10003491_pt1 | contig 23458 bp, 25 predicted proteins | sample AusTroGonzalo_MG_2_FD_207661 | JGI IMG/M metagenome (GOLD analysis project Ga0310690, IMG submission 207661) | Bovine rumen microbial communities from tropical cattle in Woodstock, Queensland, Australia - Gonzalo_04 (v2) (version 2) | ecosystem: Host-associated > Mammals > Digestive system >... | reverse complement strand
TGCCCAGATGTATATCATCCATCCCAAGCAGATGGCGCACGGTCTGATGGAATTCATCAGCGGTCTCTTCGCCACCCACCCCAGCACGGAGGAGCGTATCAGGATCCTGGAACAGTTCTAAGCATCATAACAGCAAAACAAATTGTTTTGAAATGAACAAGGTTAGAATTACCGCCATGCGTCAGACGGTTTACCATGACTTGATGGAAAAGTATGAGAATCCCATTGAGCACACTTGTGATATCAGGGAGGGTCAGCAATGGATCTCCGAGAATGGCGAATGCCCTGGAGGGATGTGTCCTTCTGCATGGTACTCCATGCGTGAATTCGTGGAATCGCTATCCAGAGGTGAAGGTAACTTCTACGATGGTTGGATGAAGAACCCGATGAGTGCGATGATCAGTTGCAACGACGGCTTCCGTCCATTCAGTTTCTATGTTGAGGTGATTGAGTAGAGCCTCGGGGGGTGATGCTTGAGTTGGGGTCGGCCTATTGGCCCATCGGCTACGACCAATAAAATTTTAATTTCCTACAATTGTTACTACGAGATCCCTTGCACCGCCATAATTGCGATATTCGCAGAAGTAGATGCCTTGCCAAGTACCCATATTCAAACGTCCATTCGTAATAGGGATAGTCAGACTCACGCCACTCAGAGTAGATTTGGCGTGTGCTGGCATATCATCAGAACCCTCCAAAGTATGCTCATATTCAGGCATGTTCTCAGGAACGAGGCGATTGAAGATAGTCTCCATATCCACACGCACATCTGGATCCGCATTCTCATTGATGCTCAGTCCGCAACTGGTGTGCTTGCAGAAGATGTTGAGGATGCCCGTCTTAGGCAATTGAGGCAACTGGCGCATGATTTCACTTGTTACCAAGTGGAAACCACGTCGCTTTGGAGTCAGCGTAATTTCTATTTGCTGTACCATATCATGTATTTTTGCAGTCAGTTATAAGTGTATTTAGGTATTACGTTTCGGAATGCCTAAATCAGTATAGATAGTGGAGCTGGAGGGAGTCGAACCCTCGTCCAAACAGGGAAACCATACGCTTTCTACACGCTTATTCCAGCCTTTGGTTTTCGAGCGCCAGCAAGACCTGGACCACCAACTGACGCCTTAGCTCCTAAATCTCATCCCAGCATCGGAGCCTGCTGAGACTATTTCCGATTTAACCTGCGCCGCTTGATCTTCGGATTCGGAACAACATCCTCGGAGCGACGTCTCGTTCTCCTACCTTGTAAGAGAATAAAGCCAGTAATCTACTATGCTTCGATTAGGCAGCGAGAGCGTAATTGTTTTCGCCAATTAATTTTCTGCTGACTCAGATTATGGAGGGAACCAACGAGCCTCCGCGTGCTTACGTACCATCTCAACCCGCTGTCAAATCCAGTCAACCCCAGGTATTGATTCCGTAAAATCGGCGACAAAGATACGATTTTTCCCAATTACATGCAAATAATTCAGGGAAAAACTGTAACTTTGCACCCGATTATTTATAAAAAGGTAAAAAATGAAGACCAAGAACCTGTTGATCGTTGGCTGTCTGGCACTGATGCTGGCGTCGTGCGCCACACCACAGACCATCACCTACTTCCCTGATACAGAGAACGGCGAAGTTCTTACCGTCAACGATGCCAAGCCCATCACCCTGAAGCCTGGCGACAAACTCTCCATTATCGTCCACACGAAATCCATCGAGTTGAACAATACGTTGAACATGCCCGTCACCTCACAGGTGATCGGCTATCAGGAGACACAGTCGCTCTACCAGAGCCAGGGCACCTCGGGCTATACCATCGACGATGCGGGATATATCGACTTCCCCTTTATCGGCAAGGTGAAGGCCGAAGGGTTGTCGCGCACAGAGTTGGCGACCCATCTCAAACAGACGTTGTCTGAGCAGAAAGTGGCAACGGATGCCGTCGTCACCGTGGAATACATGAATTTAGGCTACTCCGTCCTCGGAGAAGTGAAGGCACCAGGCTACTATAAGTTTACCACCGACAAATGCGACATCCTACAGGCCCTGAGCCGTGCTGGCGATATGCTCATCACAGGTAAGCGCCAGAACGTGAAGGTGATACGTACAATTGGTGATAAGCAGGAAACCTACCTTGTGGATCTTCAGGATCAAAAGGCCATGGTGTCATCACCCGCCTACTACCTGCAGCAGAACGATGTGGTATATGTGGAGCCCAACTCCTTCAGAAAGCGTCAGGCTACATCTAATGCAAACCAGTTGACGAGTGCCTCATTCTGGCTCTCGGCCATTTCAGTGCTAACCACTGTCTCCGTCCTGATATTCAAGTAAGGGTAAAAAGTAAAAGGTAAGAAAGCTATGGCTCAAAATAACACGTTGTCTCTGGGCGAGTTTGTAAGACAATGCCTCGCCAAATGGAAATGGTTTGCCATCTCAGTGGCTTGCACACTGCTGTTGGCCATCGTCTATCTCATCATCACCCCGCCGAAATACACCAAGGCAGCCCAAGTGCTCATCAAGGACGACAGTGCCATGGGTGGTCTGATGGGACAGTTGGGAGGTCTCGCAGAACTGGGTGGTCTCGTTGGTATGAACATGGGGGCATCCAATGTCTATAACGAACTTTATGCCATGCAGTCACCCTGGCTGCTGCTCAACGTGGTTCACCAGTTGGATCTCGACATGAGTTACGTCATCAAGGGCATCCGCAATCAGGATCTCTATGACGAGGAACTACCCATCACCGTGAAGTTCAAGACCCTCACAGAAGAGGATGATATCAAGATGAAGGTCGATCTCAAGAAGAACGGAGAACTGACGGTCTATAAGATCAAGAAAAACGATGACAAGTATGACGACGAGATCACGGGTCGTGTGAACACGACGCTGAAGAGTTCTATCGGTGACATCGAGATCAAGGCCACGCCTTATCTCAGTAAGATGGAGGACGACGAGGTGACCATCACCGTGAAGCGTACGGAGCCTATGGCCATCGTAGATCTACTCTCCAGAAAGCGCCTCAACATTGCCGTAAGCAACCGTGAGGCCTCGATCATCGATATCGAGTGTAAGGATGTCAACAAACTGCGCGCCACAAATATCATCAACGCCATCATCGCCGAGTACCGCAAGGAAGTCAAGGAAGACAAGGAAGCCGAGGCTGCCGTCTCAGAACGCTATGTCGTAGAGCGCATGGCCGCCCTCGACGAGGAACTCAAGACCCTTGGACAGCGCGTGGCTGAGCACAAGAGCAAGACCATGATGCCTGACCTGGAGGTGATGGCCACTGCCTATGCAGAGAGTGCCAAGGACATCGCCGAGGCCCAGATGGAACTACAGGCCCAGCTCTATGTAGCAGAGGCCATCCGCGACTATCTGCGCGACGAGTCAAAGAAGGACGAACTGCTGCCTATCCTGTTCGCCACGGAGAATATGGGCTTTGCCGAGCAGATCAGCGAATACAACACCATCGTGCTGCAGCGTAACAAGATCATAGCCAGTTCCAGCAAGGAGAGTCCGCTGGTGAAGGATATTGACAAGCAACTGGCCGCCATGCACGATGCCGTGCTCATCACTGCTGAGGAAGCCATCAAACAACTGAAGATACAGTTGAAACACGTTACGGCAAAGGAGAACGAGGGTAAGCAGTTGTTGGCCACCGCACCCAAGAAATACATCGACGGTCTGACAGACGAGGAAGACCTGAAGGTACTGGCCACCCTGCGCGTCTTCCTGCTCCAGAAGCGGGAGGAAGCCCAGATGACGAAGTCACTGAAAACTGACGTCCGCCTGCTCACGCCGCCATTGGGTCTGAAGGAGCAGAGTTCGCCTTATATCCCCCTCGTCCTGATCTGTGCCTTCCTCTTAGGACTCTTTATCCCAGCGAGTTATATTGTCGTCCGCGAACATATCAGGAATAGTTAAGTGGATCTCGTAACCCAACTATCCATCGTCCTGATACTTCTCATGGAGGTGTCGTGCCTGACGTATCTCGAGTATAGGGCCTGGCGTACGATTTACACTCCGTTGTGCGCCCTCATGCTCCCCTACGTGGCCGTACTCCTCATCACGATCTCCATTCCTGCCGATTTCGGTTTTGTGAGGTTCAACTACGAGAGCATCTACGTGTGGATTCTCGGGCTACCCCTCTTTGCCATCCCCAGTTTCGGCTTCGCCACCCTGATGCGGCATTACCAGTTGCCTGTCATCTCCACCATCCAGGATGAGGAGAAAGGCTTCTCCAAGGTCCTCCTTGTGATAGGAAGCATCCTGGTGGGAATCCTCCTGATCAAACTCTATGCCACCCTCTCCCACGGTTTCTATCTTTTCGGCACAGAGGATTTCGCCGAGGAATTCAGTGGGCACGGCATCTGGGCCCATCTCCGAGGCATGATCATCCCCATCCTCATCCTCGCCCTCTATTACGTCAAAAAGAGCGATTTCCTACTCTGGGGTCTCATCGGCCTCATGCTGGTCATCCAGTTCAGCTACATGGTGAAGGGTGCCATCATCATCACCGTGGTCTCTGCCCTCATGATGAAACTCTATACGGGCAAGATCCACCTCAACTTGACACTCGTGCTGAGTGTCATCGCAGGAGCAGTCCTGGTGTTCTATCTCATCTACATGGTCATCCCCCTGTTGGGCAACGACGGCGAGGCCAACATGAACCTCGTGGAGTTTATCGCACGCCATTTCGTACATTACTTCACCAGCGGCACCCTCGGCTGGAGCTACGATCTGGATCAGGGCATCCCCGACCGCAACGACTTCTCCTATATCGTCGCACCTTTCGTGAACATCTGGAATGCCATCAACGGCTACGAAATGATCTCACCAGTGAACCCCTTCTACTGGAACACTGGCATCACCTATACCAACGTGCGCACCTTCTTCGGTACGCTCTGTATTTACACCAATCCCCTCTCGTTTGCCACCTATACCCTCGTGGCTAGCACATTCATCTATTTCTGGAAAATGCTGGCTACGATGACGCGCAATATCTACATCTACACCATCCTGTTCTATTACTGCGGTCTGATGGCCATGGGCTGGTTCGAGTTCTACATGTTTCACCTCTCGGCCATCGAGGTACCCCTCATCGCACTGTTCTACGCCTGGATAGCAGGCAAGGGAAAGGAGGTAAGCTATGGCTAACATCAAGCGCAACCTGATGTACAGTACGGTGCTCACCATGAGCACCTACCTCGTACCACTGATCGTATTCCCCTATATCAGCCGTGTGCTGGGTGTCGATGGTATCGGTATCGTTGATACCGTCGATAACATGATTGACTACTGTATTCTCTTCTCGATGATGGGACTGTCATCGGTAGGTGTGCGCGAGATTGCGAAGAACAAGGACAATCCCCAGGCACTGAGCCAGACGTTCACCGATCTTTTTGCGCTCAACCTCTGCTCCACACTGCTTATCGCAACCGTGTTCTGCGGTGTGGTACTGATGTCGCCCCGTCTGCAGGACTATGGCCTGCTCATCCCCATCGGTATCCTGAAGTTGACGGCCAATCTCTTCTGGATCGAGTGGCTCTATACGGGTCTGGAGGACTTCCGCTATATCACCCTGCGCTCCATCATCCTGCGCACGGCCTTCATCATCGCCGTCTTCCTCTTTGTACAGACGCGGGCCGATGTCGTCACCTACTATGCTCTCTTCGTGGGCATCACAGTGGGCAATGCCGTGTGCAACTGGTGCCATAAGCGCACCTATCTGCACTGGGACATCCGCCGCGCCAATATCCGGCGCTTCCTCGTGCCCTTCTTCATGCTGGGTATCTTCGCCATGCTCTCGGCAGTCTATGCGAAACTGTCGCTCCCTGTGCTCAACTTCATCACCAACAACCAGGAGGCAGGTAATTTCGCCACGGCCACCCGCGTCTATCGCGTGGTCATCGCCCTGGTGAGTACGCTGACAGGTGTGATGATCCCCCGTATGAGTGTGCTGATGGAGGAAGATCGCTTCGACATGGTGCGCCATTACACCGATGTGGCTTTCAAACTACTCTTCCTCTTTGCCTTTCCGCTGATCTGTTTCATCGAGCTATTTGCGCCCGACATCATCCGCCTGTTTGCAGGTCCAGGCTTTGAGGGGGCCATCCTACCCATGCGCATCACGATGTTCCAACTGTTGATCATCGGCTCCGAGAAGATCATCGTGCTCCAGTTGCTGATACCGCTACGCAAGGATCGTACCATCGTCAAGGCAGGACTGGCCGGTGTGGTGGTCTGGGGGCTGCTCACTGTTCTCCTGGTGCCCTGCCTGCAGAGTGTGGGTACGAGTCTCGTATGGGTGGCTGCCGAATTAGTAGTGCTTATCATCGCAGCCATGGAGTCCAGCCGTTCGCTTTCCATTCGCTTCCCCTTCGCCTTGCTGCTGAAGTCCATTCTCTATGCCCTGCCCTATCTGTTGATGGGCAGCCTTGTCTTGTTAGTCACCGACTCGCCCGTGCTCAGAATCATCATAAGCATCCTACTGTTCATGACCTATGCCGTCATTCTCGAGGACAAGGTCTATCAGACGGGCATCATTAAGACGCTCAAAGGACTTTTCTCCCGATAAACAGATAAGGATATGGATTACGCCATCGGCATCGTCACCTACCAACCCGATATCGTCCGTCTGCAGGAGAACCTAAAGGCAGCAACCCAGGGAGTTCCCCTAATCGTCGTCGATAATGGTTCTAACAATATTGCTGATATTCGTACTTTAGCCGACGGCATGATCCTGATAGAAAACTCCTCTAACCTCGGCATCGCTGCAGCACTGAACCAACTCTGCCGCCAGGCGCAAGCCCTCAGTTGCGAATGGCTCGTCACACTTGATCAGGACTCCGTGATCCAGCCAGGTATGCTCGAGGCGTTCAGCCACTATACAGACCAACCCGCCCTCGGCATCATCTGTCCGCGCATTGAAGACCGATACTTAGGGCGCCAGCATACGCATCTCACTTCGGGCACGGAATATGTCGCCCATGCCATCACGGCAGGTAATATGGTACGCCTCAAGGCATGGGAGACTGTGGGAGGCTTTACCGAGGAACTCTTCATCGACGGTGTCGATTTCGACTTCTGCCTGAAGCTCCGCGAAGGCGGCTGGCAGATCCTTCGCGACAACAGCGTCTGTCTCTATCAGGAGATGGGCCACGGGCGCAGGATCACCCTGCCCTTCCACCATCAGATGTCCGTCCTGAACCACTCCCCCCAGCGTCTCTACTATATCGCGCGCAACTATCTCTGGATAGGCCGTCAGCACCACCAGCGCCTCCATTGGACAATAGAGGTTGCCAAACGTATGTTTATCGTCCTCTGCTTCGAGCAGAACAAATGGCAGAAACTCCGCGCCATGTATAGTGGCATCCGCCATTACCATCAAGGAAAGATGGGACCCGTCGTCCTGTGAGGCCATGATATCAAGGATTTCACTCAGTTTTTTCAATAATCTGAGTGAATTTTTGTAATATCACGCCAAAAGATGCGTCTAACAAAGTAGAGACAAGTAAACAGAACAAATAACAATTTAAACATTACAATTATGGATTGGATTACAGCTCCCCTGGTGTGTGCCATTATCTTCGGCTGCATCTACAAAGTAGTAGAGTTGTTCGTTCGCAAGCGCGAGCGACTGATACTCATCAACAAGATCACAGAAATCTCCAACACCGACTTCAAGGGCATCAACCTCTACAGTAGCGGCAATAAGTTTACTGGGCTACGTATCGGATGGCTGATGCTGGGCGTAGGTTGCGGATTCCTCTTCGGATTCCTCATCAATATGATGGCCACCTACGGACAGTATGCAACAGAATATAGCAACGCATGGTCGTATCACCATTATGTAGGTGGCATCGTTTATGTAGCCTGTATCTGCATCTGTGGCGGCATCGGACTGCTACTGGCTTACCGGGCCGAGAGAAAGGAAGAGCAACCCAGAGAGAAGAAAGCCGACGAATTCCAGATCTGATTGATGCAGACGGACGAACAAGAACTGATAGCCCGGATCCTCGACGGCCACGCCGAGGACTTCGGCTATTTCTTAGAGCGTTACAGCCAGGAAGCCTTTGCCATCGTGGTGCGACTGGTGCCGCAACAGGAAGACGCAGAGGAACTGGTTCAGGACGCTTTCGTCCGTGCTTTCAATCGACTGGAGACGTTTGCTGGGCGTTCCTCTTTCTCGACATGGATCTGTCGGATAGCCTATACCACTGCCATATCGTGGTTAAGGAAGCGGCGCATGAAATACCTCAGCATAGACGAGCAACCCAAACTGACAGACACAGAAGTTGACGAGGCACTTGACGATGAATCGCGTATCGAAGAACTGCGTCGCGCCATCACGCTATTGAAACCGGATGAACAGACACTCATCACACTCTTCTATTACGACAACCGTCCACTCAACGACATTGCCTATATTCTCGATGCAGAGCCAAACACATTAGCAACACGCCTGCATCGTATTCGCAGAAAACTATATCTACTCATGAAACATGGAACAAACAACTAAGGATCGTGCCCTGATGAAAGCCCTTGCTCCCAAGGAGCCAAGGCAACTGCCGTCGAATTTCCCCTATCTCACCATCCATCGTATCAAAGAGGAACAGCGACAAGAAGAGCGTCGTCAGCACAAGATAGCCATCATGACAACGATCGTGGTGTCGTTGGTTGGTATTTCTGCACTTCTGTATCTAATAGGCGATGTCCTTTGGCATTCATTAGTTAACATCTGCAACCAACCAGATGCGTTCGTCCTTGTTTGGCCGACTCTTTTCTGCTTGATATTCTTTGCCTTGGTGAACCATTGGCTATCCCGCCAATACCGAAAGGTGTGATGAGGGCACACCGGGGCTGACCCCATTGTGCCCCAATAAGGGTAATTATTGTTAAAACAATACCTTTTTCAGGACTATTTTTGTACCTTTGCAGCATGAAACGGATTGCGGTATTCTGTGTAACGTTCAAATCGGACGTGGAACTGGAGCGTTACAAGGCCTCGCTGCAGAAGGCGGCGGAAAAGGCTGGCGACGCAGTGGAACTTGACATCTTCGTGTCACAAAACACGGAGGAGGACAACCCTGGCTACTTCGGTGGCATCCGTCGGGCGATGCTCAAGACCAACGTTACAGCCTACGACTACGTCATCATCAGCAACGTGGATCTGACGGTGGAGGAGGATTTCTTCGTGAAACTCGCCACCTACGACTGTGCTGAAGACACGGGCTGGATAGCCCCGCAGATATGGTCTGCACAGGAAGGTAGAGACCGTAATCCGAAGATCATGAACCGTTACCCCTTGAAGACGCTAAAGATCTTGAAAACGATCTTCCGTTTCCCGCCCGTCTGGGCTCTGAAGCGTGCCATCTCCTCGCATCGGAAGAAAGGGGAAATGCACCCTGCAGGCGAGATCTACGGCGGACATGGCTCGTTTATCATCCTAACAAAGCGCTATTTCGACAGTTGCGGCGTGATCAACTATCCCGTGTTCCTGTTCTGCGAGGAGATATGGCTGGCAGAACAGTGCCGAAAGGCAGGGCTGAAGGTACTCTACGAGCCCAAATTCGTGGTGAGTGATGCGGAGCATGCCTCCACGGGACGCATGAAACTGAGTTATTACTGCCACCTGAACGAGATGGCCCTCGACTATATCATCCGGACATTCTATTGAATCCGCATCACACAGAGGCTGCGGCACCCCGTATGGGTGGAGTCGAACGACACCAACGTGCCGTCGGCACTGACGCGTGGGTGCAGGTCGCACTTCCAGTTATGATCGACATCGGGATTCACAAACTGCTTCATGCTCTTCACATCGGCCAACAGTGACACCTCATCGCTCTTGACACTGACCTTCCACAACTTACAGTGACGGTATTTGTCGGGATATGTATCCACGACGAAGGTGTCGTCGTCGATGAAGTGGTGATGACCGTCGGAGTTGAGCTGGGGATAGCCACAGCGCTTCCACTGGCGCATCGTGGGGTCGGAGAAAAAGACGTGGGAGTCGATATCCTCCATACGGCAATAGGCAACGATGGCGTTCTGATGGTTCCAGACGTAATGCGATACCATGCCCGTGGTGGGCGAGACATGCATCTGGTGCGTCTCAAGGTCGAGCACGATGAGACGGGTGCGCTTGAAGGTACCCTTGTACCAACGATGGAGGAAAGCCACGTAGCGGCCGTCGGCAGAGAACTCGGTATGAGTGACGAAATGATAGGTATCGGTCATGTCGGCCTCAGGCTGCAGTTCAGAGAGTTGTTTCAGACTCACCAGCATCTGGCGCTCGTTCTTCGTCAGATCCACCAGATAGAGTCCCGTGCCCTCTGGAGCATACGTCTCAAGATCAGCCTCATCATCACCAATGACATAGCCATAACCTGGCATCAGGCGCTCCAGACGGCCATAACTAAAGGTGGTGGCCCAATGGCCATCGGCACTCACACTATCGATGGGCCAGCCGATAATCTGACGCTCACCTGTGGCGATGTCGCAGATAGTGGCGTTCAACCAGCCGTTCTCGCACGTATTATATATAAGGTGGAAATCATCGACCCACTGCAGGCGGCAGCCCTTGTGATAGTTCCATGCACGCGTCTTGCCCACATGGTGCCACTCCCCGTAGCGCTCACCAGTATAATAGCCTACCTCAAGGGCATCGTCCTTTGTAGGCATGCGCAGGGGGATAGAGAGACGGCAAGCCAGCAGACGGTCGTTGTCGCGACTGAAGGGCTTGACGTCATGGAAACCAAAGAAACTGTCAGCCAGCACGACAGGTTCCTGTTGGAAACGCGACGTATAATTGGGCAGCAGGTCGTAAAAGCCCTGATAGACATTACGGACGAGATCTTTCAGGATATAATTATTCTTGACACGCTGATAGACAAATGCCTCTAATTTATTCATTTTCCTCGAATTTTTCTGCAAAAGTACAAAAAAAAAACAAAAGGTGCGTATATCTGAAATAAATATTGTACCTTTGCACCCTGAAATTTTCAGGGGTATATTCGAAAAGATATGAGTCAGGATTTAGTTTCAGTCATCATGCCAACTTTCAATGCAGGCCGGTTCTTATCCAGCAGCATTGACAGCATATTGGCTCAGACCTATACGAACCTGGAACTAATCATATCCGATGACGGCTCGACTGACCCCCAGACCATCAGCACCCTGAAGCATTACGCTGCCAAAGACCCACGGGTCAAGGTAAAGTTCCTCGAGAAGAACCACGGTCCCGGCTTTGCCAGGAACGAGGCCATCGAACGGGCTCAGGGGCGTTACATCGCTTTCTGCGACAGCGACGACCGCTGGTTCCCTGACAAGTTGGAGAAGCAGTTGGCCCTGATGCTGGCCAGAGACTGTGCACTGGTGTGCTCGTCGTATATCATCTGCGACGGTGACGATAAGGAGACAGGCATCAACATGGCTCCCCCAAGGATCTCTTTCCAGATGCTAAAGCGTGACAACAAGATCGGCTGTTCTACGGCAATGTATGACATCCAGAAGTTGGGAGAGAAATTCTTCATGCCTGACCTACGCAAGCGTCAGGACTGGGGACTCTTCCTTATGATCATCAAAAAATGCAGGATGGCCTACGGCATCGAGTATCCCCTCGCCTATTACAGGAATCGCAAGAAGTCGGTCTCGAGCAATAAATTTTCGCTGGTAAAATACAATATCCGCGTGTATGAGAAAGTGCTGGGATTCTCGAAAATAAAGGCATATCTGTACTTCCTGTTCCTGTTCCTGCCCACCTACTATATTAAGGTACAGAAACGGAAGATGGACAGTCGGCATTATCTTGAAAATAAAATAATACCAAAGACACAATAAACTATCTTTTTCTGCGTTTTAAAAGAAAAAACGGCTTATCGATACATGACTACCCCCCAAGAACAGGTCCAATCATCGGGTATGGGCCGGATACAGAATAGCGTCAAAAGGGTCATCGACTTTTTTGGGGCTGTTTCTTCCATTATTATCTTCTCCCCACTCATCGTCGTCTGCTATATACTGATCAAGTTGGAGGACGGTGGACCCGCCATCTTCAGTCAGGAGCGCATCGGCCGCGACGGCAAGCCTTTCCGTATCTATAAGTTCCGCACCATGGAGGTGAACGCTGAGAAAGAAGGACCAATGCTATACCAGCACGAGAACGACCAGCGCATCACCCGTATCGGCAAATTCCTCAGAAGCCATCACCTCGACGAACTGCCACAGTTGTGGAATGTGGTGAAGGGAGACATGGCTTTTATCGGACCAAGACCAGAGCGCAAATATTTCATCGACCAGATCATGGAGCACGACCCCCGTTATGAGCTGCTCTATGCGATACGGCCAGGTGTCACTAGTTATGCCACCCTCCATAACGGCTATACCGACACCATGGAGAAGATGCTGAGACGTCTGGAGATGGATCTGTACTATCTGGAGCACCAGTCGCTGTGGATGGATATCAAGATCCTGTGGTACACCTTTGCCAACATCGTCTCTGGAAAGATTTTCTAAAGATCTATGAGATACCAGAGTATCCTACTTCTCACCGCCAGCATCCTCTGCACAGTCTTTGCAAAGGCACAGGACACGCTGACGACTCACGTCACCTACAACCTGACGACAGAGGCCGCCGTGGGTACGGGCGATTATACAGCCGCGCTGCTGACGGAGAACCGCCACCATGTGCTGGGCACCCGTTCCAACACCGCTTATCTGCGTGGGGCCGTCAATGTGGAGCACGCCTTCTCAAAAGACCTCTCGCTCTCAGGTGCCGTCGATGTCATCGGATCTGTTCATGCCGACCATAAGGTCTATCTACAGCAGGCCTACCTCAATCTGTCATGGAAGGCATTCTTCCTGGAGGCTGGCAGCAGGGAACAGCGACAGGTGGTGCGCGACGACCTACTCTCTACAGGCTCGTTTGTGAAGGGTACCAACGCCAAACCCATCCCGCAGGTGCACTTCGGTACCAACGACTTCTGGACTGTGCCTTATACCAAGGGATGGTTGCAGGTGAACTTCGACTTCGGCTATGGCAAGTTCATGGACAGCGGCTACCGTGAGGACCTGTTCCGTGAATACGATGTCAACAAGACCTACGCCAAGGATATCTGGTACCACCAGAAACACCTGTATCTGCGTAGCAATCCTGAGAAACCCCTATTCATTACCGTCGGCATCGAACATGCCGTACAGTTTGGCGGCACGAAATATTTTAAGGACCCGGAGAAGTCACCTTCGGAGAAACCGCTTGACCTGAAGTCATTCTGGAAGGTGATCCTGCCTGGCGGCGACAGCCAGTATTTCGAGAACAATGCCATGGAAGACTGGGTCTGGGGTAATCACGTAGGTGTGATGACCGCTCAGATCGGCTGGAATATCAACAAAGACCATCAGGTACAGGCCTATCTGGACAACCCCTTCGAAGACGGCTCCGGCATCCGCAAAGGAAACGGTTGGGACGGATTATGGGGAATGCAGTACACCAACAAGGCCGAGGGCAGACAATACGTGCGCGGTGCTGTACTGGAGTATTTCCAGAGCACCAACCAGTCTGGTCCCCTGCACTGGGACAGTGGCGACTATCCTGAGCCCATCCGCCATCAGATCACGGATCTCGTGACGGGTAAGGACGAGTATTACAACCACTCCTTCTACGGCAGTTATACACACTACGGTATGACCCCAGGCAACCCGCTCATCCCCTCACCTATTTATAATAAGGATGGCTATTCCGCCTTCCGAGACAATCGGGTGAAGGCCTGGCATCTAGGTGTCAATGGTGAGATCACGGATCATCTGTCCTATCTGGTGAAGGGTTCCTACCGCGAGGGATGGGGCACGTATGACGAGCCTCTAACCACCCGGCACCACTCTTTCGATGCCCTACTGCAAGCCATCTTCCACACAGGACCTTGGCAATTCAGTGCAGCCTACGCCTTCGACAAGGGGAATATCTTCGGTGACTGTTCAACCTTCGACTTCAAAATCAGTTATCATGGCAAGATTCTCTAAATTATTTATATTATGCGCTATCATGCTGCTCGTTGCCTGCCAAGAGGGACGCGAGGCTGGCGATTTGCTGGGACAGTGGCGCCTGAAGGGGTCGGACACGAACTACCTGAGTTTCTCGGGCTCTGTCGCACTGTTTCGCGACATCTCGTTCTCTGACCTTGCCAAAGGACAGATCTACGGCAACTTCCAGCACAAGGGCGACAGTCTGTTCGTCCAGTGCTACTCCGTCAGGGAAACGGCATCTGACACCACTGTCGTAGAAAACAACTTCGGCTTCAAGCCCTTCAACAATATCCGCGTGAAGGTGGCGGCACTCGACAAAGACCAACTGGTGCTGACCAAAGACGGTCAGACCTGGACCTTCGAGAAATACTAAAGACCAGGATTCACCGCATCTAAATACATCTATAGGGATTTCCCCCATTCAGTTTAGGGGAAATCCTTTTTATTTGCTTTCTTTTTACCCTATCTTTGCATCGTGAATAGATAACAAAGTATGTCAAACCTTTTAAAGATTACGGATATGAAGAAGATGTTTTTCGCATTGATGATGTTAGCAACTACCATCTCAGCCAAAGCAATGAGCTACGAGCAGGCCCGCAACGAGGCCCTGTTCCTCACCGACAAGATGGCATACGAGCTGAATCTGACCGAAGAGCAGTATGAGGCTGCGTATGAGATCAACCTCGACTACCTCATGGGTGTCACAGGACGTGCAGATGTGTTCGGCACCTACTGGGAGCGTCGCAACCTCGACATGAGCTATATCCTTTACGACTGGCAGTGGAACGCCTTTGTGGCAGCAACCTATTTCTACCGTCCCCTGTACTGGGAGGCTGGTTACTGGCACTTCGGCATCTATCTCCGCTACCCGCACCGTGACTATTTCTACTTCGGATATCCCCACTTCTATGTGACCTATCGCGGAGGGCATGCTTGGCATCGCCATGGCGGTCACGGCTACTATCACGGCCACAGCAATCACTACCGTGGACATCATAACCATCATGTAGGTATGCATGACCGCTGGGATCGTGGAGACTACCGTGGTCCTCGTAACAGCTCCACCCGTGTGACGGGCAGCCGTCATAACGACAGGAATCACCGTGACAACCACATGGACAACCGCAGAAATGATCAAAGGAATCATCGCGATGGAGGCAGTGGCAATTTCAGTGGCCGCAGAGACGGTCAGCAGAACCGCATCGGCAATCAGAGCCATACGAACCATCAGCCCCGTATGACGGAAAGGAACTATTCTTCCAGTTCCCGTGGGGGATTCTCTGGCAGATCCCACAGCACTGAATCACGCAGCAGCGGTTCGCATAGTGGCGGATCACGCAGTAGCGGTTCATTCAGCAGTGGCCCACGCAGCGGTGGATCTCACAGCAGCAGTACACGCGGAGGTTATTCTGGTGGATCACATAGTGGAGGGTTCTCCAGCGGTTCACATGGTGGTGGTTCTCGCGGTGGATTCTCAGGTGGATCACACAGTGGTGGTTCTCACGGAGGTGGCTCGCATGGCCATGGCGGTCATCGCTAAGTCAGAGTTCTAACACCCTCACTTCAGCATTCATCATACGACGTACTTCGCTCATTGATTTTCCATAATATACTGCCTGGATGGCCTTGTTAATGATTCCATGGCCTACAGCCAGCACCTGCTTTTCTGGGAATGTCTCCTTGACATAGGCGATGAATTCTCCTGCCCGAGAAAGCAGGTTTTCCAATGTCTCCACATTATCCGGCCACACCTCACCCTTCAGGTCAGGAATAAAGCGCCCAGTAAAGTCTCCCCAGTCGCGTTCCCTGAGTAAAGGTGTTGTCACCACCTCCAGATGATGGGGATCGGCAATGATCCTCGCCGTATCAATGGAACGCTTCAAATCACTGGCAATCACGGCATCAAGTGGACGGTCACGCCACTCCTCACTGACCTCCTGAGCCTGACGAACACCGTTCTCATTGAGTTCGCCCTGCGTCTGACCCTGCATGATCTGGTTGACATTATCCACCGTCTCACCGTGTCTTACTAAGTATAAAGTTGTCATTATCCTTTAAATTTTGTGCAAAAATACATAAATATTTGTGATTTCCATCATATTTTATTATTTTTGCAACGTAAAACAAGACCATAAAACATAATGAAGATATTACAAAGTTCCGTTTTCCGCGCTATTTGCGCTATCGCCATCGGTATTCTTCTGATTAAGTTCCCAGACAATACCGTCACGTGGATCACCGTTGCCATCGGCATTTTGTTCCTGCTTTCAGGCATCATCTCCATGGTGGTTTATATGCATGCGAGGAAGAACGTGTCCGAATATAAGATCACGGATGCCCAAGGCCGTGTAGTGGCTGGTGAGAAGCCTACCTTCCCCATCGTGGGCGTAGGCAGCATTATCTTGGGATTCCTCTTGGCACTGACGCCCAACATCTTCATCACGGCTCTGATGTATATCATCGGTGCCATCCTGATCCTGGGAGCCATCAACCAATACATGAACCTCATCAATGCCCGCAGGTATGGCAAGATAGGCTTCGGCTACTGGATATTCCCCTCTGTCATTCTCCTCATCGGCCTCTATGTCATCATCAAGCCCCTGGCCCCTGCCAGTATGGCCATGCTGGTGCTGGGCTGGTGCTCGTTGCTTTATGGCGTCACGGAGATGATCAACTCCCTGAAATTCTACTCCGACAAGCGCAAGGCACGTCAGGCTCAGGAGATACCTGTGGCAGAAGAGGTTATTGAGGCAACAAATGTTGATGAGGTCGCCGAAGAGACGGTTCCTGCCAAGGAACTGCCAGTGGCAGAGGAAGATACCTCTACACCCCAGTAACGATTCCCTCTATATAAGTCTTAAGGATATGGATGCCTGTCTTATTGTCTCCGCCTGAGGGGATGATAATATCGGCAAATTTCTTCGTAGGCTCAATAAACTGCTCATGCATCGGCTTGACAGCCGTCTCGTAATGCTCCAGCACCATATCCACGGTACGGCCGCGCTCCACCACATCACGACGGATATTGCGCATCAGTCTGACGTCGGAGTCGGTATCCACGAAGATCTTCAGGTCCATCATGTCGCGCAGTTTCTTATAGTGCAGAGCCATGATACCCTCGATGATGATGACGGGCTTGGGCTCCACATGGATGGTCTCCTTCAGACGGTTGCTCTCTATATAGGAGTAGGTGGGTTGCTCGATGGCCTCGCCATTCTTCAACTTCTTGATCTGTTCTGTCAGCAGTTTCCAGTCAAAAGCATCAGGATGGTCGAAGTTGATCTGCCTGCGCTCTTCTGGTGTCAGACCTGTCGTATCGTTATAATACGAGTCAAGGGGCACTACCGCTGCACAGTGAGGGGGCAGTGCCTTGGCAATTTGTTTCACCACGGTGGTCTTTCCTGAGCCGGATCCTCCGGCAATTCCAATAATCGTCATAGTTTCAGGTATTTGAATACAATATCGTAATAGTCTGCTTTCTTCTCAGCCTTCATCGGATAGGCCCGCGAACTGCTGGGCATCCGGTAGAGCCGCAGTGCCCTGCCGTCAAGATGGAAAGACACGTATTCCCCCACCTTCGGAGGCTTGATACCGTAATGGCCGCAAAACACCTCCGTGGCCAGTTGCCCTGCCGTGATGACAGCCTGACAGTCAGGGATCTGTCTCAGCATCGTATCGAGATCCGTCGCCTCCACGATCTCCAAGTCCTTGTCGGAGGCATTGTCCTGCGTGCGACGAATACGGGTGGCCGTATCATAGAGGGCAATCCCCTTCTCCTCCAAGAACGGGATGATGCGCTCCAAGTTGAAGCGTTTTTCCTGCTCCACGACGAAATGGTTTTTGTCGCCGAAGAAGCAGATGCCAAAGATCCTCCACATGTCGTTGATCCAGTTCGGGTAATAGAACGCCATGCACCAGCGCTTGGGGGCTGGTGGGAAGGTGCCCAACATCAGCAACTTCGCCTTTTCAGGCAGAAACGGTTTGAAAGGATGGCTCTCTACGATCTCACTCATCGCTGCACTTCAATTCGTTTTCTGTTTGCAAATATAGGAAAATAATCTGATCAGACAAAGAAAAAGGCACAAAAAGTTTGCGGATTCAAAAAATATTCGTACCTTTGCAGCCCAAAAGTGTGAAATCGTATTTTTAACATTAATATTAAAACTCAAAATGAAAAAAGGTATTCATCCAGAAAACTATCGCCCCGTCGTATTCAAGGATATGTCCAACGGCGATATGTTCCTTACGAAATCTACCGCAAAGACAAATGACACCGTAGAGTTCGAAGGCGAAACTTACCCAGTGGTAAAAGTCGAAATCTCCAGCTCTTCTCACCCGTTCTATACTGGTAAGAGCAAGCTCGTTGACACCGCAGGTCGTGTCGATAAGTTCATGAGCCGCTACGGTAAGGCTGCGAAGAAGTAAGATATAGACATTCGATAGACATAAAATGCGTTCATGGTAGTTGCATATGCCACGAGCGCATTTTTGTTTTTTAAAGGAGAAAAGCATTTTTTCTCCTTTTCTTTTGGCTAAAACAGGGAAAAGTCGTATATTTGTACCCAAGAACTTAACAAGTGACTTATTTTACAGATGAAAACAGTTTATGACTTCACTGTCAAAGACAGAAAAGGCAAGGACGTATCCCTGAAGGAATACGCCAATGAGGTGTTGCTGATCGTCAATACGGCAACCAAGTGTGGATTCACCCCGCAGTACGATGAGTTGGAGGCACTCTACCAAAAGTACCACGCTCAGGGCTTTGAGATTCTCGACTTCCCCTGTAACCAGTTTGGCCAACAGGCTCCGGGCACTGACGAGAGCATCCACGAATTCTGCAAACTGAACTTCGGTACGGAGTTCCCCCGCTTCAAGAAGATCAAGGTCAACGGTGAAGATGCCGACCCACTCTATAAGTTTCTGCAGGAACAGAAAGGTTTTGCCGGCTGGGATATGAGCCACAAAATTGCCCCCATCCTCGACGACATGCTCTCGAAGGCTGATCCCGACTACAAGCAGAAGCCCGATATCAAGTGGAACTTCACCAAATTCCTGATTAATAAGAAGGGACAGGTCGTAGCCCGTTTCGAGCCGACGGAAAATATCGACAATATCGCCAAGCAAATCGAAGAACTCCTGAAATAGATGGAAAAGACCAAATGTCTGATTATTGGCAGCGGTCCTGCTGGTTATACCGCTGCCATTTATGCCAGCCGCGCCAATCTCAGTCCTATTGAGTACAGTGGGATGCAGCCTGGCGGTCAACTTACACAGACCACAGAGGTAGAGAACTTCCCTGGCTATCCCCAGGGTGTGGATGGTAACCAGATGATGATGGACCTGCTCGAACAGGCCCAGCGCTTTGGCACGGATATCCGCATGGGCTCCATCGTGAAAGTGGATTTCTCGAAGGCACCATACATCTGCACAGACGAGGAGGGCAACGACATTGCCGCCGATACCGTCATCATCGCCACAGGCGCCTCCGCTAAGTACCTTGGACTTGACGACGAGCGTAAGTACAACGGACAGGGTGTCTCCGCCTGTGCCACCTGTGACGGTTTCTTCTGTCGCAAGAAGACGGTTGCCGTCGTAGGCGGTGGTGACACGGCCTGTGAGGATGCCCTCTATCTGGCAGGACTGGCCAAGAAGGTCTATCTTATCGTGCGCAAGCCTTTCCTCCGTGCCTCACAGGTGATGCAGCAACGCGTCAAAGAGTGTGAGAACATCGAAATTCTCTTCGAGCATAACACGATCGGACTCTTCGGCGAGAATGGCGTCGAGGGAGCCCATCTTGTGAAGCGCAAGGGAGAGCCCGACGAGGAAAAGGTGGATATCGCCATCGACGGCTTCTTCCTGGCTATTGGTCACAAGCCCAATACGGATATCTTCAAGGAATGGTTGGAAACGGATGAGGTAGGCTACCTGAAGAAGATTGACGGTACGCCCAAGACGAAGATCCCTGGCGTGTTCGTGGCAGGCGACTGTGCCGACCCCGTCTATCGGCAGGCCATCTCTGCGGCAGGTTCTGGGTGCCAGGCCGCCATCGAGGCGGAACGCTTCCTACTGAACAAATAAGGTTTCTTAAGTTAATAACAATAGAAAAGGCTCGTTTCACAACGAGCCTTTCCCTTGAATTACTTAAAAAACTAAATTAATCAACCATAAACCTTAACCATTAAAATCTTTTTCTGTTGCAAATATACAACAAGTACAGAAAAGTGATGTTCAATCTGCGTTATTTGATGTCGAAAATGCGTGAATTAACGTATTTTCAACCAGAAATCACGCATTTTAAACATTTTCGGCCTCTTTTTTGAAGTTTTTCGAGGAAAAACGATATAATATCGGAATTATTTCCTATTTTTGCAGAGTATTAAACAACCATATAATGAGCACGCGCGTACTGCTTTTATCCCTTCTGATATTGGCATTACTGGCCATTATCTTCCTCGTAGGCAGAAACCTGTACCTACGTAGCATGAAATTACGCCGTCGGCTCCAATTAAGTTCCGTCTTCATGAATATCACCCACGAACTGCTCACGCCGCTCACCGTGATCTCTGCCTCTGTGGATAAACTGCGGGAGGAAGAGCCCAAGTTCGGACGCGACTATGACATGATGCAACTGAACATCCAACGTATGGTGCGCCTGTTGCAGCAGATCCTGGAAAGCAGCAAGTCTGATGCCAGCGAACTGAAACTCCTTGTGGCACAGGGCGACGTGATGGGTTACATCCACGAGACGGCAGAATGTCTCGAGCCTTTGCTTGCCAAGAAGCGGATGAAATTCTCTATCACCTGTGTCCCAGAAAGCATGATGGGATGGATTGATGTTGACAAACTGGACAAAATCATCTATAATCTCCTGTCTAATGCCGCCAAATACTCATCCGAAGGCGGAGATGTCAGTCTCACGGCCGTCACCAATAAAACATACGACCGTATCAAGATCACGGTGACCGATTCAGGCGAAGGCATCCCCAAGGAAAAGATGAAACACCTGTTCCATCGCTTCCAAGACGGTGATTACCGTCAGCATCGCACCATCGGCACAGGTCTCGGTCTCTCCCTCACACGCGATCTGGTGTATTTACACCATGGAGCCATCGAGTGCCAGAGTGAGGTCGGTGTGGGTACCACCTTTACCGTCACTCTTCCCATCAACAAGGAGGCCTTCCTACCCGAACAGATCGATGAGCACCACACCATAGACTTCAGCGTTCCCAAGAATACCATCATCGACTTCAACACCATCGTCCCAGATGTGAATGAGGAGTCAGAGGCGGAGGTCGCCTATGATGAGGATGTCTATAAACTGCTCGTCGTGGAGGACAACGTGGAACTGCTGATGCTGATGAAGCAAATACTCAAGCCCTACTATCGGGTCTATGCGGCCAACAACGGAGTAGAGGCGCTGAAGATCATCCATGAGAAGGAACTCGACATCATCATTTCCGACGTGATGATGCCCGAGATGGACGGTTACGAACTGACCAAGACCATCAAGTCTGATGACAATTACAACCACCTGCCTATCATCCTACTGACAGCGAAGACCCAAAAGGAAGACATGGAGGAAGGTCTGCTCGCTGGAGCCGACGATTACCTTACCAAGCCGTTCCGCCTTGGAGAACTGAAACTGCGCATCGACAATATTGTTGAGAACCGTAAGCGGATGCAGCACGAATACAGCAAGAAGACGATGGCTGAGACGATGCCGAAGCAGGAGGAGAAGATGCAGTCGCCCGATGAGGAATTCCTGGGCCGTGCCTTGGAGTTTGTATATACCCATCTGGAAGACGAGTATTACGACCGTGATGCCTTAGCCACCGACATGGGCACCAGCACTTCTACCTTATATAACAAACTGCGCGCCATCACGGGTCTCAACGTGTCGAGTTTCATCCGTGACGTCCGCATGAAAGAGGCCAGCAGGATCGCAGAAGCAACGCCAGGTATCCGCGTCAGCGACCTCGCCTATCGCGTAGGATTCAAGGATCCCCGTTATTTCTCCACTTGTTTTAAGAAGCACTTCGGTGTTCAGCCGAAGGAGTACATCGAGAGCCTACAGTCAAGGCCAGAAACGTAAGCAGTCCGTTCAGCATTAGCAGTTCATAGCCGAAACGATAGCCTGACCATTGCCAGGTCAGTGTGTCTATGGCATAACATACCAACGGCGAGGCCACGCAGATATACGGTACATAACGGTCACGAGGCATCCGTTTCGTCAGCATGCCAAAGGCGAAGAGACCCAACAGCGGTCCGTAGGTATAGCCGCAAAGCGTGTAGATGGCATCGATCACACTCGTCGAGTTCAGCAGTCTGAACAGCAGGATCATCACCACAAACAATACACTGATCCCTACATGTGCCCTTTTCCTGAGCCGTTCATCCCCTGCCCTGCCCCGGATATCCACACAATAACTCGTGGTGAGCGAGGTCAGTGCGGAGTCGGCACTCGAGAACGAGGCTGCCGTCAGTCCGATGGTAAAGGGGAGTACCACAGAGAGTCCGCTCTGTTGTACGAAATCAGGCAACAGCGCATCCCCCACGGCCACGGGCATTCCCTGCGACTGCGCCAACATCACCAGCAGTACGCCCAACGACAGGAACAACAGGTTGGCAGGCACGAAGGCCACACCATAGGTACACATATCCTTCTGGGCCTCACGCAGCGACTTACAAGTCAGGTTCTTCTGCATCATATCCTGGTCCAGTCCCGTCATCACAATCACAATGAACACGCCACTTAGGAACTGTTTCCAGAAGTTCTGCTTCGACACCCAGTCGTCAAGGACAAAGATCCGGCTATGGCCATCGGCAGCGATGGCATCCACCGCCTCCGGGATGGTCATCCCCAATAGTCCCGTCACCTTATATGTAATCAGGAGAAGGGCTCCGAAGAGACAGACCGTCTGGAACGTATCCGTCCACACCAGTGTCTTAATGCCGCCCTGACGGGTGTAAAGCCAGATCAGCGCCACCATCACCGTGACGGTGATGGCGAAGGGAATACCCCAGGCCTCAAACACAAACCGTTGGAGGATCATGCAGACCACATAGAAGCGCACCACCGCCCCTGTCATCTTCGACAACAGGAAGAACGAGGCACCCGTCTTATACGCCCTCGGCCCTAATCTCTGGCCTAAGTACGAATAGATGGTCGTCAGGTTCAGCCGATAGTAGAGCGGCAGGAGGATAAACGCCACGGCGATATAGCCGAGGATAAAGCCCAGACAAGTCTGCATATAGGTCATGTCGATGCTCGTCACCATACCAGGTACACTGACAAACGTCACCCCCGAGATCGAGGCACCGATCATACCGAAGGCCACCATATACCAAGGCGATCTCCTGTTTGCACGGAAGAACGTCTCGTTCGTCGCACGTCTGCCCGTCAGTCGGCTGATGCCGAACAAGACTGCAAAATAAATCAATATTG